>Ga0210397_10000163_pt1 | contig 49080 bp, 47 predicted proteins | sample IncBWH2OmetaG_FD_160126 | JGI IMG/M metagenome (GOLD analysis project Ga0210397, IMG submission 160126) | Forest soil microbial communities from Barre Woods Harvard Forest LTER site, Petersham, Massachusetts, United States - Inc-BW-H-2-O ...
GAGCTGATGCTCTCCACCTTCAAGAACTACACGCGCGACAACCCCGACGCCTTCAACGTCGTGCAGGAGGACGGCTCCTTCGCGCCGCACGTCCCGCTGTTCGCCGGCAAGTTCATCCTCAGCCGCGACGGCAAGAAGGACGGCGAGGCCAACACCGCCGTCATCGCCGCGCTGAAGGATGCCGGCAAGCTGCTCGCGCAGGGCACGCTGCGCCACTCCTATCCGCATTCCTGGCGCTCCAAGGCGCCGGTGATCTACCGCGCCACGCCGCAATGGTTCATCGGCATGGACAAGCCGATCACCGCCGATCCCGCCGACACGCTGCGCGCCCGCGCCATGCAGGCCATCGCCGACACCAAATGGGTGCCGCCCTCGGGCCAGAACCGTCTCGGCGGCATGGTCAAGGACCGTCCCGACTGGGTGATGTCGCGCCAGCGCGCCTGGGGCGTGCCCATCGCGATCTTCGTGAACACGGCCACCGGCAAGGTGCTCAACGACGCCAGCGTCAACGCGCGCATCGGCGAGGCCTTCGAAGCCGAAGGCGCCGACGCCTGGTTCGCGCCCGGCAGCGCCGCGCGCTTCCTCGGCAACGAATACGACGCCGGCGATTACGAGCAGGTGACCGACATCCTCGACGTCTGGTTCGATTCGGGCTCGACCCATGTCTTCACGGTGGAAAACCCCATCGAGCCGTCCTGGCCGAAGAAGGACCACGCCGATCTCTATCTCGAAGGCTCCGACCAGCATCGCGGCTGGTTCCAGTCCTCGCTGCTGGAGAGCTGCGGCACGCGCGGCCGCGCGCCCTACGACACGGTCCTGACGCACGGCTTCGTGCTCGACCGCGAAGGCGACAAGATGTCGAAATCGGTCGGCAACGTCATCCTGCCGCAGGCCGTCGCCGACAAGAACGGCGCCGATATCCTGCGCCTCGGCATCGCGGCCTCCGACTTCACCGAAGATACCCGCATGGCGGGCGACATCGTCCAGGCCAATGCCGACGCCTATCGCCGCTTGCGCAACACCATCCGCTTCATGCTGGCGAACCTGGCGGGCTTCGACGACGCCGAACGCCTCGCGCCGGAGGCGATGCCGGAGCTCGAACGCTTCATGCTGGCGAAACTGGCCGAGCTCGACGCGGCGGTGCGCGAGGGCTACGAGGCCTACGATTTCAACCGCGTCTACAACACGATCTTCGCCTTCTGCACCAACGAGCTGTCGGCGTTCTATTTCGACATCCGCAAGGACGCGCTCTATTGCGACGGCAAAGCGGCGCCGCGCCGCCGCGCCGCCCGCACCGTCACCGACGAGATCTTCCGCCGCGTGGTGACGTGGCTGGCGCCGATCCTGTGCTTCACCATGGAAGAAGCCTGGCTGCTGCGCTTCCCCGGCGCGGACGAGAGCGTCCACCTGCAGACCTTCCCGCCGACGCCTTCGTCGTGGCGCAACGACGCGCTGATCGAGAAATGGACGCGCATCCGCAGCCTGCGCCGCGTCGTCACCGGCGCGCTCGAGCTGAAGCGCCGCGACAAGGTCATCGGCGCCAGTCTCGAAGCCCGCCCGGTGCTCTACGTTGCCGATGCCGGGGATGCCGCTTTGTTCGAGCATCTCGACCTCGGCGAGATCGCCATCACCTCCGGCGGCGATGTGAAGATCGGCCCGACCACCTTGGCCAAAGCCGTGGCCGAGGGCGATGTCGAAACTCTGGGGCATTCTCATTTTGAAGCCGGGAAGGGGATCTCCACGCCGGACGACGAATTCACCTTGACCGATGTTCCCGGCGCGTCTGCGCGGTTCTTCCCGGCCGAAGGCGACAAATGCGCCCGCTGCTGGATGATCCTGCCCGAAGTCGGCAACAACCCGGCCCATGACGACCTCTGCAACCGCTGCTCGGAAGCCGTCGATGGGATGGCGGCATGATCGCATCGCGCGTAGCGCAATTTGAATCACGCGGAGACGCGGAGGCGCGGAGACGTCTGTCCTGCGCGTTCTCCGCGTCTCCGCGCGAATCGACGCCATCCTTCCGCAGGAACGGGGTAGGGCATGAGCGCTCCGCGTTCCTGGGAACGGCCCCATGCCCATGACCCCGCGCGACTGGGGCCTGGCGTCGGCCGCGAGCGCCCTGCTGCTCGACCAGGCCAGCAAGCTGACGCTGCTTTACGGCTTCGATTTCAAATCCATGCCGCCCGGCGACGCCGTCCCCGTATTGCCGTTCTTTAATCTTGTTATGGTGTGGAACCCGGGCGTCAGCTACGGCCTGTTCCCGGCCCACAGCCGGGTGGGCGCCATCGCGCTGGTTTTCCTCTCGCTTTTGGCGGTTGCCGGCCTCGGCTGGTGGCTGTGGAACGCCCATCGCCGGGCCTTGGCGGTCGGCCTCGGCCTGGTGATCGGCGGCGCCATCGGGAACAATCTGATCGACCGGCTGATCTACGGCAAGGTTGCCGACTTTTTCCACTTTTACGTCTTCGGCTATGACTGGTATGTGTTCAACGTGGCCGACGCCGCCATCACCTTCGGGGTCATCGCGCTTCTCTACGATGCGCTGATGCGGCCCGAGGCACGCCCGGACCAGGGTCCGGGATCGCGTCAAGTCGAAACACGGGAGTAGTCCATGCAGCCGCGCCGAATTCTCACCCTCGCGCTCCTTGCCGGCGTCGCCGCCGCGCTCACCGGCTGCGACGCGATCCGCCAGGCCGCCGGCCAGGGCAAGGACGCGCCCGACGAGTTCGCCGTCGTCACCAAGGCGCCGCTGGTCATCCCGCCGGACTTCAATCTGAAGCCGCCGGCGCCCGGCGCCGCGCCCGCCAACCAGATCGAGCCCACCCAGGCGGCGCAGTCCGCCCTCTTCAACACCGATCCGGCGACCGTCGCCGCCTCGCTGCCGCCGACCATGAGCGCCGGCGAGCGCTATCTGCTCGCCAGCGCCGGCGTGCAGAACGCCGATCCCGCCATCCGCCAGGCCATCGCCTCGGACGCCAGCGGCATGCGCGGCTCGGACGAGAGCTTCACCGACAGCGTCCTGTTCTGGAACGCACCGACGCCCGCCATCGGCGCCGTGCCGGTCGATGCCGATGCCGAGGCGCGCCGCGTCGACGCCGCCCGCGCCGGCGGTGCCGCCTCCGCGCCGCCGCAGGCCGGCACGCCGTCCGCGCCGCCATCGTCCGATTCGAACGGCGACGACGACAGCGGCTGGCTCGGCCACCTTTGGCCGTTCTAGACGCGCGTTCAACGGATTGTGGCTTGCTTGACCCAGACATCGCTGTCATTCCCGGCTGAGCGTTGCGCTGGCAACGCGAAGGGACCCCTGAGCGCCGGCGTAAGGGGACCCCGGCGGTGACGCGCATCCGGTCTGACAGGCTCGCGCGAATTTTCGCCGCCGCGCCTTTGGTCGCCACCGCGCTCTTCCTCGCGGCCGCCTCCGCCCACGCCGCCGATCCCGTCGTGGCGCAGTTCGCGCTGCCCAACGGCATGCAGGTCGTCGTCATCGAGGATCACCGCGCCCCGGTGGTCACGGAGATGATCTGGTACAAGGTCGGCGCCATGGACGATCCGCCCGGCCATTCCGGCCTCGCGCATTTCTTCGAGCACATGATGTTCCGCGGCACCAAGGCCGCCCCCGGCGGCGCCTTCAGCCAGACGCTGGCGCGCAACGGCGGCGACGACAACGCCTTCACCACCGAGGACTACACCGCCTTCTACGAGCAGCTGGCCCGCGACCGGCTGAAGCTCGCCATGACGCTGGAAGCCGATCGCATGGCGCATCTCGACCTTTCCGATCCGGCCGTGCGCACCGAGCGCGACGTCGTCCTCGAGGAGCGCCGCATGCGCATCGAGAACAGCGCCCAGGCGCTGGCCGCCGAGCAGGTCGCCGCGGCGCTCTATCTCTCGCACCCTTACGGCCGCCCGGTGATCGGCTGGCCGCAGGAGGTGCACCGCCTCGGCCGCGCCGAAGCGCAGAGCTTCTACGACCGCCACTACGCGCCCAACAACGCGATCGCGGTGATCGCCGGCGACGTGACGCCGGACGAGGTCAGGGCCGACGCCGCCACCACGCTCGCCCTGGTTCCGCCCCGGACGCTCGAGCCGCGCGCGCTCTATGCCGAGCCCGAGCGGCTGGGCGAGACGCGGCTGGCGATTGCGCGGCCCGACGCGACGGTGGCGAATTTCTCGCGCGCCTATCGCGTGCCGAGCTACGCGCAGCACAAGGCCGGCGCGGCCGAAGCGCTCGAAGTCCTCGCCGCCCTGCTCGGCACCGACGCCAACGGCGCGCTCTACCGAAAACTCGTGGTCGAGCAGAAGCTCGCCACCGATGCCGGCGCCTCCTATGACGGCGACGCGCGCGATTCCGGCGAATTCGGCGTCTATGCGACGCCGCGCCCCGGCGTGACGCTCGCCGCCGTCGAAGAGGCCGTCGATGCGGTGATCGCGGGCTTCGTGCGCCAGCCGCCCGCCGCCGCCGACCTCGCCCGCGCCAGGACGCAGCTCGTCGCCAGCGAGGTCTTTCGCCGCGACAGCCAGCTCTCGATGGCGACGGCCTATGGCCAGGCGCTCGCCGTCGGCCTCAGCGTCGCCGAAGTCCAGTCCTGGCCGCGCCGCATCGCCGCTGTCACGCCGCAGGCGGTGCAGGCGGCCGCCGCGACCGCGCTCGTCCGCCGGCAATCCGTGACGCTCTATCTGACGCCGGGGCCGGCATGAAAAAGTTTGCCGCTGCAATGGCGCTCGCGCTCTTCGCCGCCACCCCCGCGCTCGCCGCGGCGCCGCGCGCTCTCGCCGTCGGCTCCGGCGAACAGGTCTGGTTCGAGGAGGATCACACCGTCCCGATGGTCGCGGTCAGCATCGCGCTGCCGGCGGGCTCGGTCTACGATCCGCAAGGCAAGGCCGGCCTCGCCGCCTTCGCCGCCTACCTCATCAACGAAGGCGCCGGCGACCTGCATTCGGAGGCCTACCAGGGGGCGCTCGCCGACCGCGCCATCCAGCTTTCCATGTCGCCCGACCGCGACTGGCTGATCGTCTCGCTGAGCACGCTGTCGGCGCAGGCCAACGACGCGTTCCGCCTCCTGGCGCTGGCGCTGCAGCGGCCGCGCTTCGACGCCGACGCCATCTTGCGCGTCCGCGCCCAGATGCTGCAGAGCCTGCAGCAGGACGCTTCCGATCCTGCCGCCGTCGCCGCCAACCGCTTCTACCAGGTCTATTTCGCGGGCCATCCCTACGGCCACCCGGTCGGCGGCGACGCTGCCGGCCTGAACGCGGTCACCGCCGCCGACCTGAAGGCGTTCGCGCGCCGCCACTGGGTGCGCGCCGGCGCACAGGTCGCGGTCTCCGGCGACATCGACGCGGCGACGCTCACGGCGCTGCTCAAAGCCACGCTCGATCCGTTGCCGGGCACGGCGCCGCCGCCTCCGCCGCCCGTCCTCCATGCCGGCGCGCCCGGCGAGAGCGTCGTCGCCATGGCCGTACCGCAGCCCACCGCGATCTTCGGCCTGCCGGGCCTGGCGCGCAGCGATCCCGACTATCTCGCCGGCTACGTCGCCAACTATATCGTCGGCGGCGGCGGCTTCTCCTCGCGCCTGACCGACGAGGTGCGCGAGAAGCGCGGCCTGACCTATGGCATCTCGACCGGCTTTTCCGACTTCCACGGCGGCGGCATGGTGATCGGCCAGGTCGCGACGCGGCAGGACGCGATGAACGCCTCGCTCGCCGTGATCCGGGACGTGCTGGCGGCCTATGCCGCGCACGGCCCGACGCCGGCCGAGCTGGCCGACGCCAAGACCTATCTCACCGGCTCCTATCCGCTGGCTTTCTCGTCGAACGCCGGCATCGCCGGCCAGCTCAACGCCTTCCAGCGCGCCGGCCTGCCGCTCTCCTATGTCGCGCGCCGCAACGCCATCCTGAACGCGCTGACGCTGGCCGACGTCAAGCGCGCCGCCGCCCGCCTGTTCGATCCCAGCCGGCTGACCGTGGTGGTCGGCGGCAGCATCGCCGTCGCGGCGACCGGTCACAAGCCGGCGAGGAAACCGGCGTCGCATATCTGAGTTGTCTGTCTGGCCTCCCTCAGGCGGAGAGCGGCAAAACCGATAGGATCATCCCATGCCCCAGGCGCTCCCGTTCTCGATCTCGCTCGATCTCGCCGTCTCGGGGCCCGGCGCCGTGCCGCGCGCCGCTTTCGACGCCGCGCTGAAACAGGGCGAAGCCGGCTCGCCTGGCTGCGCGGCCAGGCCCGGGACGCGTCGCTCGAGCTTTTGAGCATCGTCGACCGCAGCGACGACATCGCCGCCGCCGAGGCCGTCGTGGAGGCCTGGCGCAAGGACACGACCGACGTCGCTGTCCTCGGCATCGGCGGCTCCAGCCTCGGCGGCCAGGCGCTGAAAGCCATCGCCGCCAAGGGCCACGCGCCGCGCGTCACCTTCCACGCCAATCCCGATCCCTGGAGCTGGGCCGACGCCATCGCCGGCTTCGACCTGCGCACCACGCGCTTCGTCGTCATCTCCAAGTCCGGCGGCACCGCCGAGACGCTGTTCCAGGCGCTGACCGCGGCCGACGCCATCGAAAAGGCCGGCGGCGGCAAATATCTCGGCCAGCATTTCGCCGCCGTCACCGAGCCCAAGGCGAGTGTGCTGACCGACTTCGCCAAGGCCATCGGCGCGCCTCTGCTCGATCATCCGCTCGGCATCGGCGGCCGCTATTCGGTGCTCTCCATGGTCGGCGTGCTGCCGGGCCTGCTCATGGGCCTCGACGTCAAGGCGTTGCGCGCCGGCGCCAGGGCGGTCGTCGCGGCGACGCTGGCGAGCGAGGGCGAAGCCAACGGCCCGCTCGCCGGCGCCGCGCTGCACTACGCGCTGTCGCAGGCCGGCAGGCTCAATCACACCGTGCTGTGGAATTACGCCGACCGCCTCGCGACCTTCTCGGGCTGGTGGCGCCAGCTCTGGGCCGAGAGCCTGGGCAAGGACGGCAAGGGCGCGACGCCGGTCGGCGCCGTCGGCCCGGTCGACCAGCACAGCCAGCTGCAGCTGTTCCGCGACGGCCCCAACGACGCGCTCTACACCATCGTCGCCGCCGACACGCTAGGCGCCGGCCTCGTGGCGCCGCGCGACCGCGCCCACGCGCTCGGCCTCGACTATCTCGCCGGCAAGCACATGGGCGATCTCGTCGCCGCCGAGGCCCGCGCCACCGCCCAGACGCTCAGCCGCAACAAGCGACCGGTGCGCCAGATCCACATGCCGAAGATCGACGAATACGCGGTCGGCGCGCTGATGATGCATTTCATGCTCGAGACCATCCTGATGGGCCGCCTGATGGGCGTCGATCCCTTCGACCAGCCCGGCGTCGAGGAAGGCAAGGTCCTGGCGCGGGAGTTTTTGCAGAAGGGTTGAGCGGCGCGCGAATGTGCGCCTTTGGACTCACGCGGAGCCGCGGTGAACGCGGAGTTTCCCCGCTCTGCGTCTCCGCGCGAAACCCTTCATCCACAGGCGTTTTGCGCGGGCGGCAAGTCGCGCATGTATACTCCCGCCATGAAGATTCGCCGGCTCTCGGAAGGCACCGTCAACCGCATCGCCGCCGGCGAAGTGGTCGAGCGGCCGGCCGCCGCGGTGAAGGAGCTGGTCGAGAACGCGCTCGATGCCGGTGCCCGCCGCATCGACATCGCCACCGCCGCCGGCGGCGCCGACCTCATCGTCGTCGAGGATGACGGCGAGGGCATGGAGGCCGGCGACCTGCTTCTCGCCATCGAGCGCCATGCGACGTCGAAGCTGCCGCGCCTCGGCGCCGAAGACGATCTCACCGCCATCGCGACGCTGGGGTTTCGCGGCGAGGCGCTGCCCTCGATCGGCGCCGTGGCGCGGCTCGCCATCGCCAGCCGCATCGCGGCCGGCGAGGCGCATGAAATCCGCGTCGACGGCGGCAGCCTCGCCGGCCCGTCGCCCGTCGGCTTTCGTTCGCGCGGCCAGCACGGCACCCGCGTCGAAGTGCGCGAGCTGTTCTTCGCCACGCCCGCCCGCCTCAAATTCCTCAAATCGGTGCGCTCGGAGGATCTCGCCACGCTCGACGTCGTCAAGCGCCTCGCCATGGCGCGCCCGGACGTCGCCTTCACGCTGACGATGGACGGGCGGCGCACGCTGGATCTTCCCGCCGAAGACGGCGCGCTCGCCCTGGCCGCAACCAGCGAAGCGGCAGGCCGATTGAAAAGACTTTCCAAGATCATGGGCCGCGACTTCGCCGACAACGCGGCGCCGGTGAACGTGGAGCGCGAAGGCGTCGCCATCAGCGGCCATGCCGGCCTGCCGACCTACAACCGCGCCAATGCGCAGCAGCAATTCCTCTTCGTCAACGGCCGCCCGGTGCGCGACAAGCTGCTGGTCGGCGCGGTGCGCGGCGCCTATGCCGATTTCCTGGCGCGCGACCGCCATCCGGCGCTCGCCCTGTTCCTCGACTGCGATCCGGCCTTCGTCGACGTCAACGTGCATCCCGCCAAGACCGAGGTGCGCTTCCGCGACGCCGGCCTGGTGCGCGGCCTGATCGTCTCGGCGCTCAAGCACACGCTGGCGGGCGCCGGCCACCGCGCCTCCACCACCGTCGCCGGCGAAGCGCTCGCCGCGCTCAGGCCTCGGACCGGTGCGTTCTACCAGCAGGATTACACGCGCTCGCCCTCCGCCAACGATCCCGGCCGCGCCTTCTACGCGCCACAGGCGCGCATGGAAGGTTTCGCGCCCGCCGCGCGCATCGAAGAGCCTGCCGGCGCGCCGACACCCGAGCAGCCGCTCGGCGTCGCCCGCGCGCAGCTGCACGAGACCTACGTCGTGGCGCAGACGCCGGACGGCATCGTCATCGTCGACCAGCACGCGGCGCATGAGCGCCTCGTCTATGAGCGCATGAAGAAAGCCCTGGCGCAGGGCGGCATCGCGCGCCAGCCGCTGCTGATCCCCGAGATCGTCGAGCTCGATCCTTCGGAAGTGACGCGCCTCGCCGCCCGCGCCGGCGAGCTCGCCGAGCTCGGCCTCGTCGTCGAGGCCTTCGGTCCCGACGCGGTCATGGTGCGCGAGATGCCGGCGATGCTGGGCCAAGCCGACATCAAGGCGCTGGTCCGCGATCTCGCCGACGACCTCGCCGAGACCGGCAACGCGCTGAGCCTGAAGGAGCGCCTGGAAGAGGTCGCCGGCACGCTCGCCTGCCACACCTCGGTGCGCGCCGGCCGCCGCCTCAATGCCGAGGAGATGAACGCGCTGCTGCGCGAGATGGAGGCGACGCCCCACTCCGGCCAGTGCAACCACGGCCGCCCGACCTATGTCGAGCTCAAGCTCGCCGACATCGAACGCCTGTTCGGCCGGCGCTGAGCGCCGCCCTCACGAATTGTACATCGAGCACTGCACGATCGACGCATTGAACAGGTTCGCATAGCTGTCCTCGCGCGCTTCGTCGCCTGTGTCGTCCGTAGGGTTGTCGAGCGCGAGATACGCCAGGCCGGCGTTGACGATATTGGGTATCTGCGCCGTGGTCGGGGTCGCGACCGTCTTCTGCGAGTTCGATGCGAGCGCCCCCAGCAACGCCGCGCCGCCGGTGATCCACGTCGTGTCGCTGGGATTGGAGTGCGACAGGCTCGCGACCGTCGCGGCCAGTCCGGTCAACGCGATGATCTGATAGAGACCGAAATTCTCGAGCTTATCGAGCGCGTTCTTGTTCAGCGTGCGGTAGGTGCAGACGTTTATCGCCGTCGCGATGACCTTCAGCGAGCACCGCGTCACCGTCATCGGCTTTGAGGACGGCGTAACCGCGTCCTCCGTCGTATCGACTGTGGTGGTTCTCGTCCTGACGACAGTGTTGGTGGGCGCGCTTGCCCCACCTGGCGTGGGATCTGTTGTCGCAGTCGGGGACATATCGGACTTGCCGTTCCACTCTGTCGGCTTGGCGACCAGCGCTGTCGCCGTGATGGTCTCGGTCTGCGTTCGTTGGTCGCGCAGCGCCAATCCGACGCTGAAGCCGCTGGCCGAACCGCCGCCGCCTGGGCTGCTGGACGACGGATTGCCGCCGCCCGTCAGGCTGCTCAACAGACCGCCTCCACCACCGCCGCCGCCGCCGCCGCCGCCGCCGCCGCCGCCGGGGCTTTGGCCGCTCGGTGTTCCGCCACCTTGGCTGCCGCTGGAAATCTTGAGGATGAACGGGCTCGTCGCCGTCAATCCTGCTCCCCCACCACAGACCGCCTCCGCAAAGCCCAGATCGCCATGCGTGTTGCGCATATCGGAGAACACGAACAGCTTGCCGAAGCGTTCGCCGAAGGTCGGATTGTAGCCCGGTATCTGCCCCAAACCTGGTGTCGCGCTTGCGAACACCGAATGATCCGGCGTCGACTGCATGACGCCGTCCGGCTCGACCACGGACGTGGCGCAGGCCCCGAGCGACATCGCCAACGCGGCGACAAGCAATGCTTTGCTGGTTGAAGATGTCATCCCGGCCCCCGCCACGACTTGGTAACGCAGGTATGTCAGGGACAAGACAAAGTATTCAAGCGGATTTTTTGCAAGATGGATGGAAGCATTGAAATGCTTCCCAAAATTTGCTGTGCATGGATCGCGCCGAAGCCGCCGACGGCTCCGCGCCCCGTCCTCGCCGGCCTCGAAGAACGCAGGCTGCAACCTCTCGGCGACCAGGCTGCGCCCGCCCTGCGTGCGGCGCGCCCGTCGCCGCGCCCTTCGCCGCGCGCGATCGCCGGCGACAGGTCGCGCACCCGCCGAAGCGGATGCGCGCGCTGTCGTCCGCCGGCGCTTACTTCCGCGCCGCGGAGACGCTGCGTTCGACGGCCGCTGCGCCCTGGGGGCGTATCTGCAGCATGGCCGGCGTCGGCGCCGCGCCCGGCTTCAGGCTCTGGACGAATTGCAGCCGCACGTCGATGTAGCGGTTGACGCAATCCGGCCCGAAGAACGTGATGGCGTTGTTGAGCGCCGTCACCGTCCGCACGCGGTACCAGTGGTTCACCTGCATCGCGCCCGCCGCGAAGAAGTTCGGCGGCGTGACGGTGGTCGTGGTCGAGGTCCAGGTCACGCTGCCCGTCCCGAGCACGCTGCCGGGCACCGAGGTCGTGCCGGTGCCGCCGTCGACCAGCTGGAAGCCGACCGTGATGCTGGTGATCGCCGCATTCAGCGTGTGCAGATAGGCGACATAGGCTTCCATCTGGGCGTTGAGCGCGGCGGACTGGGTGTATTTCAGCGTGTAGGGCTGCGCGATGCCGCCGGTGCCCTGATAGACCATGGCGTTCGACAGCGCCGTCGAATCCCAGGGCGGGCAGCAGGCGTTGCCGGTGGCCGGGCCCGGCGCGCAGTCATAGCGCAGCGTCGCCAGGATGTATTGGCCGGCCGCCCAGTCGACGTTGGTGTTGGTCGGCGCGTAGGGCAGGGTGACGGTATGCGCCGTGAAGGTCGCCGCGGTGACGACATAGGGCGTGGCGCCGGGCTTGTTGGTCGTCACCGTGATGCCGGCGATCTGCGGCGTGCCGCTGCAGCCGGCCGGCGCCGCCGGATTGAGGCCGCTGAAGACGAATTGCGATGTCATGCCGTAGGTGGCGGAGTTGATGAAATCGATGCGGATGGTGTTGGCGCCGAAATCGATGTTCCAGCGCGGCGCCGAGCCGGCGGCGCCGAGCGTCGGTCCGGCGTTCGGCAGTTCGACGCCGGAGCCGACGACGCGCGTCACCGTCGGGCCGCCGATCGAGCTTCCGACCGAGGTGCCGGTCAGCGTCGATTGCGCGCAATTGCAGCTTTGCGCCGCGACGTCCGTCGCCGGCATGAGAACCGCGAGCAGGACGGCAGCGCCGAGCGCAGCCGCGATCTTGGCGTGAAACATGTCGAGTCTCCTTTTTTTGAAATGATTTTTGCGAACGCAAAGCCACGCGGGCGCCGGCGCATCTGCGGCCGGCGCGGGAAAGCACGCTTCTGTCGAATGCCGCGCGGCGCTCCCCCGAACGCCGCGGTTTGATGACGAAAGTCCTGGCGGCGCGCGTTATGACGGCTGTGCCACCGCGTCCAGCAGAGCATCGTTGCCAAATAATTGCAATGGCGTAATCATGCAGTGCGAAATATTGGCACGAAGAATCGAAGTATACTTATGTTTCGATTGTTGTATTCCGGGCGGCGCGTCTGCTTTGGCGGTTGGATTTTATTATCAGAACCGCCAGCACCGCGCGCCGAACAGGGCCCGATGTCTCCGCGCCGCCGCACTTCAGCGCAGCGGCAGCGCGCAATAGGCGTCGGGAAAGCCGGCGTTCGGCCGGCGCGTCCGCACCCGGTAGTCGGCCGGCGCCGGCCGCCAATTGGTGTGCATCAGGATCTGCCGCGAGCCGTCTTCCAGCATGCCGTGGAACGGCAGCTGGATGGTCTCGGCGACCGCGGTGACATGCGCTTCCGTCCGGTAGTGCGTCTTGGCCAGCGCGACGCCGCCGTCGACCAGGGCGCATAGCCGCGCGCGGCGCAGCGTGCGCTGCTCGGCGCCGCCCGCCAGCGTCAGCATGTTGACCCCGCGCATCGGGGCGCCCAGCGCCATGTCGATGTAGCGGCCGGACAGGCGGCACACCGGGTCGTCATTGCTGCGCACCTCGGTCAGCGCGATCGCCGGCAGCAGGTCGCGCACGCGCGCCGGATTGAAATCGCCGCGGCGGGGCGGCCGGTTGCCGTCCCATAGCGACAGCCAATAGACCGCGAGCGCCGCGTTGGTGCCGCTCAATTGGAACGCCTCGAAGGCCGCGATGGCCTTGGCCCGGTCCCATTCACGCATACGCCTGGGTCTTTCCCGCAGAAAGCCTCGCGTTTCTACGCCCAATAGATTGCCAACTTCCTCGCCGGCGCCGCGAAAATATTTCCGGTTGCACCCCTTGAATGCAAGGACAAAGAACCTACTTACGGTTGTAGTCTCACCGGCAAAATTGGGACAAGCCATGGAAAACAAAGACCAATCGCTGGGCGTCGCCGCGCCCGCCGAGGCGGCGGTACCGCCCGTGCCCCTGTCGACCGAAGCGCTCTGCGCCTCGGCGGCGGAAAAGCTGCACGCCCAGCTCGATATCGGCCTCGCCCTGCTTCGGCACTGCCAGTCGCTGGCCCATTTCGCCAAGGGCGACCGCAGCCTGCCGGTCGCGGTGGCCGCCCGCGTCATGCAGTCGAACGTCGCCACGGCGCGCGGCATCGCGCCGGCCGCGAACGGCGAGACACGGCATCGCTCGATCGTGCAGGCCATCCCGCCGCCCGACCGCAAGAAGCAGGAGCGCAAAGCGCAAATTCACGACGAGCTCGAAATGGTGAAGGTTCGCGAGCGCCTCTCGCGCCGCCTCGACGAACTGGTCGAGCAATCGGTCCGGGCCCGTTCCGGCGACAGCAACGAATGCGATCGCGTCGCCCAGATCGTCGAGTCCGATCGCAAGACCGTGGCGCATCTCGAGAAGAACCTTGCCGAACTCGAGGACTAGGCGGGCCCCGGCACTGCTGGCGCGCTACCTGGACCTGCGCTTCAAGGCGCGCGTCTTCGCCGGCGCGGTTTCGCGCGAAAGTCTGTCGACCGCAATTGCCGAGTTCGTTCAGGCCTTTGCCGCCAAATCGGGCGATTTGAACGGCGCTTTTTCGCGGCCTCCCGGCAAGCGCCGCGGCGCGCCTCTCGGCAACCGCAACCGCCTGCGCCATGGCCGCCACGGCCGCGAGATGCGCTATCTGCGCGCCGCGGCGCGGGCCCATGCCAGGGCTTGCCGGGCGCTACAGGTCGCGCGCCAGCCGGCGGATGCCGGCAACGCCCATCGCGGCTTCGAAGTCCGGCGCCGTCTTGTCCTCGGCAAATTCGAAACCGCAGGCGCGGTAGGCCTTCTCGGCCGGCGCGTTGCCGATCAGGACGCTGATCTGCGCCCGCTTCGGGCCCTCTTTGCGCATGTCGTTCAGCATCCGCGCGATCAGGGCGCGCGCCACGCCGCGGCCGCGAAATTCCGGCCAGGTCGCGACGTTCTCGATGGTCCAGCAATCGTCCTCGCCGCTGGTGGCGCTCATCATGAACTGGCCGCGCGGCCGCAGTTCCAGGCGCTCGGCCGCGCCGATGCCCATGCGGTCGCAGGCTTCCGCCATCGCCGCGCGCGAGGCCATGTAGGGCGCGCTGTCGGCGAAGGCGCAGGCCGCGGCTGCGGGCCGCCCGTCGACCTCCGCGACGGTGAAAAACGCGTGGTGCCACCACGATTTCGCCTCGGCATTGGCAAGGCGGGCGCAGAACGCGACGCCGAACTCGACCGGCCGCCGCAGCACGATGTCGAACCAGCCGCGCGGCAGATGTCCGCGCGCCGCCATGAACATCGCCCAGCCGAGGAACCGGGAATCGTCTGCTGTCGCGGGGCGGAAATGCGTGTGCATGGACAAAGCCTGGCGCCTCTCGCTAAACTGCGCCGTTCCCTATGAAGGTTCGTCCCACGATGTTGATCGGTCGACTGCGTTAAGTCCATCGCCGGTGCTAAGGCTCTCGCGGCCCGCCCGGACGACAACGCTTGTCTCCTCCGAATCGACGTCTTTTTTTGCGGGACCCTCATGGCCTTCTTCCACAATCGCACCGTCAATCTGCTCAATCTGCATACCGTCGTCAGCATGGCGGCGTTGGCCGGCGGCGGCGCGTTCTATTCCGCCTATCTGCTGACCGCGGGCGTCAGCGTGCCCGGCGTGCTGCTCGCCAATGCCGCGATCTTCGGCGTGCGCTTGGTACTGCGCAGCTTCCTTTTGGCGCTCGCCGTGCGCATCGGCCTGCGCCGCCTCGTCAGCGTCGGTGCGCTGCTGATGGCGGTGCAGTTTCCGCTGGTCGCCGAAGTCCACGGCCTCGGCGTCGCCCTGCTGGCGCTGGTGCTGGCGAGCGCCGCCGGCGACACGATCTACTGGCCGAGCTATCACGCCTATTACGCCTCGCTCGGCGACGCCGAGCATCGCGGCCAGCAACTGGGCATCCGCGAGGCCATGACCGCGGTCGTCGGCATCGTCAGTCCGCTCGCCGCGGGCTGGCTGCTGGTGCGCTTCGGGCCGCGCCTCGCCTTCGCCGTGACCGCGCTGGTGCAGGCGCTCTCGGCGCTGCCGTTCCTGTGGACGCCGGACGTTCCTGTCCTGCGCCGCGCGCCCGGCGCGTTTCGCGCCGCGTTCTCCGGCATCGCGCTGTTCATCGCCGACGGCTGGATCGCGGCCGGCTACATGATCGCCTGGCAGATCGCGCTGTTCCTGGCGCTGGGCCGCGACTTCCTGGCCTATGGCGGCGCGCTGGCGATCGCGGCGCTGGTCGGCGCGGTCGGCGGCGTGGCGCTCGGCCGCCTCATCGACGCCGGCAAGGGCACGCGCGCGGTGTGGCTCGCGCTCGGCACGCTCGCCTTCGTGGTCGTGCTGCGCGCCGGCGTGCAGGATCATCCGGCGCTCGCCATTGCCGCCAACGCGCTCGGCTCGCTCGCCGGCTGTCTCTACATCCCGACGCTGATGACGGCGGTCTACAACCAGGCCAAGCGTTCGCCCTGTCCGCTGCGCTTCCACATCGCGGCGGAAGCCGGCTGGGACATCGGCATCGCCGCGGGCTGCGGCTCGGCGGCGCTGCTGCTCCGGCTCGGCTTCTCGCTGTCGGCCGCGGTGCTTTCGGCGCTGTTCGGCGTGGCGACGGTGTTCGTCCTGCTGCGCCGCTACTACACGGCGCACGAGACCGAGGCCGTCGACCGCACGCTGCTTCAGCCGGAGGAGACGCCCAACATATGAACCGCGGTCTCGCCATAGAGGCGGCTGTCGAGCACGGCAAAGCCGTCCGCCGCGACGCGCTCGTCCGCCGCGGTCTCGGCGACGATCAGCGCGCCCGGCGCCAGCCACAGGCCGGCGGCGAGGCTCGCCAGCGCGCGCGCGGTCAGGCCCTTGCGATACGGCGCGTCGAGGAAGGCGAGGTCGAACGGCCCGCCCGCGCCGGCGCCGAGTGGTCCCAGCGCCGTCGCATCGCGCCGCCAGATCTTGCTGGCGCCGGTCAGGTTCAGCGCCTCGACATTGGCGCGGATCAGGGCGCGGCTCAGGGCGCTGTCGTCGACGAACAGCGCATAGGCGGCGCCGCGGCTCAGCGCCTCGATGCCGAGCGCGCCGGTGCCCGCGAACAGGTCGACGACGCGCGCGCCCTCGAGCGCCACGCCGAAGGCGCTATGCGCCACGATGTTGAAGATCGCCTGGCGCACCTTGTCGGCGGTCGGCCGCACCCGGTCGTCCGCCGGCTCGGCCAGCGCCCGGCCGCGGAAGCGTCCGCCGGCGACGCGCACTCAGCGCTCCTCCGAGACCTGCACCAGCAGCTTGCCGGTGTTGCCGCCGGTGAACAGCAGGTTCAGCGACGACAGGGCGTTCTCGATACCCTTCACCACGGTCGTGTCGTACTTGATCTTGCCTTGCGCCAGCCACGGCCCCATCTCGGCGGCGAACTCGGCGAAGCGCGGCAGGTAGTCGATGATGATGAAGCCCTCGATCCGCGCCCGCTTCATCAGGATGTTGGTCAGCGGCGGTCCCGGCGGCGGCACGTCCGCGTTGTACTGGCTGATCATGCCGCACAGCACGATACGCGCCTTGAGGTTGATCTGCTCCAGCACCGCCGCCAGGATCTCGCCGCCGGCGTTCTCGAAGTCGATGTCGATGCCGTTCGGGCATTCGCGCCGCAGCGCCGCGCGGATATCCTGCGTCTTGTAGTTGATGCAGGCGTCGAAGCCGTAATGCTCCACGACATGGCGGCATTTGGCGTCGCTGCCGGCAAAGCCGACGACGCGGCAGCCCTTCAGCTTGGCGATCTGCCCGACGATGGAGCCGACGGCGCCGGCCGCCGCGCTGACCACCACCGTCTCGCCGGCCTTGGGCTTGCCGAGGTCGAGCAGGCCGAAATAGGCGGTCGCGCCGGTGGCGCCGAGCACGCTTATATAGGCCGGCAGCGGCACCGGACCCTTCGCCAGCTTCTGCGCCCCGCCGGCGACGACATATTCCTGCCAGCCGCTGAAGGCGTTGACGATATCGCCGGGCTGGAAGTCGGGATTGTTGGACTGCTCGACCACGCCCAGCGTGCCGCCGCGCATCACCTCGCCGATCTCGACCGGCGGCATGTACTGGTCCATGTCGCTCATCCAGATGCGGTTGGTGGGATCGAGCGACAGGTACAGGGTGCGGACCAGGATCTGGCCCGGCCCCGGAACCGGAATGGGCTGCTCGACCAGTTCCAGGTCGCCCGGCGCGATATCGCCGACCGGCCGCTTCTTCAGGATCCATTGCCGGTTGCTGTTGCGCATGTCATCTCCACGGTGTCGGTCGCGGCGAGACTAGCGTTGCGGTCACGCTCGCGCGAGGGCGCTGGCGAAGGCACGCGGACGCAGCTATGACGCTCGCCATGAAGGCCTTGTGGACCCTGTTGATCGTATTGCTGTTCGCCGCGCCGGCTGCGGCGGACGATGCGCCGAAGGTGCAGACGCGGCTGATCGCCGAACGCGACGCGGTTGCGCCCGGCGGCACGCTGACGCTCGCCTTCGAGCAGGACATCGCGGCCGGCTGGCACACCTACTGGCTCAATCCCGGCGACGTCGGCCAGCCGACCACGCTCGCCTGGTCGCTGCCGGCGGGCTGGAAAGCGGGCGAGCTGCAATGGCCGTATCCGGTGCGCCTGCCGGTCGGCCCGTTCATGGATTTCGGCTATGAGGGCAAGGTCTGGCTGCTCGCCGCCCTGACCGCGCCGGCAAATGCCAGGCCGGGCGATGTCGTCACGCTGAAGGCGGATGCGACCTGGCTGGTGTGCAAGGAAGTCTGCATCCCTGAGGAGGCGACGCTGACGCTGCCCGTCCGGATCGGCACGCCGTCCGGCGCAGGGAGGGCAGCGGCCTTCGCCGCGGCGCGCGCCCGCCTGCCCGCGCCGTCGCCCTGGGCGGCGCGCTATCGCCTCGGCGCCGCGCTCGATCTCTTCGTCGCCGCCAGGCCGCTCGCGCAAGCGCATCCGCTGGGCGCGGCGTTCTTTCCGTTGGCGAGCGGCATGGTGAAAGGCCCCGCGCCGCAGAGCATGGGCTTTGCCGCGAGCGGTCTTGTGCTGCGTCTTGCGGCCGGCAAGGCACTGGTGAAGAACGGCGGCGCGCTGGAGGGCGTGTTGGTCCTGAGCTCGGCCGACGGCTCGACCCAGGCGTTGCAGATCAAGGCGCAGCCCGGTCCGGTGCCGGATGCCGATTTCTCCGGCGGCCCCGGCGACACCGGGATCGGCCTGCTGCTGGCGCTGCTGCTCGCCTTCGCCGGCGGCCTGATCCTGAACCTGATGCCCTGCGTCCTGCCCGTGCTGGCGATGAAGGCCTTCGCGCTGTCGTCGCAGGCCGGTCGCGACCGCGGCGAAGCGGTCCGCGAGAGCCTGGCCTATGGCGTCGGCGCCATCTTCAGCTTCGTCGGGCTCGGCGCCCTGCTGCTGGCCTTGCGTGCCGGCGGTGAGGCCATAGGCTGGGGTTTCCAGCTCCAGGAGCCGCTCGTCGTCGCCGGCTTCGCGCTGCTGATGTTCGGCGTCGGGCTCAATCTCTCCGGCGTGTTCGAGGTCGCCGGCTTCGGCGGCGGCGACAACCTCGCCCGTGCCGGCGGCGTTGTGGGCTCGTTCTTCACCGGCGTGCTGGCGGTCGCCGTCGCCGCGCCCTGCACCGCGCCGTTCATGGCGGCGGCGCTCGGCTACGCCTTGACGCAGCCGGCGTTGCCCGCGCTCGGCATCTTCCTGGCGCTCGGCTTCGGCTTCGCCGCGCCGTTCGTGGCGGTCGGCGTCTCGCCGCTGCTGATGCGGGCGCTGCCCCGGCCCGGCGCCTGGATGATCCGCTTCAAGCAGGCGCTTGCCTTTGCGATGTACGGCACCGCGGCGTGGCTGACCTGGGTGCTGGCGCAGCAGGCCGGCGCCAACGCGGTGGCGGCGGTGCTGGCGGCGGCGATCGCGGTCGGTTTCGGCGCCTGGATCTGGGGCCTGTCGCGCAGTTTCGGCCCGCGCGGCCGCGGCGTCGGCGCGCTCGTCACGCTGATCGCCATCGTCCTGGCGCTGTCGTGCCTCGCGCTCCTGAAACCGGCGGCGGCGCAGCAAGGCAGCGTCAACGTCACGGGCATCCCCTCCGAGCCCTATTCGGCGACCCGGCTGGCGGCTTTGCGCGCCGAGAACCGCGCCGTCTTCGTCAACGCGACGGCGGCGTGGTGCATCACCTGCCTGGTGAATGACGAAGCCGCACTGTCCGGCGCGCGCGTGCGGCAGGCCTTCGCCGAGCGCCATGTCGCCTATGTCGTCGCCGACTGGACGCGCCGCGATCCCGAGATCACCGCGCTGCTCGCCGCCCATGGCCGCTCCGGCGTGCCGCTCTATCTTTATTACGCGCCCGGCGCCGCCGCGCCCGCCGTGCTGCCGCAGATCCTGACCGAAGGCGAGGTCCTCGCCGCGCTGGGGCCGTGACATGCCAGCCGTGACCCATGTTCAGCTCTTCGCCTTCACCTGTGGCAGCGTCACCGACGTCCGCAGCGCCTTCCTCGAAGGCGAGAGCGGCACGATCACGGTCCCGGTGCCCGCCTACCTGATCGTACACGGCGAGGGCCGGGTGTTGTTCGATACCGGCCTCAACATCGCCCTGCAGCAGGCCGACGTCGCCAGCCCGCCGGCCCAGGCCATCGAATTTCCGCCCGGCACCGACATCGCCTCGCATCTGGCGCGCCTCGGGCTTGAGCCGTCCGACATCCGCTATGTCGTCAACTCGCACCTGCATTTCGATCATTGCGGCGGCAACGCCTTTTTCCCCAAGGCGACGCTGATCGTGCACGCCAGGGAATGGCGCGCCGCCGGCCTTGCCAGCACGCAAGCCGCGGGCATCTACAACCCGGTCAATTTCGATCATATGGCGAGCGTGCGCACGCTCGACGGCGAACTCGATCTGTTCGGCGACGGCAGCGTCGTGGTGTTCCCGACGCCCGGTCATACGCCGGGACATCAGTCGCTGCGCGTGCGGCTGGCGAGCGGCGACATCGTGCTGGCGGCGGATTGCTGCTACCTGAAACAGACGCTCGATACGCTGCATCTGCCCGGCTCCGCCTACAACCGGACCCAGATGCTGGACAGCCTCGCCCTGATGCGCCGCCTGCAGGGCGACGGAATGCGCATCTTCTTCGGCCACGATGCCGCGTTCTGGGACACGGTGCCCAAGGCGCCGTCGCCGGTGATTTAGGCGGGCGCTAGGCCGCTGGCTATTGCGCCACCTGGACCTGGCCGATCGTCTTCAGGACGATTTCCGGCTTGCCGCTGTAGATTTCGATCTTGCCGGTGATGGCCAGCGTCTTGCCGACCATCGGCGTCATGTCGGGGAACGCGCCGCCATCGTGCTTGAAGATCACGGCGGTGAAGCTGCTGCCCGGCGCTGTGCCGTCGAAATCCCAGAACGTCGTCTGGCTGGCGGTTTTGTGGACATGGCTCAGTCTGCCGACCACGGTCGCGGTCTCGCCGGCATGCTTGGCGGCATCGTCGACGGTGACGTTTTCGGCGGCGGCCGAGGTGGCGGCGAGGGCGAGCAACACGGCAAGGGCGGAAATACGCATGAGCACTGTTCCTTTGCGATGAACGTTCAGACCGCCGCGTGGCTGCCGCCGACATAGGCGTGCGTGCCGCGATGATGCAAGCGGTCGGTGGCGAGGATGTCGCCTGGCTTATAGGTCGGACCGGCCTGCAGCTTGGTATAGAGTGCGGCGAAATCCTTGTAGGTCTCGGCGAACAGGTCGTCGAACGAGCGGATGACGAAATAGCTCTCCTGGAAGTCGTCGATGCGGTATTCGGTGCGCATGACGCGCTCCAGGTCGAAGCCGATGCGGTTGGGCGAGGAGCTCTCCACCGCGTAGATCGACTCGGCGCGGCTGGAGACGATGCCGGAGCCGTAGATGCGCAGGCCCTCGGGCCCTTCGACCAGGCCGAACTCCACCGTGTACCAATAGAGCCGCGCCAGGTTCTTCAGGGCGTGAAACTCGGTCAGGGCGCGCATGCCGCCCTTGCCATACGCCTGCATGTAGTCCGCGAACACCGGATGGGCCAGCATCGGCACATGGCCGAAGACGTCGTGGAAGATGTCCGGTTCCTCGATGTAGTCGAGTTGGCTCGCGTCGCGGATGAACTGGCCGGCGGGAAAGCGCCGGTTGGCGAGATGGTCGAAGAACGTCTCGTCCGGCACCAGCGACGGCACGGTGACGACGCGCCAGCCGGTGAGCTTTTCCAGCCCGTCGGACAGCCGTTCCAGGTCGGGAATGGCGTCGGCGACCAGATTGAGCTTGGCGAGGCCCTCCAGGAACGCGTCGCAGGCTCGCCCAGGCAGGATTTTGGCCTGGCGTTCATACAGGGTCTTCCAGACGCCATGTGCGGCCGCGTCATAGCGCTCCCAGTGCTGCCGGATCGTGTAGTCGGCGCGGATTTCGGGATGCCGGATTCGCAGGGCTTCGAGGCTGGGCATGGCGGCATAGAGAACCGCCGCCGGCCGGCTGTAAAGCACCGCCGGGAACGATGAATTTATTGCCGGCCATGCGCCCGCTTCGCACCTTCCGTGCGGGCCGGCACCCCAAAAGGCAAGCCAATTGCGGTTTGCAAAAGGTATGGTCGCGCAGCTTTCTTGCAGAGTCGGCCACACCCTACAGGGCACCAGGACGCGCACATGACATTGATGCCCATATCGCTCGACGACAAATACGAGGTCGAGACCGGCCGGGTGTTCCTCACCGGCATCCAGGCGCTGGTGCGCCTGCCGCTGATGCAGCATGAACTCGACCGCCGTGCCGGCCTCAACACCGCGGGCTTCATTTCGGGCTATCGCGGCTCGCCGGTCGGCGGCCTCGACCAGCAATTGTGGCGGGCACAGAAGTTCCTCGACAAGCATTCGACCGTCTTCAAGCCGGGCCTTAACGAGGATCTCGCGGTCACCGCCGTGTGGGGCAGCCAGCAGGCCAATCTCTATCCCGGCGCCATCTACGACGGCGTCTTCGGCATGTGGTACGGCAAGGCGCCGGGCGTCGACCGCTCGGGCGACGCGTTCCGCCACGCCAACGCGGCCGGCACCAACGCCAATGGCGGCGTCCTCGCCATCCTCGGCGACGACCATGCCTGCAAGTCCTCGACCCTGCCGAGCCAGAGCGAATACGCGATGGTCGACGCGGAAATTCCCGTGCTCAATCCGGCCGGCATCCAGGAGGTGCTCGATTTCGGCATCTATGGCTGGGCGTTGTCGCGCTATGCCGGCACCTGGGTGTCGATGATTGCGCTGGCCGAGACGATGGACGCGTCCGCGACCGTCGAAGTGCATCCGCATCGCGTGCCGATCGTGCGGCCGCTCGGTTTTCCGATGCCCAAGGACGGCCTCTCCATCCGCCTCGGCGACAATCCGCAGGCGCAGGAAAAGCGCCTGCGCGAGCACAAGATTCCCGCCGTCATCGCCTTCGCGCACACCAACGTGCTGAACCGCGTGGTGATGGACAGCGAGAACCCGCGCATCGGCATCGTCACGGCCGGCAAATCCTATCTCGATCTGCGCCAGGCGCTCGACGATCTGGGCATCGGCGACAAGGAAGCTGCCGACCTCGGCCTGCGCGTCCTCAAAATGGGGATGACCTGGCCGATCGAGCCGACCCAGATCCAGCGCTTCGCCTATGGCCTCGAGGAAGTCTTCGTCATCGAGGAGAAGCGCGACCTGATCGAGGGCCAGATCAAGTCGATCCTGTTCAACATGAATTCCGAGAAGCGCCCGCGCGTCTACGGCAAGCTCGGCCGCGACGGCAAGCCGTTGATCCGTTCGATCCTCGACCTCGATGCGGGGCAGGTGGCGCTGGCGGTTGCCAGGATCGTCGGCGAGGACAAGTGGACGCCGCGCATCCGCGCCCTTGTCGGCCGGCTGGAGCAGAAACACCGCGAGCAGGAGGGCATGACCGCGCTCTATGAGCGCGCGCCGTTCTACTGCTCGGGCTGCCCGCACAACACCTCGACCGTGGTGCCGGAGGGTTCCATCGGCATGGCCGGCATCGGTTGCCACTACATGGTGACCTGGCAGCCGTCGCGCAACACCGCGCTGTTCACCCAGATGGGCGGCGAGGGCACGCCGTGGATCGGCGCTGCGCCGTTCACGACGCGCGGCCATGTCTTCTCCAACATGGGCGACGGCACCTATTTCCATTCCGGCATCCTCGCCATCCGCGCCTCGGTCAGCGCCGGCGTGAACATCACCTACAAGCTGCTCTACAACGACGCCGTGGCGATGACCGGCGGCCAGCATGTCGACGGCGAGCTGACCGTGCCGGAGATGGCGGCGCAGGTCGCGGCCGAAGGCGTCAGGAAACTCATCATCGTGAGCGACGAGCCGGAGAAGCATTCCTTCGCCCGCGTCCCGGCCGGCACCCGCATCGAGCATCGCCGCGATCTCGACGCGATCCAGAAGCAGCTGCGCGAGATCGCCGGCGTCACGGTGATGATCTACGACCAGACCTGCGCCGCCGAGAAACGCCGCCGCCGCAAGCGCGGCCTGATGGTCGATCCGCCCAAGCGCGCCTTCATCAACGAGCTGGTGTGCGAGGGCTGCGGCGATTGCTCGAAGACCTCCAACTGCGTCAGCGTCGAGCCGCTGGAGACCGAGTTCGGCCGCAAGCGCAAGATCAACCAGTCGTCGTGCAACAAGGATTTCTCCTGCGTCGAGGGCTTCTGCCCGAGCTTCGTCACCGTGCATGGCGGTGGCCTCAAGACCCGCGCCAAGAACGGCTCGGCCACTGCCGCCTTCGACATTCCGCAGCCCACGCTGCCCGAAGTCGGGCGCGAGCCGTTCAACATCGTGATCGGCGGCATCGGCGGCACCGGCGTGACCTCGATCGGCGCCATCCTGGGCACCGCGGCGCACATGGAAGGCAAGACCGCCGCGACGCTCGACATGATGGGCCTGGCGCAGAAGGGCGGTGCGGTGACCTCGTTCGTGCGCGTCGCCGCCGACAAGGCACGCATCCACGGGCCGCGCGTGCCGACCGGGCAGGCGGACGTGCTGGTCGGCTGCGACATCGTCATGGCGGCCAAGCCCGACACGATCGGCTATCTCGGCGCCGAGCGCACGGTAGCGGTCGTCAATGACGGGCTGACGCCGACCGCGGCCTTCGTCACCGACAACACCATCGACTACGACATGGCGGCGATGCGGGCGCGCATCGCGCGCGCTTCGCGCCGGGTCGAGAGCATCGACGCCGAGGAACTGGCGCTGCGCCTGCTCGGCGACACCATCTACGCCAACATGTTCCAGACCGGCTACGCCTATCAGCTCGGCGAAATCCCGATCGGCGAAGACGCCATTCTGAAGGCCATCGAGATCAACGGCGCGGCGATCAAGGCCAACCAGCGCGCCTTCAGGCTCGGCCGGCTGGCGGCGCACGACCGGCCGAAGATCCTCGCGATGGCGGGCCTCGACAAATCCGAGGCGCCGAAGCCGGCCGAAACCTATGACGAGATCGTCGCGAGGCGCGTGACGTTCCTCACCGGCTATCAGAACGCGGCCTATGCCGAGCGTTATCGCGCCGTCGTCGAGCGCCTGCGCAACGCCGAGCTCGCCAGGACGCCCGGCAAGCGCGGCCTTGCCGAAGCGGCGGCGCGATCGTTGTTCAAGCTGATGGCCTACAAGGACGAATACGAGGTCGCGCGGCTCTACACCAACGGCGAATTCCACAAGAAGCTGCATGAGGAATTCGAGGGCAATTTCAGCCTGTCGTTTCACCTGGCGCCGCCGATCTTCGGCGTCACCGATCCCAATACCGGCCGGCCGCGCAAGATGGAGTTCGGCGCCTGGATGATGCCGGCATTCCGCGTGCTGGCGGGGCTCAAGGGCCTGCGCGGCACTGTCCTCGACATCTTCGCGCGCAATCCGGAGCGCAAGCTGGAAGTCCGGATGATCGGCGACTACGAAAAGCTGCTCGGCGAGATCGCCGCCGGCCTGACGCCGGCGAACCATGCCACCGCGACGGCGCTGGCCGGCGTGCCGATGGACATCAAGGGCTATGGCTATATCAAGGACGGCAATTACGAGAAGGCCAAGACGCGCGAGGCCGCGCTGCTGCGACGCCTGCGGATGACGGATGCCGAACGCCTCGTGCCGGTCACGGAGGCCGCGGAATGAACGTCTTCGACTCGCCTGATTTCGACCGTCATGAAACGGTCGCTTTCTTCGACGACGCCAAGAGCGGCTTGAAGGCGATCATCGCCATCCACTCGACCGCCATGGGCCCGGCCTGCGGCGGCACGCGCATGTATCCCTACGCGACTCCCGACGCTGCGCTGACCGACGCGCTGCGCCTGGCACGCGGCATGAGCTACAAGAACGCCATCGCCGACCTGCCGCTCGGTGGCGGCAAGGCGGTCATCATCGGCGATCCCGCGGTCGACAAGAGCGCGGCGCGCTTCGCGGCCTATGCCGAGGCCGTCAACACGCTCGGCGGGCGCTATGTCACCGCGATGGACGTCGGCATCCTGCCGGCCGACATGCCGGTGATCGCGCGCGGCACGAAATTCATCGCCGGCTACGACCAGCCGGGCAAGGCGGGCGGCGACAGCGGCCCGGCGACGGCGCTCGGCGTGTTTTCGGGACTCCAAGCGGCGGTCAGGCATCGCCTCGGCGTCGACACCACCAAAGGCCTGCGCGTCGCGATCCAGGGCCTCGGCAAAGTCGGCATGGGCGTCGCCAGGCGCCTCCACGCCGAAGGCGCGACGCTGATCGTCGCCGATACCAATCCGGACGCGGTCAAGCTCGCGACCGAGACGCTCGGTGCCACCGCGATGGCGCCCGATGCCATCGTGACGGCGGAGTGCGATGTGCTGTCTCCCAACGCGTTGGGCGCGATCCTGAACGACCGGACGATCCCGCATCTGCACGCCCGCGTCGTCGCCGGCGGCGCCAACAACCAGCTGGCGCGCGATGCGCACGGCGCCATGCTGCGCGACCAGGGCATCCTCTACGCGCCCGACTATGTCATCAACGGCGGTGGCATCATCCGCGTCGCGGCCCAGATCGAGAATTGGAGCGACGCCGAAGTCGAGCGACGCGTTCTCGGCATCGCCGACACGCTACGCGCGATCTTCGTGCGCGCCGCGAAAGAGGGCGAGGCAACCAGCACGATCGCCGATCGCATGGCGGTGGAGCGCATCGCACAGGGCAAAAAGGCTACGGCGAAGGCCGCCGAATAGCGCCCTTCGCCGTTCCATTGCTTGCTCTGTTTTTCAGTAGGTGTGCGGCACCTTCGCGTCGCCGGTTTTCACCTTCTTTTCGGCGTCCTTCACGGCGGGATGATCAGCGGTCGGCGAATCGCTTTCGCGCTCCACCGGTGCGCCGACAATGTGCTTGCCGCCGGAGAAAGAAGGCGGGTCGCTGGCCGGGAAGGAATCCTTCATTTGCCGGTCGATCTTGTCTTCCTGCTTCTGCTTTTCCGCAGGCGTCTTGGCGGTCTTGGCAGACATGGGCGTCCTCCGTTTCGGCGGGCGCGCGAATGCGCACACGCATCTTCGAACAACAGGAAACCCGCGAGAGAGGGATTGGTTGCCGGCGTCAACCGCCGACATGCGCCAGGAGGTGCGGGAACAGGCCGAAAATGCCGACCAGGATCAGGTAGACCGCGACGAGGTAATTCAGGATGCGCGGCAGCAAAAGGATGAGAATGCCGAAGACCAGGGCGATCAGGGGTTGGATGGTGAGCATATCGATATGCATGGGAAAAACCCTCTTTGTCTGCGCCGATAACGCGCCAGTCGCGCTTTGGCAACGTGAAATAAGCGTAGCACGGCCGCGGGCGTTTTCTTGGCCCCGGCGATGTGCCAGCCTGCGGCCGGGAAACCGAAAGGCGCGGGACGAACGTGAAGACAAGAGCCGCCGTTGCGTTCGAGGCCAAGGCGCCTTTGGAGATCGTCGAGCTCGATCTGGAGGGGCCGAAGGCCGGCGAGGTGCTGGTCGAGATCAAGGCCACCGGCATCTGCCACACCGACGCCTACACGCTGTCGGGGCTGGATTCGGAAGGGCTGTTCCCCTCGATCCTCGGGCATGAAGGCGCCGGCATCGTGCGCGAGGTCGGCGTCGGTGTCGCCAGTGTCAGGCCCGGCGATCACGTCATCCCGCTCTACACGCCCGAGTGCCGCCAGTGTAAATCGTGCCTGTCGGGCAAGACCAATCTGTGCACCGCGATCCGCGCCACCCAGGGCAAGGGCCTGATGCCGGACGGCACCTCGCGCTTCTCCTACAAGGGCAGGACGATCCATCATTACATGGGCTGTTCGACCTTCTCGAACTACACCGTGCTGCCGGAGATCGCGGTGGCCAAAATCCGCGACGACGCGCCGTTCGACAAGGCCTGCTATTGCGGCTGCGGCGTGACCACGGGTGTCGGCGCGGTGATCAACACGGCGAAGGTCGAGGCCGGTGCGAACGCCATCGTCTTCGGCCTTGGCGGCATCGGCCTGAACGTCATCCAAGGGCTGAAGCTGGTTGGCGCGCAGATGATCGTCGGCGTCGATCTCAACGACGACAAGAAGGACTGGGGCGCCCGCTTCGGCATGACGCATTTTGTGAATCCCAGGGCCGTTGCCGGCGACCTCGTCGCGCATCTGGTCGCGCTGACGGGCGGCGGCGCCGACTACACCTTCGACTGCACCGGCAATGTCACCGTGATGCGCCAGGCGCTGGAAGCCTGCCATCGCGGCTGGGGCGAGAGCGTCGTCATCGGCGTGGCGCCGTCGGGCGCGGAGATCGCGACGCGGCCGTTCCAGCTCGTCACCGGGCGGGTGTGGCGCGGCACCGCGTTCGGCGGCGCCCGCGGCCGGACCGACACGCCGAAGATCGTCGACTGGTACATGAAGGGCCTGATCCAGATCGACCCGATGATCACCCATGTGATGCCGCTGGAGCGCATCAACGAGGCGTTTGACCTGATGGAAGAGGGCAAATCGATCCGTAGCGTGGTGGTGTATTAAGCCATGATGGACGATCTGCTGCGGCTCTCCGGTGCGGTTCGGCGCGATCCTCGGATCGAGGCCTGGTTTTCCGCCTTCGACCCGCTGCGGTTGACGGTGCGGACAGCGTTCGAGCGCATGCGCGGCTGCGGCGCCGACGTCCGCGAGCTCCTGCACGATGGCTGTCCGGTCGCGTGTGTGGCGGACGCGCCGTTCGGATACGTCAACGCGTTCAAGGCGCATGCGAATGTCGGTTTCTATCATGGCGCAATGCTCGCCGATCCCGCCGGGCTGCTCGAAGGCGAGGGCAAGCGGATGCGTCACGTGAAGCTGCGCCCCGGCAAAGTGTTGGAGGTCGAGGCCTTGCAGGATTTGATCGAAGCCGCCTATCGCGACATCCGGCAACGGCTCGGTGTGGTCTAGGTTTGGCTGGTGAAAAGGAAAAGCGGCCGGGAAAAATGCTGATGGAAAGCTATTTCAGCGCCACGTCGGACAAGCCGCTGGTCTACGAGACCATCGGTGCCTGCTTCGACCGCATCGCCGACAGGTTCGGCGCGCGCGACGGCCTGATCGTGCGGCACCAGGGCATACGCTGGAGCTACGCCGAATATCGTCGCGAGATCGACCGTTTCGCGGCGGGGTTGCTGGCGCTGGGCATCCGCAAGGGCGACCGTGTCGGCGTGTGGGCGCCCAACTGCGCGGAATGGTGCCTGACCCAGTTCGCCACCGCCAAGCTCGGCGCCATCCTGGTGTGCATCAATCCGGCCTATCGCACGTTCGAGCTCGAATTCGCGCTCAACAAGGCGGGCTGCATCGCGCTGGTCACGGCGCAGCGCTATCTCACCAGCGACTATGCCGGCATGCTGCGCGACTTGCAGGACGCACGGAAGCTGCCGCATCTCAAGCACGTCATCGCGACCGGCGAAGCGCCGCCGCCGGGCATGCTGACGTTCGCCGACGTCTGCGCCATGGGCTCGGTCGCGGCGCTCGCCGATATTGCCCGGACGCTGTCGCCGGACGACGCGATCAACATCCAGTTCACCAGCGGCACCACCGGCATGCCCAAAGGCGCCACGCTCAGCCATTTAAACATCCTCAACAACGGCCGCATCGTCGGCGAGGGCATGCGCTTCAGCGAGCGCGACCGGCTGTGCATCCCGGTGCCGCTCTATCACTGCTTCGGCATGGTGATGGGCAATCTCGCCTGCGTCAGCCACGGTGCTGCGGCCGTGTTCCCGAATGACGGCTTCGATCCGGTCAGGACGCTGGAAGCGGTCTCCGCCGAGCGCTGCACCGCACTGCACGGCGTGCCGACCATGTTCATCGCCGAGCTCGAGCATCCGCGCTTCGGCGAATTCGATCTCTCCAGCCTGCGCACCGGCATCATGGCCGGGGCGCCGTGCCCGGTGGAAGTGATGAAGCGGGTCCAGGGCGAGATGCACATGACCGAAGTGCTGATCGCCTATGGCCAGACCGAGACCTCGCCCGTCAATCACCAGACCACGGCCGACGATCCGCTCGACAAGCAGGTCGAGACCGTCGGCCGGCCCGGTCCGCATCTGGAGATCAAGCTGGTCGACGAGGCCGGCACCGTCGTGCCGGTCGGCACGCCGGGCGAGATCTGCTGCCGCGGTTACGCCGTGATGCAGGGCTATTGGGACGAGCCCGCGCGCACCGCCGAGACCATCGATGCCGCCGGCTGGCTGCATTCGGGCGATCTCGGCACCATGGACGGCGAGGGCTACACGCGCATCGTCGGCCGCCTCAAGGACATGATCATCCGCGGCGGCGAGAACGTCTATCCGCGTGAGGTCGAGGAGTTTTTGTTCACGCATCCGGCCGTGCAGGAGGTCCAGGTCTTCGGCATCGCCGACAAGAAATATGGCGAGCAGGTCTGCGCCTGGATCAAGCTGCGCCGCGGCCACGACGCGAGCGAGGACGACATCCGCGCCTTCTGCAAGGACCGCATCGCGCATTTCAAAGTGCCGCGCCACGTCCGCTTCGTCGACGCCATCCCGATGACCGTCACCGGCAAGCCGCAGAAGTTCAAAATGCGCGAGGCGATGGAGAAGGAGTTCTCGGGCTCTTGACGCCACGGGCGTCGGACACCATGTCCCATGAAGGCGGTTGGTTCGCCATAAGGGAGCCGCAGGGCAGAGGCGCCTTCCTATGGTTTTTGAGGTTCGAATACCGGAAAATCCGTATTGGCATCTCGAAAACAGTACGATGTGGCTCTGCCGCAAGACCCCACTACATATAGTAGCTCGGAGCCGCGGTTGAGACCGGTGACCTATGTCATTCCTCGTTGACATTCGCCGGGAACCCCGACACCTTGTCATCCCAGAATGACAAACGCCGCCGCCCTCGCTCCCGAACGCACCGCGCCGCGCAAGCGCGACGCCGACGCGACGCGCGCGGCGATCCTCGCGGCGGCCAAGGTCCATTTCGCCAAGTCCGGCTATGACGGCGCCTATCTGCGCGACATCGCGGCCGAGGCGGGCGTCGATGCGGCGCTGATCAACCGCTATTTCGGCGGCAAGGACGGGTTGTTCGCGGCGGCGCTCAAGGATTCCATCCGGCCGGACGCGATCTCGCAGTGGTCGCGGGAGAATTTCGCGCACGACGTCGCGAAAATGATGGCCGGCCACGCGCATCAGCATGTCGAGCGCACCCACGCCTTCGAATTCCTGCTGCAGGCCGCGACCAATCCGACGACGGCGCCACTGCTCAACCTCGCGGTCCAGGAGCGCTTCATGGCCCCGATCCGCAGCTGGATCGGCGGCGACCATGTCGAGGCGCGGGCGCGCCTGCTGGCCTCGGTGTTCATCGGCCTCCTGGTCGAGCGCCTCATCCGCGACGAGCCGCTGGAAGGCAGCGAACGCGAGATCTTCATCGAACGCACGGCGGCTCTGTTGCAGTCGCTGGTGGACAAATAACGCAGCGACATTGGCAGGAGGAAACAATGACCGACGGGAACATCACCAAGGACATCATGTACGACGCGGTGGCGCCGGACGATTTCGAATCGATGATCGAGCTCGACCGCTACGAAAAGCGCTCGACCGCCTTCGACAAGATCATCAGCGCGACGCACGATCATTTCTGGGACCCGCTCGACAAGAAGTACATCGATTTCTCCGAGCCCTGGGACATGAACGAGGCGATGCAGCCGGAAGATCAGATCTTTGCGCTGCAGATCCCCTATGTGAAGGAACACCTGGAGAAGACCGGCCAGGTCGCCAAGTTCATCAACGAGATGACGTTGTGGAATTTCTCCTCGATCCTGCACGGCGAGCAGGGCGCGCTCAATCTCTCCGCCTCGCTGTGCCATGTGCTCAAGGACCAGGGGGCTCAGGAATACGCCGCCAACCAGACGCGTGAGGAAGCGCGCCACGTCACCGCTTTCGCGCAATACGTCAAGGCGCGCTGGGGTCGCCCGCGCCCCTGCGGCTCGGTGCTCAAGGCCCTGCTGGTCGACATCATCGCGGCGCCCGAGGTCTACAAGAAGATCATCGGCATGCAGATGCTGGTCGAGGGCCTTGCCATGGGCGCCTTCGCCGCCGGCTACAAGTTCAACCGCGATCCGCTGGCCAAGAAGCTGTTCCAGCTGGTGATGACCGACGAGGCTTTCCACCACAAGTTCGGCAAGATCTGGGCCGACAAGACCATCCCGAAGATGAGCGCCGAGGAGCGCAACGTGGTCGAGGACTGGGCGGCGCATTGTTTCCAGTCGCTGATCATGAACATGGGCTCGCCGCAGCAGCAGGCCGAGATGTTCAACGAGTTCGGCCTCGATCCCGCCAAGGTCATGGAGGGGCTGATCGCGCTCCGCGCCGACGCCAGGCAACGCGAGCGCATGCGCGAGTCGACCAATATCTTCCGTGTGCTGATCAAGACGCTGCTCAAGGCGGGCCTGATCACCGAGCGCACCCGGGCGTTCTATGCGACCTATGTCGACATGGAGGAGTTGACGGCCGAAGGCGACCGCATGGTCGGCGACGACATCGCCGAAGAAGGCATCAAGTACCTGCAGGAGATAAACTTCAAGGACCGCAGCGACGCCGCCGCGATCCGGATCGCCGCGGAGTGAACATCCTTCGGGGGCTTCGCTGCGCGAAGCACCTCAGGATGAAGACATTAATATTCAACTCAGGATGATGGGCGATGCGCTCGTCATCCTGAGGTGCGAGCAAAGCGAGCCCCGAAGGATGCCTAGAGTTACTTACATCGAGCACAGCGGCAAGGAACACGCGGTCGAGGTCCCCGAGGGCTGGTCCGTGATGGAAGGCGCCGTCAAGAACCTCATCCCCGGCATCGACGCGGATTGCGGCGGCGCCTGCGCCTGCGCCACCTGCCATGTCTTCGTCGACGCGGCGTTCGCGGACAAGATTCCGCCCAAGACCGACATGGAGGAAACCATGCTCGACTTCGCGCCGGAGACCCAGCCGAACAGCCGCCTCAGCTGCCAGATCAAGGTGACGAAGGAACTCGACGGCCTGGTCGTGCGCATGCCGACCAGCCAGCACTGACAGGAGCAAAGGTCATGAACGTCGCGCTCAGCTCTCAACAGAATGCACGCGACGAGGCCTACGCCCTGCCGCTCGACAAGCTCGATCCGGCCAACGCCGATCGCTTCCAGAACGATACGATCTGGCCGTATTTCGAACGCTTGCGCCGCGAGGACCCGGTGCACTACACGGCCGAGAGCGCCTACGGCCCCTATTGGTCGATCACCAAGTGGAACGACATCATGGCGGTGGACACCAACCATGCCGTGTTCTCGTCTGCCGACGGCATCGTGCTCTCGACGCTGGAATCGATCGTCGAGAACGAGAAGATCCGCGGGCCGCGCGACCGCAACGCCGGCGGCTTCATCTCGATGGACCCGCCGCATCACGGCCCCAAGCGCAAATCCGTCACGCCGGCGGTGGCGCCGGACAATCTGGCGCGCATGGCGCCGCAGGTGCGCGAGCGCGCCGGACTGATCCTGGATCAGCTTCCGATCGGCGAAGAATTCGACTGGGTCGACAAGGTCTCCAAGGAATTGACGGCGATGACCCTCGCCACGCTGTTCGATTTTCCGTTCGAGGATCGCCGCAAGCTGACTTACTGGTCCGACATGTTCACCAACGCGCCCGGGCACGGCCCGGCCAGGAGCTGGCAGCACAAGAAGGAGGCGGCCGACGAATGCTTCGGCGCCTTTAACGATCTGTGGAACGCCCGCGTCAACGCCGAGCCCGGCTTCGACATGATCTCGATGCTGGCGCACAGCCCGGCGACCCGCGCCATGGACCCGCGCGAATATCAGGGCCATGTCGTGCTCCTGATCATCGGCGGCAACGACACCACCCGCAACACGATCAGCGGCAGCGTTTATGCCCTGAACAAATTTCCCGACCAATATGCCCGGTTGCGCGCCGATCCGGAGCTCATCACCTCGATGGTGTCGGAGACGATCCGCTGGCAGACGCCGCTCGCCCATATGCGCCGCACCGCGCTCGCCGATTTCGAACTCGGCGGCAAGCGGATCAGGAAGGACGACAAGGTCGTCATGTGGTACGTCTCGGGCAACCGCGACGAAGACGTCATCCAGAACCCCAACGCCTATCTCATCGACCGCGAGCGGCCGCGCCAGCACCTGTCGTTCGGCTTCGGCATCCACCGCTGCGTCGGCAACCGCGTCGCGGAGTTGCAGCTGCAGATCATCTGGGAAGAGATCATGAAGCGCTTCCCCGAGATCCGCGTGGTGGGCGAGCCGACGCGCACCCACTCGTCGTTCGTCAAGGGCTATGAAACGCTGCCGGTGATCATTCCCGCGCGCGCCTGAAGTCCGAATTGTGAAGGAGTGAGGCCATGAACATCGCCGTCAAAGCCGACATGAAGAGCGCCCGCGACGCCGCCTATACGCTCCCCATCGCGCAGCTCAATCCGGCGCAGGGCATCCTGTTCCAGACCGATACGATGTGGCCGTATTTCGAGCGCCTGCGCAAAGAGGATCCGGTCCACTACACCGCCGAAAGCGAGTTCGGCCCCTACTGGTCGATCACCAAGTACAACGACATCATGGCGGTCGACACCAATCACCAGGTGTTCAGTTCCGATTTCTCCTATGGCGGCATCACCATCGGCGGCGGTGCGGCGAACCAGGAGCCGCTGCCCATGTTCATCGCCATGGACCCGCCGCGGCACGACATCCAGCGCAAGGTCGTGACGCCGGTCGTCAGCCCCGCCAACCTGCAGGTGCTGGGCCCCATCATCCGCGAACGCGCCGGCAAGATCCTCGACGACCTGCCGATCGGCGTGCCGTTCGACTGGGTCGACAAGGTCTCGATCGAACTCACCACCATGACGCTGGCGACGCTGTTCGACTTTCCCTTCGAGGAACGCCGCAAGCTGACGCGCTGGTCCGACGTCGTCACCGCGGTGCCGGGTTTCGGCATCGTCGATACGCTCGAGCAGAAGATGATCGAACTGCAGGAATTCCACGGCTATTTCACCGGACTGTGGAACCAGCGGGTCAATTCGACCGAGCCCGGCGGCGATCTCATCTCGATGCTGGCGCACAACCCGGCGACGCGGAACATGGAGCCGCGCGAATATTTCGGCAATGTCGTGCTGCTGACGGTCGGCGGCAACGACACCACCCGCAACACCATCACCGGCAGCGTCGTGGCGCTCAACCAGAACCCGGACCAGTACCAGAAGCTGCGCGAGCACCCCGAACTGATCCCGTCGATGGTCTCGGAGACCATCCGCTGGCAGACGCCGCTGGCCCATATGCGCCGCACCGCCGTCGCCGACTACGAGTTCCAGGGCAAGAAGATCAAGAAGGGCGACAAGGTTGTCATGTGGTACGTCTCGGGCAACCGCGACGACGAAGTGATCGAGCGGCCCAACGATTACATCGTCGACCGCGAGAACCCGCGCCGTCACATCTCGTTCGGCTTCGGCATCCATCGCTGCGTCGGCAACCGGCTGGCCGAGCTGCAGCTGCAGATCATCTGGGAGGAGATCTTCAAGCGCTTCCCGGTGATCGAGCAGGTCGCCGAGCCCAAGCGGACCTATTCGACCTTCGTCAAGGGTTATGAGCACCTCCACGTCGTCATCCCCAAGCGGCTCTGACACGCATGCAGGCGCTGGCCCTCTCCGACGTCGCGCGCCTTCTGGAAGGGGCCGTCGATGTGCGGCGGCGGTCCGGTAGCATCCAGCCGCTGCGCTATCCGGCGGCCGAAGCGCCGTTCTACGACCCCTTCACGCGCTGGGTCGCCTCGGCGCCCTCCGGCGTGCGGCTGCGCCTGCGCAGCGACACGCGCGCGCTGCATCTGTCGCTGAACCAGCGCGTCGCGGCCTTCAACGGCGAGCCGCGGCCGGCGCCATGGGATTTGTTTATCGACGGAAAGTCCTACCGGCAAAAGAGCGCGACCGGCGGCGCGGCGCTGGCGCTCGACGGCGGGCTCGTCGGCGATGAGCGCGCGACTCTGGCTTTCGACGACGTGCCGGCCGGCGACAAGCACATCGAGCTATGGCTACCGCAATCGGCGACGGTGTCGCTCACGGCGCTCGAGCTCGACGACGGCGCGAGCTGGACGCCCTGGCCCGACACGCGCCAGCGCATCCTGTTCCATGGCAGCTCCATCACCCATTGCATGGAGGCGGACACCGCCGCCGGCGCCTGGCCGGCTGTCGCCGCGTCGCTGGCGAACGCGGCGCATATCAATCTCGGCTGGGCGGGTTCGTGCCTGCTCAGCGGCTTGGCGGCACGCATCATCCGCGACCAGCGCGCCGACGCCATCGTGCTGAAGCTCGGCATCAACGTGCATGGCGAGGGCCTGCTCAAGGAACGCACCTTCGCCGACTCGGCGCATGCCATGCTCTCGATCGTCCGCGAGAAGCACGCGGCGACGCCCATCGTGGTGATCTCGCCGATATGGTCGCCGCCGCGCGAGGATGCCGGCGCCGATGGCGGCTTGTCGCTCCGGCGCATGCGCGAGCTGCTGGAGCAGGTCGTCGCGGCGCGGCACAAAAGCGGCGACGCGCATATCCGCTATCTGTCCGGCCTGGAACTGTTCGGCCCCGCCGACCGCGCCGACCTGCCGGATGAGCTGCATCCCAATGGCGCCGGCTACCGCCGCATGGGAACGCGCTTCGCCAGGCTGATGCTGGAGCCGGGCGGCTTTGCACTGGGCCGGGCCGCGGCCTAGAATTCGACGAACGGGAGACACGCCATGACCGATAACAACATCACCAAGGACGCGATGTACGGCGCGGTGGCGCCCGACGATTTCGAATCGATGATCGAGCTCGACCGCTACGAGCAGCGCTCGACCGCCTTCGACAAGATCATCAGTGCGACGCACGACCATTTCTGGGATCCGCTCGACAAGAAATACATCGACTTCGATACGCCGTTCGACCTGGAGAACGAAGCGCTGATGCCCGAGGAGCAGCAGCCTCTGCTGCGCCTGCCTTACGTCGCCGAGGCGCTGAAGGACCCCAAGGAGAAAATCCGCTTCATCAACCACATGCAGTTGTGGAACTTCTCTTCCATCCTGCATGGCGAGCAGGGCGCGCTGAATCTTTCCGCCTCGCTGTGCCATGTGCTGAAGGACCAGGGGGCGCAGGAATACGCCGCCAACCAGACGCGCGAGGAAGCGCGCCACGTCACCGCCTTCGCCAAATACATCAAGGCCCGCTGGGGCCGCCCGGTGCCGTGCGGTGCCGCGCTGAAGGCGCTGCTGATCGAGATCATCGAGAGCCCGGCGGTCTACAAGAAGATCATCGGCATGCAGATGCTGGTCGAGGGCCTCGCCATGGGCGCCTTCGCCAACGGCTACCGCTACAACCGCGACCCGCTGGCCCGCAAATTGTTCCAGCTGGTGATGACCGACGAGGCGTTCCACCACAAGTTCGGCAAGATCTGGGCCGACAAGACGATCCCCAAGCTGAGCGAAAGCGAGCGCAACCTGGTCGAGGACTGGGCAGCGCATTGCGCCCAGTCGCTGCTCTTCAACAACGGCTCGCCGCAGCAGCAACAGGTGATCTACAGCCGTTTCGGCCTCGATCCGGAGCGCGTCATCGCCGACATCATGGAGCGCCGCAAGGGCCGCGATCCGGCGCGCCGCTTCAAGGGCGAAACCAACGTCTTCCGCGTGCTGATCAAGACGCTGCTCAATGCCGGCCTGATCACCGCCCGCACGCGCGGCTTCTACGGCGCCTATATCGACATGGACGAGCTTTCGGCCGAAGGCACCCGCATGGTCGGCGACGACATTGCCGAGGAAGGCATCAAATACCTTCAGGCGATCAACTTCAAAGACCAGGGCAGAACGGTCTCGATCGCCGCGGAATAAGCGCCTTTTTTCGTCTCGCCCGCGACGTGCGGGGGATAAGAAAGCCGCTAACGCCCCGCGCGCCATCGGCGTATACTCCCCCGATCGAAGGTTGCGGGGTTTCTCGTGACCGACGGCAGGAGTAAGGCCGCCAGGCCATCAGCGATCCCTCGATCCTCGAACCAGATGTTCGGGAGGATCGCACATGACCATCAGGAATCCGATCGAGTGGGGCGGCGCGCAGCTGGTGCAGGCGGCGCACGCCCTGAAATTCGCCGGCAATTCGCTGCACCATATCCAGGACACCATCCACTCGCCGGCGCCGGCGGTGCGGCGCATCGGCGTCGCCGACCTGCGCCACGCGCTGGCCGAGGGCTTCGCCGATTTCGAGGCCTATCGCAGCGACGTCCTGTTCCTCGGCGTCGTCTACGCCGTCGTCGGGCTTGTCCTGTCGCGCGTCGCGTTCGGCATGGACCTGTTGCCGCTGCTGTTCCCGCTGGCCTCGGGCTTCGCGCTGATCGGCCCGTTCGCCGCCGTCGGGCTTTACGAAATGAGCCGGCTGCGCGAGCAGGGCGTCGAGGTGCGCTGGACCAACGCCTTTGACGTCTTCAAGGCACCGGCGTTCGGCGCGGTCGCCGTGCTGGGCGCGGCGCTCATCGCGCTGTTCCTCGTCTGGCTCGCGGCGGCCTGGGCGATCTATCTGTGGACCTTCGGGTCGGAGCCGATCGTGTCGCTCACGGCGTTCGTGCAGGACGTCTTCCGCTCGCCCGGCGGACAGAGCATGATCGTCGTCGGCATCGGCGTCGGTTTCCTGTTCGCGCTGCTCGCCATGACGATCAGCATCGTGTCGTTTCCGCTGCTGCTCGACCGCGATGTCGGCCTCGACACCGCCATCCGCACCTCGGTCCGCGCCGTGGCGGCCAATCCGGGGCCGATGGCGCTGTGGGGCGTGATCGTGGCGGCCGGTCTGGTGCTCGGCTCGCTGCCGCTGTTTCTCGGCCTGGTCGTGGTCCTGCCGGTGCTTGGCCATGCCACCTGGCATTTGTACCGCAAGATCGTGCCGCGGGACGGCGAATCGCGAAGATCGCTACCGGTGTTTGACGATATCCACTAGCCGCGCCACATGCTCGGGCGGCGTGTGCTGCAGCACGCCGTGGCCGAGATTGAAAATGAAGGGCGTGCTCGTCATGGCGTCCATGATGCGCAGCGCTTGCGCCTCCATGGCGGCGCCGCCGATCAGCAGCAGCATGGGATCGAGATTGCCCTGTGCCACGACACCGGCCGGCAGGGCGGCGGCGGCGGCTGCCAGGTCGGTCATGTGATCGATCCCGACGGCGTCGAGGCCCGTCTCCGCCGCATAGCGCGCGACGTGGGAACCGGCGGCGCGCGGCAGGCCGATGATTGGAATGCCCGGATGCCGCGCCTTGACGGCTTTCACGATCCGCGCGGTCGGCGCGATGACGGCAAGCTCGAACAGCGGCGCCGGCACCGCGCCGGCCCAGCTGTCGAACAGCTTGAGGACCTCCGCCCCCGCATCGGCCTGCGCGATGAGATAGGAAGCGGTGGCGTCGACCAGCCGGTCGAGCAGCGCCGCGAACAGCTTCGGTTCGCTCCACATCATGCGGCGGCAATTCTCGTAGTCCGTCTTGCCGCGGCCCTCGATCATGTAGGTGGCGACGGTCCACGGCGCGCCGGCAAAGCCGATCAGCGCGACGCCGGGCGGCAGCGCGGCGCGCACGCCTTTGACCGTCTCCATCACCGGCGCAAGAATCTCGGCCAGGCGGGCATCGGAAAGTTGCGCCAGCGCGGCGGCGTCGCGGATCGGTTCCAGTCGCGGGCCCTCGCCGGAGACAAAGCTGACCGTCTGGCCGAGCGCATGCGGCACCAGCAGGATGTCGGCGAACAGGATCGCGCCGTCCATGCCGAAGCGGCGCACGGGTTGCAGCGTCACCTCGACCGCGAGCTCCGGCGTGAAGCAGAGATCGATAAACGTCGGCACCGAGGCGCGCAGCGCGCGGTATTCGGGCAGGTAGCGTCCGGCCTGGCGCATGAGCCAGATCGGCGGCCGGGCCAGCGCTTCGCCGCGCAGCGCCTGCAGAAGCGGTTTCACGGTCCGGCTAGCCCTCGGCCTTGGGCGGCGTGCCGCCGCCCTCTGCCTGGCCTTCGCGGGCGGCCTTTTTGCGTGCCGATTTCTCGGCCCGCCGTTCGGCCTTGGCGTCGGCCTTGGCGTTCTGAGCCCGCTCGCGCTGGGCCCGTTCATGCGAGTAGTTCGGGGGTCTTGGCGCCATGGTCGAGGGTCCTTGGGTCGAATTGAAACACGAAGGATGGCTTGCCACTCGCGGCAACCGGCCCGCCTTCGCCCTTGCGAGCGAATACTGGTGCCGGAGGAGAGAATTGAACTCTCGACCTACCCCTTACCAAGGGGTTGCGCTACCACTACGCTACTCCGGCATCCGAGGCCCGAAAGGACCAAGAGGTCGGCTGCTATACCCAAGCCCAAGCCAAAGGGAAAGCCCGTTTTCGGCCCCATGTCGCGCAAGCCCCAAACCAAGCAGGAGCGGCTGGCCGCCGCCCTCCGCGCCAACCTGAAACGCCGCAAGGCGGCACAAGCCGCGGCCCGGGCCTATACCAAGGCGACCCGCGCCGCCGCGGCGCAATTGGCGCCCGAGCGCCCGAATACCGCCCAGAAGCCTGACTAGGCTCCGCCGACCGCGCCTGTTCGCGGGCATTTTGCCACGCTACAAAGGGTGCGAGCCGGCGGCCGGGACCGCCCAGAGGGACGATGGACAGAATCAGGATCAGGGGCGGCAATCGCCTCAAGGGTGAAATTCCGATCAGCGGCGCCAAGAATTCGGCGTTGAAGCTGATGGCGGCGGCGCTTCTGACCGACCAGCCGGTGACGTTGAAGAACATGCCGCGACTCGCCGATATCGAGGCGATGGCGGACCTTTTGATGCAGTTCGGCGTCACGCTGAATATCCGCCGCGGCGCCGGCCTCGGCCGCAGCGACACCATCCGCCTGCACGCCGCGAGCATCGAATCCGCGCTGGCGCCCTACGACATCGTGCGCAAGATGCGCGCGAGCTTCCAGGTGCTCGGCCCGCTGCTGGCGCGCCACGGCGAGGCCAAGATCTCGCTGCCCGGCGGCTGCGCCATCGGGGCGCGGCCGGTGGATTTCCATCTCAAGGGTTTCGAGGCGATGGGCGCCAGGATCGATCTCGCCGACGGCTATGTCGTCGCCAGCGCGAAGGACGGTCTCAAGGGCGCCACGTTCGAGTTTCCTTTCGCCTCGGTGGGCGCCACGGAAAACCTGATGACCGGCGCGGTGCTGGCCAGGGGCCGTACGGTGCTCAGGAACACGGCGCGCGAGCCCGAGACCCAGGATCTCGGCCGCTGCCTGATCGCGATGGGCGCCAAGATATCGGGTCTCGGCACAAATGAGATCGTCATCGACGGCGTCGAGAAACTGTCCGGCGTCGAATATTCGGTGATGCCCGACCGCATCGAGACCGGCACCTACGCCATCGCCACCGCGATCGCCGGCGGCGAGGTCGAACTGATCGGCGCGCAGGCCGAGACCAACGGCGCGCTGATCGACCTGTTGACGCGCGTCGGCACCGAAGTGACGCAGACCAATCGCGGCCTCAGCGTGCATCGCAACGGCGTGCGCCCCATCGGCGTCGGCGTCACCACCGGCGTGTTCCCCGCCTTTCCCACCGACCTGCAGGCGCAGTTCATGGCGCTGATGTGCGTCGCGAGCGGCGCCTCGCGTATCCAGGAGACCGTGTTCGAGAACCGCTTCATGCACGTGCCCGAGTTGGCGCGCATGGGCGCCGACATCAAGGTCGAGGGCGACGTCGCCACGGTGACGGGCGTCGCCGCGCTCAAGGGCGCGCCAGTGATGGCGACCGATCTGCGCGCCTCGGTCAGCCTGGTGCTCGCCGGCCTGGTCGCGGACGGCGACACGGTCGTCAACCGCGTCTACCATCTGGACCGCGGCTTCGAGCGGCTCGAGGAAAAACTCTCCGGCGTCGGCGCCGATATAGAACGGCAGTCGGCATGAAGGCGGGTTTGACGCTGGCGGCAGAGGATGCCGCCGACCTGGAAGTGATTTCGGCGCGGCTGCAGGACGCGGTGGCGCAGATGAAGGACCTCGTCTACCTGCCGAAGAAGCGGCGCTTCGCGGCGCTGTTCAACCGCTTCCAATGGGAGACCGAGCACAAGCGCGGCGACTTGCGGGTGCGTTCCGGCCTGCATTTCGACGGCGTCCTGTCGGTGAAATCGCAGCGCCTGAAGCGCGGCGCGCCCGACGCGGTCGTCGCGCTGCTCGCCATCCGCTATACGCCGAGGGGCGGCGAGGATCCTGGCGGCACGGTGGAACTGGTGTTCGCCGGCGGCGGCGGGCTCAAGCTCGAGGTCGAGTGCATCGACGCCGGCCTTTCCGACGTCAGCGGCGTGTGGGCCGCGCGCGGCCGCCCCGAACACGAAGACACCTGAAGATGGCGCGGCGTCTCGATGCAAGCGCGCCCGGCTTCGCGGCGCAGTTCGGCGCGCTCCTGAACGCCAAGCGCGCGGAAGAGGAAGACGTCGCGGGCGTGGTCCGCGGCATCATCGCCGAGGTGCGGACGCGCGGCGACGCGGCGTTGATGGAGCTGACGAACAAATTCGATGCCGCGAACGTCTCGGCGGCGACGCTGCGCCTGACGGCGGCGGAAATCGATGCCGCCGAGGCACAATGCTCCAAGGCGCAACTGGACGCGCTCGCGGTCGCCGCGGGGCGGATCGAAGCCTATCACCGTCGGCAATTGCCCAAGGATGAATGGTTCACCGACGACACCGGCGCCGGGCTCGGTTGGCGCTGGACCGCACTCGACAGCGTCGGCCTCTACGTGCCCGGCGGCACCGCGGCCTATCCCAGTTCGGTGCTGATGAACGCCGTGCCGGCGCGCGTCGCCGGCGTCGGGCGCATCGTCATGGTGACGCCGGCCAGCGGCGGCGCGATCCAGCCGCTGGTGCTGGCGGCGGCCAAGCTCGCCGGCGTCGCCGAAATCTACCGCGTCGGGGGGGCGCAGGCGATCGCGGCCCTGGCTTATGGCACGGACCACATCGCTGCCGTCGACAAGATCGTCGGCCCGGGCAACGCCTATGTCGCCGCCGCCAAGCGCGAAGTGTTCGGCAAGGTTGGCATCGATTCCGTGGCGGGACCGTCGGAGATCCTGGTCGTGGCCGATGCCGCCAACAATCCGGACTGGATCGCCGCCGACCTGCTGAGCCAGGCCGAGCACGATGCCTCGTCGCAGAGCATCCTGATCACCGACGATGCCGCCTTCGCGGCCAGGGTCGAGGCCGCCGTCGAGCAGGCGCTGCGCCTCCTGCCGCGCCAAAAGATCGCCCGCGCCAGCTGGACCGCCTACGGCGCCGTCATCGTGGTCGACAAACTCGACGCCGCCGCCGCCCTGGTCGACCGCATCGCGCCCGAGCATTTGGAAATCGCCACCGCCGAACCGGGGCTCCTGCTCGCCCAGGTGCGCCACGCTGGCGCGATCTTCCTCGGCCGCCACACGCCCGAGGCGATGGGCGACTACATCGCCGGTCCCAATCATGTCCTGCCGACCTCGCGCACCGCGCGGTTTTCGTCGGGCTTGTCGGTGCTGGATTTCCTCAAGCGCACGACGCTGCTGCATTGCGCGCCCGGCACCGTCGCGCAGCTCGGCCCGGACGCCATCGCGCTCGCCGAGGCTGAGGGCCTGGACGGCCACGCCCGCGCGATCGCGGCGCGGCTGAACGCGAGCCGCTGACGGATGGCGGACGCCGCGCCCTTTCGCCTCAGTGCCATCACGCTCGACGAGCGCAGCATCGTGCGCCGAACCCGCGAGATCGAGCAGGAGCGCGACGTCGCGATCTACGACCTCCTGGAGGCCAACAGCTTCACGCCGGAAGGCTCGCCGGGCGGCCCCTACAAGCTCATCCTCGGCATCGAGGAGAACAGGCTGAGCCTCGATATCCGGCTCGAGGACGACACGGCGCACGGCAAGGTGATGCTGTCGCTGACGCCGTTCCGCCGCGTGATCAAGGATTACTTCCTGGTCTGCGAGAGCTACTACAAGGCCATCCGCCACGCCCCGCCGTCGCAGATCGAGGCGCTCGACATGGGCCGCCGCGGCCTGCATGACGAAGGTTCGGCGCTGCTCAGCGAGCGGCTCAAGGGCAAGATCGCGGTCGACCACGACACGGCGCGCCGCATCTTCACGCTGATCTGCGTCCTGCACCTGAAGGGCTGACGCGATGCGGGGGCCGCACGGCGAGGAACTGCCCGGCGCCGTCCTGTTTGCCTGCACCATGAACGCCGTGCGCAGCCCGATGGCGGCGGCGATCATGAAGCACCTGTTCGGCAAGTTCGTCTATGTCGAGGCGGCCGGCGTGCGCGCCGGCGAGCTCGATCCGCTCGCGGTCGAGGTGATGGAGGAGATCGGCATCGAGATCGGCAAGTACAGGCCCAAGCGCTTCGAGGAGTTGGAGGACGGTTCCTTCGACCTCTGCATCACGCTGTCGCCCGAGGCCCAGCACCGCGCCGTCGACCTCGCCCACACCAGCGCCATCGAGATCGAATACTGGCCGACCATGGACCCGACCCTCCAGGAAGGCTCGCGCGAGCAGCGCCTGGATGCCTACCGCGCCGTCCGCGACGGGCTTTCGCGGCGCATCCAGCAGCGTTTCGCCGAGAAACAGGCCGCCGATACGTGAGGACGCGCCCAGGGGCCGATCCACCTTAAATCCTTGCTTTTGGCCGCTTTCGGTGGCATTTCCCCGGCCAGCCAAGCCACAGAGGACGAATGGCAAAGGAAGAACTGCTGGAATTCGAGGGCACGGTCAGCGAACGCCTGCCCAACGCCACGTTTCGCGTCATGCTGCAGAACGGTCATGAGATCATCGCCCACACCGCCGGCAAGATGCGCAAGAACCGCATCAGCGTGCTGACGGGCGACAAGGTGATGGTGGAGATGACGCCCTATGACCTCACCAAGGGGCGCATTACCTATCGCTTCAAGTAAGCCACTCCTGCTCGTGCTGGCGAGCGAGAGCCCGCGGCGCAAGGCGCTGCTGGCACAGATCGGCATAGTCCCCGATGCCGTCGCGCCGGCCGCCATCGACGAATCCATCCACAGGCAAGAGACGCCCCGCCGCTATGCGCTGCGCCTGGCGACCGAGAAGGCGCGCGCCGTCGCGGCGCGCTGGACGGGCGCGCCGGCGCTGTTCCTGGCCGCCGACACGACGGTGGTCTGCGGCCGGCGCCTGCTGCACAAGGCCGAGAGCGACGACGCGGTCCGCGCCTGTCTAAAAAAACTCTCCGGCCGCCGCCACACCGTCATAACCGGCATCGCCGCGCTCGGCCCCGGCGACAAGCTCCGCACGCGGCTGTGTGAAACCAAACTCGCCTTCGTGCGCCTGGGCGATGACGACATCGAATCCTATGTGCGGTGCGGCGAAGGACTCGGCAAGGCCGGCGGTTATGCCGTGCAGGGACGCGCCGAAATATTCATTCGCCACATCGGCGGTTCTTATTCCAATGTGGTCGGCCTGCCGCTGCGCGAAACAATCTCCCTTCTTCGGGCCGGCGGCCATCCGTGTTAGCGTTCGCGGTCGCTATTGCCTGAGCACCAGAATGCAAAAGGACGTCCTGATCAACGCAGGAGCCGGGGAAATCCGCGTGGCCGTGGTCGAAGACGGCCGCCTGCAGGATCTCATGCTGGAGCGCACCATCGGCCTGGAAGACGGCGGGCCGCGCAAGAAGAGCGACAGCCGCACCGGCCATAGTCTCGTCGGCAACATCATCCTGGGCCGGGTGCAGCGCGTGCTGCCCGGCATGCAGGCGGCGTTCGTCGATGTCGGGCTCGAGCGTTCCGGCTTCCTCGGTGCCCGCGAGGCGCGCTGCCTCGCCGACCTGCCGGGCTATGATGAGGAGCGCACGCCCAAGATCGGCGATTGCGTGCATGAGGGCGAGGAAATCCTGGTCCAGGTCGTGAAAGATCCGATCGGCGACAAGGGCGCGCGGCTCTCCGCCAATATCACCATCCCGGGCCGCCTCGCCGTGCTGGTGCCCAACACGCCCGGCGTCGCACTGTCGCGCCGCATCGAGGAAGAGGGCGAACGGACACGCATGCTGGCGCTCGGCGAAGCCATGATCGCGGCGGGCGGCGACCGGCTGGTCCCCGGTGCCGGCTACATCCTGCGCACCGCGGCGAGCGAAGCGACGCTGTCCGACCTCCGCGAAGATGCCGAACGGCTGGCCGAAGCCTGGCGGCCCGTCCTCGCCCGCCGCCAGAGCGCCAAGGCGCCGGCGACGCTCTATCACGACCTCGATCCCGTCGAGCGCACCATGCGTGACACGGTGCGCAGCAGCACGACGCGCGTCGTGATCGACGATGCCGCCGCGGTGGAAGCCGCGCGCGCCTATTGCCGCCGCGCCATGCCGGAAGCCGAAGCCAAGGTCGAGCTCTTCGCCGGCCCCGGCCTGCTGTTCGATGCCATCGACGACGAGATCGACCGGCTGACCAGTCCCAAGGCGCCGCTGCCGTCAGGCGGCTGGATCACCATCGAAGGCACCGAAGCCCTGACCGCGGTGGACGTCAATTCGGGCAGTTTCACCGCCTCGACCGGGCTCGAGGAGACCAGCTTCCGCGTCAACCTCGAAGCCGCCGACGAGATCGGTCGCCAGGTGCGCCTGCGCGGCGTCGGCGGCCTGATCGTGGTGGACTTTATCCATCTGGGCGATCCCAGGAACATCGAGCGCGTGCTCGACACGCTGGCCGAGAGCCTGTCGAAGGATCACACCCCGACGCAGATCTCGCCGATGTCCGAGTTCGGCCTCGTCGAGATCACCCGCAAACGGGTGCGCGATCCCCTGGTCAAGCTGATGAGCGAATGCTGCCGCTCCTGTTCGGGCCACGGCCGCAAGCGCACAAAGGAAGCCGTTGCGCTGGAAGTGCTGCGCAGCATCGAGCGCGCCGCCGCGGCCGCGCCGGGCAAGGCCATTGCGGTGCGCGCCTCGGCCGAAGTGGTGCGCTGGCTCGACGATCATGGCGACGAGGTGCGCACGGCGCTCGCCCGCCGCGGCGCCGCCCGCGTGACGTTCGAGGCCAACGAGGCGTTCGCGCGCGAGGGCTTCGATGTCGCAACCGTCTAGCGGCGGCATCTGTCCGATCTGCGGCAAGCCGCGGGACCAGGCGATGCGCCCCTTCTGCTCCAAGCGCTGCGCCGATCTCGACCTGGCGCGCTGGCTGAAGGGCGAATATGCCATCCCGGGCGCCCCCGCCGGCGACGAGAACGTGCCCGCCGAGCCCGAGGAAGACGCTGAATTCCATTGATTTTCGGCCCGCTGGACAGCGCCCCAAGGCTCGCCTAAAAAGCCCGTCCTTTCCGGCCATTTTGCCGGTCAGCCCGGGTAGCTCAGTCGGTAGAGCAGTGGATTGAAAATCCACGTGTCGGCAGTTCGATTCTGTCCCCGGGCACCACTTTTGCACTTAGCGGAAGCCGCCTTCACCCGCCCCGTTTCGCCTTCTTGTTCTTGAAGCGTTGTTTGCCGCCGGCATGTCGCGGGCGCTCTGTCTCCGCTGCTTGCGGTGTGGCGCGGTATGGCGGCGCGTCGCCGTCCGGGGCCGGGAAGATGCGCACGCCGCCCTTCTTGCGCTCGGCGACGAGACTGGCGAATTTTTCGGCGATGCCGGGCGCGACTTCGAACCGGGTCTCGGTGTCGTAGACGCGGATGGCGCCGATGTCCTGCTTGCCGATCTCGCCCTGGCGGCAGATCTCCGGCAGCAGCCATTTGGGATCGGCGTTGCGCTCGCGTCCGACCGTGATCTTGAACCAGACGCCGCCCACCATGTCGTCGCGGGCGCGCTTGGGCTTGTCGCGGGCGGGACCGCGATGCTCCTGCTTCGCATGCGGCGCGTCGTCGTGCCGGCGCTTCTCGCGTGGCCCGCGCGTCTCGTGGCGCGGCTCGGCCACCTCCGAGATTTCCTCCGGCGCCGGCAATTGCGCGCGATAGAGCTTGGCGAAGGCGACCGCGATCTCTCGCGGGCTGCGCGATGCGAGCAGCGCCTCGGCCATGGCGAGGTCGTCGTCGCTGCCGGCTTCGGTCAGCAGCGGGTTTTGCAGCAGGCGTTCCTCGTCGAGCTTGCGAATCTCCTCGGCCGACGGCGGATTGGCCCAGGTGAAATTGACCCGCGCCCGGCCCAGCATTTCCTCGGCGCGGCGCCTGCGCGAATTGGGCACGAGCAGAATGCTCACGCCCTTGCGCCCGGCGCGGCCGGTGCGGCCGCTGCGATGCTGCAGAACTTCGGCGTCGTTCGGCAGGTCGGCATGGATGACGAGGCCGAGATTGGGCAGGTCGATGCCGCGCGCCGCCACGTCGGTGGCGACGCAGACGCGCGCCCGGCCGTCGCGCAAGGCCTGCAGCGCGTGATTGCGCTCGTTCTGGCTGAGCTCGCCCGACAGCGCCACGGCCGCGAAGCCGCGCTCGCGCAGGATCGCCTCCAGATGGCGCACCGCGTTGCGCGTCGAGCAGAACACCAGCGCGCTCGGTGGATCCAGGAAGCGCAGCAGGTTGACGATCGTGCTCTCGGCCCTGTTGTGCGCGATTTTGATGGCGCGATATTCGATGTCGGCATGGCCGCGGCTTTCGCCATGCGTCTCGATGCGCAGGGCGTCGCGCTGGTAGTGCCGCGCCAGCGTCACGATCGTCTTGGGCAGCGTCGCGGAGAACAGCAGCGTGCGCCGTGTCGCTGGCGTCGTTTCCAGGATGAATTGCAGATCCTCGCGGAAACCGAGGTCGAGCATCTCGTCGGCTTCGTCGAGCACCACCGCCTTCAGGGCGGAGACCTTGAGCGCCCGGCGCTCCAGGTGATCGCGCAGCCGGCCGGGCGTGCCCACCACGATGTGAACGCCACCCTCGAGCTGGCGCCGCTCGCGGCTCGGATCCATGCCGCCGACGCAGGCCGCGACGCGCGCGCCGGCGTAATGGTAAAGCCAGCTCAGCTCGCGCTGCACTTGCAGCGCCAGTTCGCGCGTCGGCGCGATGATCAGCGCCAGCGGCTCGCGCGCCGGGCCCAGCGTCTCGGCGCCGCCGAGCAGCGTCTCGGCCAGTGCCAGGCCGTAGGCGACGGTCTTGCCCGAGCCGGTCTGCGCCGACACCAGCAGATCGCGGCCCTCCGCTTCGGCTTCCAGCACCGCCGCCTGCACCGGCGTCGCGTCCTTATAATCGCGCTCGGCGAGCGCGCGCGCGATGGGAGCAGGGGATTTTCGGAATGCCAAAGAAGCGCCTGATGTGGGGAAGCGGCTCTCTTTAGCGTCATGGCCTGAAAAAGATAGCAAAAGCTTGGGCTGGATTGTCGGATTGGGATGACAGAACAGGTCTTCTTGCTGTCTCCGGCACTTGGAAACCGCACGGCTTATGATGTCCGCACCTGCGGCTCTGGCCCCTCACGCATGGGACTGGCTAGGCCGCTACAATCCCTGGTGGCGTTTGCGCCATAACACCGGACATCTTCACGCCATGACGGCCGCGGGCGACGCGATGTCCGCGCCGCAACCCTCACGAATTATGGCACGCCAGTCCAAGTCCGCGGCACGCCGATCCAAGTTTTGGCCGCCTGCCGGCATGCGGCTGGCGTCCCCGGACAATACAGCTCATTAAAATTATGCCATAAACAGAGCCAGCGCTTCCGGTGCCTACATACCGTGTGTTGCGTCTGGCTGTCTGGGCAAGTGGGGGCGTACATGACGGTGACTGTCTTTTCTGCCGACGACGGCAATG
>Ga0210397_10000164_pt1 | contig 48949 bp, 46 predicted proteins | sample IncBWH2OmetaG_FD_160126 | JGI IMG/M metagenome (GOLD analysis project Ga0210397, IMG submission 160126) | Forest soil microbial communities from Barre Woods Harvard Forest LTER site, Petersham, Massachusetts, United States - Inc-BW-H-2-O ...
GTTCGGTCCGCATTCGCCTGACCCCGCAGGGCCAGGAAATCCGCCGCATCGTCGATGCGCTTTACCAGAAGCACGTCAAGACGGTGGAGCAGGTCGGCGGCATCTCGAACGAGGAATTCGCGACGCTGAACAAGTCGCTGCATCGCCTCGAACGGTTCTGGACCGATCAGATCCTCTATCGCCTCTGATACCGCTTTAAGTTCTGTTTGGGCCAAGCCGGCCGCATAAAAAGACCGGCAGCCTCGACCGACTGAAAGAGACTTCCCCTGCGACGCACCGGTTCGGAATTTTCCGAAACCGGTGCGTTTTGTCATTTTGCGCATGCAAAACGGCAGGGCTGCAGATGGAACTTTTGCGGTCTAGCACACTTAACGACTGACATCGGAGAATAGCGATGCTCGTTGAGCGCGGACTACGGGTCATGAACGTCGGAGTGGTCAGCGACGCCTATGCGATCGCGGCCAACTACCTGTGCCGGACCGGCACGATCTCCGACACGTTTGCTACCGACGAACGGCTGCTTGCGATCATCATCAAGCTGTTCGAACGCGGCGAATTCAACAAGATCAGGCTCGCCAACAAGGCGATCGCTCAATTCGAGGCGTTGGAAAGCGTCTGAAGGTCAATCCGCACCGACTGAATCAAGACTGCGAGGAATTCATGGAAGCCGCCATCGATCGTATCATGATGACCTATGATCTCCTGCTGAACCGTTCTGCCGCCGCCAGCGCCGAAGCGCGTGCCAAGGTGACCGAATATGTCACGACCTTGTTCGAGGCCGGCGAGAAAGACATGCACCGGCTGACGGTGTGCGGGCTCACTTATCTGCGCGAGCTCGACGGATCGAGCGATCCCGTCAAGGCCGGTTATACGGGCCTGTAAGCTCTCAACTTCTGCTTTTCGAAAAGCTCTGGTAAAGCACGCCTCGCCCGGACGTCTGTCCAGGCGAGGCGTTTGACTGCGCCCTTAAAATTGCCGAATTCGGCGTTATCGCCTGTCTCTCATCGGGATGATCGAAGCTCTAGCGCGCGATCCCGGCGGTATGACGGCGCATCGAGGGGCTAAGGAGTTTTTTGTGAATCGTACGTTCGGGCGCTCGATGGGGAAGGGCGGCGTTGGCCGGCTTGCAAACTGATGATGCGGTCGCCTCGCATGAACCATTTGCGCCTGTTGGGTCTGTTGTCGCTCGTTGCCGTTGCCGGCTGTTCGCAGCCGAGCTTTCTGACCTCGTTTGCCGATCAAGCGCCGCCGACCAAGGAGCGGATCAATCCCGGGACCGCGCCGCCCGACCGGTGGGAGCCGGCGCCTGATCCCGTGGATGACGAAGTGATCCCAGGTACCGAGCGCATTTCGCAATTGCCGAGCAAGGTCGGCGAGTGCGCCGAGACGACGATCACCTCCATCACCGATCGGTATGGCGACGACTTGAGTGCGCGCGCGAAGAAGGGCGCCGATCCCGGCACCATTGTCAGGTTCTCTAATTCGGGCGTTCAGGTCTCGCTCAAGCGGGAGAATTCCATCGTCAAATCCCAGGTCTTCGACAAGGTCAATATGTGCCTGGTCGAGGTCCCCAAGGAATGCCCCAAGGACCTTCGCGGCCGGGTCTACCGGACGATGAATCTGAGGACCAAGGAGACCTGGAGCCTCGCCAACGACATCAAGAGCTGCGGCTGAGCGCGGTCTTCCGCCTTCACGTATTTTCGATTGAAGGAGTTTGCAGCCTTATCGCTGCGGGCGGGGTTTGCTATGAAGCGCAGGGAAATTGAATCCATGAGCGCGATCACCCGACGATCTTTCCTCACAACCGCCGCTACCGGGCTTGCGGCGGGCGCACTCGCTCGCGCCGCGCGGGCGACTGACGGGCAAACCTCCGATCAAATGCTCGATGAGCTGATGCGGGAAAATCAGGAGAACGGGCTCGGCAGCGGTTTCGATAACTCTTCGCGCAACGTCCGCCTACCGAAAAAATCCCTGCCGACGTTGTCGCCCTCGACCGCGGAAACCACGCAAACCTCGATCGCCCAATACGAGACCATCGTCGCCAAGGGCGGATGGCCCGACATACCGGCTTCGGCCGACGGCTTGCGCGTTGGCGCCAAGGGTCCGGCGGTGCCGGCCTTGCGCCGGCGGCTGTCGGTTGCGGGCGACCTCGAGCTTGATTCCGGTGACCCGCAGGTGTTCGATTCCTATGTCGATGCGGCGGTGCGCCGCTTTCAGGTGCGCCACGGGCTGCATTCGGACGGCGTGGTGCATGAGGCGACCTTGCATGCGCTCAACGTTTCGGCGGATCGGCGGCTCGCGCAGCTACGCACCAATGCGGTCAGGCTGAAAGCGCTCACCGGCAATCTCGGCAACCGCATCGTCGTTGCCAATATTCCCGCAGCCCAGATCGAGGCGATCGAAAATGGTGTCGCTGTAACGCGTCACATCGCGGTCGCCGGCAAGCCGGACCGGCCGTCGCCGGATCTTCGAACCAAGATCACCCAGATCAACTTCAACCCGTTCTGGACCGTGCCGGTATCGATCATCCGCAAGGATTTGATTCCGAAGATGCAGGCCGAGCCGGACTATCTCACCAGGAATCACATCCGTATCTTCGATCCCAAGAACAACGAACTGCAGCCGTCGCAGATCGACTGGTATTCGACCGAAGCGGTCAATTACAAATTCAAGCAGGATGCCGGCGATTTCAATTCGCTCGGATCGATCAAGATCAATTTCCCGAGTCCCGATGGCGTCTACATGCACGATACGCCGTCGAAGAACCTGTTCGGCGAGGATTTTCGTTTCGCGTCCTCAGGCTGCATGCGCGTGCAGAACGTGCGCGAACTCGTGTACTGGATTCTGGCGGAGTCGCCAGGCTGGTCGAAGACGGAGATCGACGAGGTGATCAAATCCGGCGAGCGCAAGGATGCCAAGGTCGCAAAGCCGTTGCCGCTTTACTGGGTCTACGTGACCGCCTGGGCGACGCCAGACGGCGTCGTGCAATTCCGCGACGACATCTACAACCGCGACGGCGTGAGTTGAGCCGACGCGGCTCGCGCGGCCTGCTGCGATACGGTGCGAGTGTCAGAACCGGGACGCCGGCAGTGCGCGCCGCGCACCCGGCTTTTCCTGCACCCTCCGTTCCCAGGACGGCGGGGAAATCAGCAATTTCCCGGTGCGCTGCGGCCGCGGGGGCGGGTGTAGCCGGGCCTGTGGACAATCTTGGCAATCCGGCTATCCCCACCATATCTTGCATAAATATCAGGCCTGTACCGCAAGGACTTGGCCGTAGCCGGGCAATATGGTATCCGCGAATACCCTTTTGACCGCCCATAACCGACCGCCCGCGACGCTTCTCAATGGTCGCGGCGGTGGAGATATTTTGCCGATGAGCTCTTCTTCCAGCATCGCCAAGGCTGCTTCGACGCCCAATGCGTTCTTTACCGCGGGACTTAACGAGGCCGATCCCGAGATCGCGGGCGCGATTTCCGGCGAACTCGGCCGCCAGCGCCACGAGATCGAGCTGATCGCGTCGGAAAACATCGTCAGCCGTGCCGTGCTGGAGGCGCAAGGCTCGGTGCTGACCAACAAATATGCCGAAGGTTATCCGGGCAATCGCTACTATGGCGGTTGCGAATGGGTGGACGTGGTGGAGACGCTCGCAATCGAGCGCGCCAAAAAGCTGTTCGGCGCCAGCTTCGCCAACGTGCAGGCCAATTCCGGCAGCCAGATGAATCAGGCGGTGTTTCTCGCGCTGTTGCAGCCCGGCGATACCTTCATGGGTCTCGATCTCGCCGCCGGCGGACATCTCACCCACGGCTCGCCGGTCAACATGTCTGGCAAGTGGTTCAAAGCCTCGCATTACACGGTGCGCCGCGACGACCATCTCATCGACATGGATGCAGTCGCCAAACAGGCCGAGCAGGTGAGGCCCAAGCTGATCATCGCCGGAGGCTCGGCCTATTCGCGGCCCTGGGACTTCAAGCGGTTTCGCGAGATCGCCGACAGCGTCGGCGCTTATCTCCTGGTCGACATGGCGCATTTCGCAGGGCTGGTGGCCGGAGGCGTTCATGCCTCGCCGGTGCCGCACGCGCATGTGACCACCACCACCACGCACAAATCGCTGCGCGGTCCGCGCGGCGGCCTGATCCTCTGCAACGACGAGGCGCTCGCCAAGAAATTCAATTCGGCGATTTTCCCCGGCCTTCAGGGTGGTCCCTTGATGCACGTGATCGCGGCGAAGGCGGTCGCTTTTGCAGAAGCGCTGCGCCCGGATTTCAAGATCTACGCCAGGAATGTCGTCGAAAACGCCAAGGCACTGGCGGAATCCTTGCGCGCCGAAGGTCTCGATATCGTCTCCGGCGGCACTGACAACCATCTGATGCTGGTCGATCTCAGGCCCAAAGGGCTGAAAGGCAACGTCTCGGAAAAGGCGCTGGTGCGGGCTGCCATCACCTGCAACAAGAACGGCATTCCTTTCGATCCGGAAAAGCCGTTCGTCACCTCGGGCCTTCGTCTGGGCACGCCGGCCGCTACCACGCGCGGTTTCGGGGTTGCCGAATTCAAGCAGGTCGGCAGCATGATTGCCGAGGTGCTGAATGCGGTCGCTCAATCCAAGGACGGCTCCGCGCCGCTCGTGGAAGCGGCGATGAAGGAACGGGTCAAGGCGCTCACCGATCGTTTCCCGATTTACAGTTAAGGTTTCTTCCGCATGCGTTGCCCAAGCTGCAACAGTCTCGATACGCAGGTGAAGGACTCCCGTCCGACGGAAGATTCCGCCGTGATCCGGCGCAGGCGCGTATGTATCGCCTGCAATTTCCGCTTCACCACGTTCGAACGCGTGCAGCTTCGCGAGTTGACGGTGATCAAGCGCAACGGCCGCCGGGTGCCATTCGATCGCGACAAGCTGGTGCGGTCGCTACAAATCTCCTTGCGCAAACGCCCAGTGGATCCGGAGCGGGTGGAAAAGATGGTTTCCGCCATCGTGCGCGAACTCGAGAGTGGCGGGGAGGCGGAAGTTTCATCGGAGGCGATCGGCGAGATCGTGATGGAGCATCTGCGCCAGCTCGATGACGTCGCCTATGTGCGCTTTGCGTCGGTCTATCGCAATTTCCGCGAGGCCAAGGACTTTGAGGCGGTGCTCGGCGAACTCTCCGGCGACGACGACGCGCGGATCGCCCTGTTACGCAAATGACCCTCCCCGGCGCGGAAGGGCAGTCAGCACAAACCAGCACGGAATCGAAGGCGGCCGACCGGCGTTTCATGGCGCTGGCGTTGGCGCTCGGCCGGCGCGGTTTGGGACGCACGCATCCCAATCCCGCTGTCGGCGCCGTGGTAGTCAAGGACGGCGTCATCGTCGGCCGGGGCTGGACCCAACCGGGCGGCCGTCCCCACGCCGAGCCAGTCGCGCTGACGCAGGCCGGCAACGCGGCGCGCGGCGCCACACTCTATGTGACGCTTGAACCCTGTTCGCATGTTGGCAAGTCGCCGCCTTGCGCCGACGCCGTGATCGCCGCCGGCATCAAGCGCGTCGTGTCGGCGATCGAGGATCCCAATCCTGAAGTCGCGGGCCAGGGCCACGCGAAATTACGAAATGCCGGGATCGAGGTTGATGTCGGGCTTGACGCGGCAGAGGCAGCGTACGCCCATGCCGGGCATTTCCGGCGCGTCCGCGACAAGCGCCCGCACGTCATCCTGAAGCTCGCGGTCTCCGCCGACGACAAGATCGCAGGCTTCGGCCGCAAGCCGGTGGCGATTTCGGGCGAGGTCGCCAAAGCGCGCATGCATCTGTTGCGGGCACAGTGCGATGCCATTCTGGTCGGGATCGGCACCGTTTTGTCCGACGACCCCTTGCTCACCTGCCGCCTGCCGGGCATGGAAGCGCGATCGCCGGTGCGGGTCGTGCTGGATCGTTCGTTGCGGATGCCGGGCACGAGCCGCTTGGTTCATTCGGCGCGCAGCACACCGCTCTGGATAGTGACTTCGAATTTGGCTGAGGCGCCCGCGGCGGCGATGCTGGGGGCTGCCGGCGCGCAAGTCATCCGCGTGGCGTCGACGCCGACCGGATTAGACCTGTCGGCCGTGCTGCATGCTCTGTCGGAACGGGGCATCACCCGGCTTCTGGTCGAGGGCGGGGCACGCGTGGCGTCCTCTTTCGTCACTGCAGGCCTGGTCGACGAATTCTGGTTGCTGCGAGGGAGGGAGACGATCGGCACCGATGGCGTGGCGGCTTTGGATGCATTGCCGTTGAGCGCAATTACCCAGTCGTCGGCCTTTCGCGCTCATGCTAGCGAAAGCGTCGGTACCGACACTCTTACCGTTTACGAGCGTTCCTAAATGTTTACCGGCATTGTCAGCGATATCGGCGAGATTGAAAGCCTGACCCCGGTGGCGCAGGGGCAGTTGCATCGGCTGCGTATTGCTTGCCGATATGATCGCGCGACCATTGCGGACGGCGCCTCGATCGCCTGCAACGGCGTCTGTCTGACGGTGGTCGCTTCCGGAGTGGCGCACGGCAAGACCTGGTTCGACGTCGATGCGGCCGCCGAGACGCTTTCGCTGACCACGGCGAAGCACTGGGCTGTCGGCACCAGGCTCAATCTAGAGCGGGCGCTGAAAATCGGCGACGAACTCGGCGGTCATATCGTTGCCGGCCATGCGGATGGCATAGCTGTGATCCTCAGCCGCGAGGACCTGCCCGACATGGCGCGGTTCGAACTCAACACCACGCGGGAACTCGCGCGCTTCGTCGCCCCAAAAGGCTCGATTACGCTGGATGGCGTCTCGCTCACGGTTAATACGGTCAAGGATACAGCCTTTTCCGTGCTGATCATCCCGCACACGCTTCAGGTTACGACCTTGTCGTCGTGGCGCGCGGGGACTGAGGTCAATATCGAGGTCGATTTGATGGCGCGCTATGCGGCGCGATTGACGGAAATGAAGTGAGGGCGTAGCCGTCATGACGAAACAGGTGGATTGAAGAATGGCAGATGCGCGGCGCGCACCGTTGAAAGACCCAACCGACATTGCCGGCGCGCTGGCGCTGATTGTCGAGGCGCGTTTCTATGACGACATTCAGGATGCGCTGCTGGAAGGCGCGGTTACTGAACTAAAGGCGGCCGGCGTCAGTCACGACGTCATCACAGTTCCTGGCGCGCTGGAAATTCCCGCCGCGATCGCGATTGCGCTCGATGCCGCGGAAAAGGCCGGCAAGCCTTACGATGCCGCGATTGCGCTTGGTTGCGTCATCCGCGGCGACACCATCCATTTCGAGATCGTCTCAACTGAGTCCTCGCGCGGGTTGATGGACCTTGCGGTGTCGAAGAAATTCCCGCTCGGCAACGGTATCTTGACCGTCAACACGGAAGCACAGGCGTGGGCGCGGGCGCGCGCCTCCGAACTCAACAAGGGCGGCGATGCCGCGCGCGCGGCGCTTGCGATGCTGCGGATCAAGCGCCGGCTGATCGAGCCGCGATCATGAACGACGACAAGAAGAACCAGATCCGAAAGCCCGCAAAAGGGCCTGAGCGCAAAGCCAACCGGCGCGGCGCGGCGCGGCTTGCGGCGGTGCAGGCGCTCTATCAGATGGATATTGCGGGTGCAGGCATCAACGACATTTTCGCTGAGTTCGAAAGCCATTGGCTCGGCAGCGAAGTCGAAGGCGACAAATACCTGCCGGCGGAAGCCGCATTCTTCCGCGACGTGGTCTCGGGCGTGGTGCGCGATCAGGCGAAGCTCGATCCCTTGATCGACGAGGCGCTGTCGAAGGGCTGGCCGCTGAAGCGGATCGATGCGATCCTGCGCGCCGTGATGCGCGCCGGCGCCTATGAGCTGGAACATCGCAAGGATGTGCCCGGCCGCGTCGTGGTGTCGGAATATGTCGATGTCGCGCACGCCTTTGTCGAGGCGGAGGAGACCGGCATGGTGAATGCGGTTCTCGACCAGATCGCACGCCAGTTCCGCGCCGGCGAATTTGCGCGGGCCGGTGGCTGAGATGACAGCTCCCGGTGCGCCAGCATCCGGCGAGGATTCCCTGATCGCGCGCTACTTCAAGCCGCTGGCGACCGATCCGGGCGCCTTTGGCTTGACCGACGATGCCGCTGTTCTCAACGCGCTTGGCGACGACATCGTTGTCACAACCGACGCGATCGTCGAAGGCGTCCATTTCCTGTCTGACGATCCGCCACAAACCATTGCAAAGAAGGCCTTGCGGGTGAACCTGTCCGACCTCGCCGCAAAGGGCGCGACGCCGGCCGGCTTTGTGCTGACCCTCGCGCTGCGCAAGGTTGACGAGACCAAGGTTGATGAGGCTTGGCTTGCGGCCTTCGCGCGCGGATTGGGCGAGGATACGGGCGCGTTCAACTGCCCGCTTCTCGGCGGCGATACGGTATCGACGCCGGGACCGCTGATGGTTTCGATCACCGCATTCGGCCGCGTCGCGCCGGGCAAGATGGTTCATCGAAGCGGCGCCAAGCCGGGAGATCATGTGCTGGTGACCGGGACGATCGGCGATGCCGCGCTTGGCCTGGACATCCTCAGGAAGGGCAGCGTGGCGACGGCGCTTGCGAACGATGCCGTCTTGCGCGACATGCTGGTCGGCCGCTATCGCGTGCCGGAGCCGCGCAACGCGCTGGCGTCGGCCATCCGCGCGCATGCCCATGCGGCCATGGACGTCTCGGATGGGCTGGCTGGCGATCTCGCCAAGCTTTGCGCGGCGTCCGCCGTGTCGGCAGCAATAGAGCTTGCGGCCATTCCTCTGTCGAAAGCCGCTTCCGCTGCGCTTACGGCAGGAGCGGTCACCTTAAGTGAAATCGTGTCCGGCGGTGATGATTACGAAATCCTGTGCACGGTTGCCCCGGACGTCCTCGAACCGTTCGTTCAGGCCGCCAATGCTTCTGGGATCGCCGCCAACCGGATCGGGACCATTGTTGCGGGCAAAGCCGCCCCGAAGTTTCTGGATACAAAGGGTGCGGAACTGGCGCTAACGCGCACGTCCTTTAGCCATTTCTAGGATTTTGGTGGAAATAGCCACCTTCGGCGCAAATACCTTTCGAAATCGGCCGTTTTTGCCCCTCACAGCGTTGCGCCGGGGATACGATTTTGGCATGGTCCCGGCCGATTTCAGGCCCCCTTTTGGGCAGGGCGGCCTGCTTTTTGAGCGACCACCGCGGTTACAGCGGTGGCGCGGGGGACATCTCAAGAGATCTGAGGCAAGTTCAATGACAGCATTATGGTTGATCGTGCTCTGCGGCGTGCTTTCCATCGTCTACGCCATCTGGGCAACCGTGTCGGTTATGAAAGCCGATGCCGGCAATCCGCGCATGCAGGAGATTGCGGCCGCGGTACGTGAAGGCGCGCAGGCCTATCTGCGTCGCCAGTACACGACGATCGGAATCGTCGGTGTCGTGATCTTTGCGCTGCTGGCTTATTTCCTGGGCATCCTCGTTGCGGTTGGTTTTGCGATCGGCGCGATCCTGTCGGGTGCGGCGGGTTTCATCGGCATGAATGTGTCGGTTCGGGCCAACGTGCGCACGGCGCAGGCGGCCACGACCTCGCTCGCTGGCGGTCTCGAACTCGCCTTCAAGGCCGGCGCGATCACTGGCATGCTGGTCGCGGGTCTCGCGCTACTCGGCGTCACGCTTTATTTCGGTTTCCTGACATTTTCGCTGCATCTTCGTGTCGACGATCGTACCGTTATCGATGCGATGGTGGCGCTCGGCTTCGGCGCTTCGCTGATCTCGATCTTTGCCCGTCTCGGAGGCGGTATCTTCACCAAGGGCGCTGATGTCGGCGGTGACCTCGTCGGCAAGGTCGAGGCCGGTATCCCCGAAGACGATCCGCGCAACCCGGCCACGATCGCCGATAACGTCGGCGACAACGTCGGCGACTGCGCCGGCATGGCAGCGGACCTGTTCGAGACCTACGCGGTGACGGCGGTCGCCACCATGGTGCTGGCGGCGATCTTCTTTGCGAAGAGCCCGATTCTCTCCAACATGATGACGCTGCCGCTCGCCATCGGTGGCATCTGCATCATCACCTCCATCATCGGCACGTTCTTCGTCAAGCTCGGTGCGAGCCAGTCGATCATGGGCGCGCTGTACAAGGGCCTGATCGCCACGGGCGTCCTGTCGCTGGTGGGCGTTGCGGGCGTCATCTACACGCTGATCGGCTTCGACAAGCTCGCCGGCGTTGATTTCACCGGCATGGCGCTGTTCGAATGCGGCATCGTCGGTCTGGCCGTGACGGGTCTGATCATCTGGATCACCGAGTACTACACCGGCACCGACTTCCGTCCCGTGAAGTCGATCGCGGCAGCCTCGGTTACCGGCCACGGCACCAACGTGATCCAGGGTTTGGCGATCTCGATGGAGTCGACCGCGCTGCCCGCCCTCGTCATCATCGCCGGCATCCTCATCACCTACAGCCTCGCCGGCCTGTTCGGCATTGCGATCGCGACCACCACCATGCTGTCTCTGGCGGGCATGGTCGTCGCACTCGACGCCTTCGGTCCTGTAACGGACAACGCGGGCGGCATCGCGGAAATGGCTGGCCTTCCGAAGGAAGTGCGCAAGTCCACCGATGCGCTCGACGCAGTCGGCAACACCACCAAGGCCGTCACCAAGGGCTATGCAATCGGCTCGGCCGGTCTCGGCGCGCTGGTGCTGTTTGCAGCCTATAACCAGGACCTGCAGTTTTTCATCAAGGACCCGGTGCTGCATCCGTATTTCAAGGGCGTCACCCCGGACTTCTCGCTGGTCAACCCCTATGTAGTCGTGGGTCTGCTGTTCGGCGGTCTATTGCCCTATTTGTTCGGCGCAATGGGCATGACCGCGGTGGGACGCGCGGCCGGCGCGATCGTCGAAGAAGTGCGCCGCCAGTTCCGCGAAAAGCCCGGCATCATGCAGGGCACCGACAAGCCCGACTATGGCAAGGCGGTCGACCTCCTGACCAAGGCCGCGATCAAGGAAATGATCATTCCGTCGCTGCTGCCGGTGCTCTCGCCGATCGTGGTTTACTTCCTGATCTACGCGATTGCAGGCGGCGGCGCGGCCGGCAAATCGGCGGCGTTCTCCGCCGTCGGCGCAATGCTGCTGGGCGTCATCGTCACCGGCCTGTTCGTGGCGATCTCGATGACTTCAGGCGGCGGGGCCTGGGACAACGCCAAGAAGTACATTGAAGACGGTCACTATGGCGGCAAGGGCTCGGATGCCCACAAGGCAGCGGTGACCGGCGACACTGTCGGCGATCCCTACAAGGATACGGCGGGTCCCGCGGTCAACCCGATGATCAAGATCACCAACATCGTGGCCCTGCTGCTGCTGGCGATCCTGGCGCATTGATTCTGGTGCACTAACGCGCAACGCATGAATACGAAAACCCCGCGGGCTTCCGACCCGCGGGGTTTTTGATTCAAGAAAACGAAGCTGTCGCTTTGGCTCGAACGCTGCCGACGGGCTGACTGCCGCCGCTAGTTGCTGCTTTGGCCGATATTGAGCGCCTTGAACAGCGGAGCCACGTAATTGATCTCCTGGCCCGAGGTCGGCGTGGTGCGGCTGATGAAGTCGAAAATCATGCCGTCCTTCAGCCCATAGTTGGCAAGTCGTCGCACCTGGCGGTTCTTGTCGAAGTAGATCGCGATCACGCGCTGATCGACGATGCGATCGGTCATGAAAGCGATCGGGCGTTCGCTGCGCTGGGATATATAGTAGAAGACTTCGCCGTTGAGCGTGGCGACGGTGGAGGGCGTTCCCATCACGATCAGCACTTGATCCTGGCTGGCACCGATCGGAATTTGTTCAAGCGCCCCCGGCGGCAGGATATAGCCCTTCTGGAACTGCTCGCCGCAGCCGCCAAGGGCGACGCAGAGCAGCATCACCGCTGCGGTGGTCCGCAAGCCGCGCCATCGCGTCGTCGGGCCACGCGTGGTGGCTGTCAGACTGGACTTGATCATTCAGGAACGCGTCCCATCCCCTTGCGTCGCGCAAGGCCTTGACGTACCCGGCAGGGCGCTTCTTTGCAACAAACGCGGGCCTCAAGGGCTCGCAAACGGAACCCACGATGCTTTGGCCATTCAGTCACTTCGGCAAACCTCGGGCGTCGCTGCGCGGCACCATCGAGGCCATCTATGGCATGATCGTGACGCAGGCGCGAGAACCGTTGTTTTACCGGGACTTGGGCGTACCCGATACGGTTAATGGCCGTTTCGACCTCTTGATACTGCATTTGTGGATGGTCTTGCGGCGATTTCGATCGACCCAAGATGCGGCGAATGCCTCGCAGGCCCTTTTTGATCGGTTCTGCGAGGATATGGATGCCAATTTGAGGGAAATGGGTGTCGGGGACCTCACCGTGCCCAAACGCATGCAGGCGTTTGGAGAGGCGTTTTACGGCCGTGCCGCAGCCTATGACGCCGCGTTTGCCGCAGGCGCCGACGCCCCCGCTTATGCCTTGCGAAAAAATATCCTGAACGGCGAGGGCATGGAAAATGCGCGCCGGCTTGCTGCCTACGCGCAGGCCGCGATGACCGATCTGGACGGCCTTGACGACGCCGCCTTCCTGGCTGCCGAATGGAGGTTTCCCGCCCCAGGCGAAGCGGGCGATCTCAATTCGAAGGGGGCGTAGCCGATGAAATCAGCTGATCCCTGGCGCGTACCCGTTGTCGTGGCGCAAATTCCGGATACTGGATTGCATCGCGCTTTCGAGGCCAGCGATGCAGTCCGCGCTGCGATGGCCGACGTCGCCGGCTTGCGCGAGATCATGTCGGCGAGCGCGTCATTCGACCTGACGCTCAAGAGCGGAGGACGTGTGCATGTTACGGGCGAGGTGCACGCGCGGATCGGGCAGACTTGCGTCGTGACGCTCGATCCGATCGAGAACGAGATCGATGAGCTGATCGACCTGATGTTTGCGCCTTCGGAGCAAATTCGCAGCCTCTCCGCCTTGGTCGACGAGGCTGCCCAAAGCGAGGATGAAGAAGTCCCCGATCCGCCCGAGCCCATCGTCAACGACGTGATCGATCTCGGCAGGCTCGCTACCGATGCCCTGTTCCTCGCGATCGATCCTTATCCGCGCCGGCCCGACGCCACGTTTGAACCACCTGCGGAGATCATCGACCCGGCCGATCATCCCTTTGCGGCGCTGAAGACATTGCAATCGAATGGCAAGCCTTCGCTCGCCAAAAAGCGCCCCAAGAGCTCCAACGATGATGGGGACGAGTAAGTGGCCACACAGAAAGCTACGTTAGGCTGGCTTCTCGGAATTCCATGTTAAGTAGTTGAAGTAATTGGAATTAATTTCAAGCGCCGGTCATGTTGCCATATTACTTGAGCCCTAAAAGACGGTGGTCAAGAGGTTGTGTCGGTATGGGGAAACGCTATTGTCGCGGCCCGGCTTGGCGCGGTCTCGTGCCTCGCCGATCGCCACAACCGTGGCGGTTGCCGCGGCCGGAATTTCTAGGGCGGCGAATTTGGAGTTCCTATCAGTGTTGCGGCAAGCTCGTCTTGGGAATTTCAAATTCGAGGCCGCACTAGACTCAACGAGTAGCTAGAACTCCTTCGATTTTCGAAGTTCGCATCAGAGGTTGCCGCGACATCATGCGAAATTCGGAATCGGAGTTCTAGTCCGAAAAGAGGTCAGGTTTCCGGGACGTTCATGCCTCAAAAGGTTAGAATAGCGCTTGACGCCATGGGGGGCGACGTCGGCGCGTCGGTCGTTATTCCCGGCGCCGCGATTTCATTGACCCGACATCCCGACACCGAGTTTCTCCTGTTCGGAGAGCGCGGAACAATCGATGTGCAACTGGCGAAATACCCGGCTTTGAAGGCGGTATCCTCGGTCATCCATACCGATGTTGCCGTCAGCATGCACGACAAGCCAAGCCAGGCTTTGCGGCGCGGCCGCAAGACCTCCTCGATGTGGCTTGCGATCGAAGCCGTGAAAAAAGGCGAGGCGGATGTTGCGGTGTCCGCCGGCAACACTGGCGCACTGATGGCCATGGCCCGGTTCTGCCTGCGCACGCTTCCCGGCGTCGACAGCCCGGCGATCGCGGCGGTATGGCCGACGGTGCGCGGCGATTCCGTCGTGCTCGACCTTGGCGCCACAATCGGTGGTGACGCGCAGCACCTGGTGACGCTGGCGCTGCTCGGCAGCGCCATGGCAAGCGTCCTGTTCGACCTGGCAAAGCCGACCGTCGGCCTGCTCAATATCGGGGTCGAGGAAATCAAGGGCCGCGAGGAAATCCGCGAGGCCGCGGAACTCCTGCGCGAAATGAACCTGCCGCAGCTCGAATATGTCGGGTTTGTCGAGGGCGACGGCATCGGACGCGGGGCGGCCGATGTGATTGTTGCAGAAGGTTTCAGCGGCAACATCGCCCTGAAGGCGGCCGAGGGCACGGCGCGCCAGATCAGCGAGTTTCTGCGTGAGGCGCTATCGCGCCGCTTTCTTTCCAGGATCGGCTATTTACTGGCGCGGCCTGCGTTCAAGGCGCTGCGGGACAAGCTCGACCCGAGCAAGTCCAACGGCGGCGTCCTGCTCGGCCTGAACGGCGTGGTGGTCAAAAGCCACGGCGGAACCGATGCCGACGGCTTTGCCTATGCCGTCGATGTTGGCTATGAGATGGCCCGGTACGATCTCCTCAACAAGATCAACCAAATGCTTAAACGCAACGGTGGCACGTGTTAGCCCAAGCGCCTGCCACCCAGGAGGCTATCTGGTGACTGCAATACGCTCGGTCGTGCTCGGCTGCGGCTCCTACCTGCCACAGCGGATCTTGACCAATGCCGAATTGGCGACACAGATCGACACCTCCGACGAGTGGATCGTGCAACGCACCGGGATCCGCCAGCGTCACATAGCAGCCGAAGGCGAGTTCACCTCGCATCTGGCGATCAATGCCGCGCGGGCGGCGCTTGAGCACGCCGGTGTCGATGCGCAATCGATCGACCTGATCGTGCTTGCGACCTCGACACCCGACAACACCTTTCCAGCGACGGCGGTTGCGGTTCAAAACGGGCTCGGCATCCACCATGGCGCGGCCTTCGATTTGCAAGCCGTGTGCTCGGGGTTCGTCTTCGCGCTCGCCACGGCCGATAATTTCCTGCGCAGCGGGGCATTCAAACGCGCGCTCGTGATCGGCGCTGAGACGTTTTCGCGCATTCTCGATTGGAACGATCGCGGCACCTGCGTGCTGTTCGGCGACGGCGCCGGCGCGGTGGTGCTGGACGCCCAGCCGCAACCGGGCCGATCCTCCGACCGCGGTATCTTGACGACCCATCTGCGATCGGACGGCCGGCACAAGTCGAAACTATATGTCGACGGCGGTCCGTCCTCGACCCAGACGGTGGGTCACCTCAGGATGGAAGGGCGCGAAGTCTTCAAGCACGCGGTCGGCATGATCACCGACGTGATCGTCGATGCCTTCGAGGCGACCGGCATGACCGCCGATGACATCAACTGGTTCGTTCCCCATCAGGCTAACAAACGAATCATTGATGCTTCAGCGCACAAATTGCACATTGCGCCGCAGAAGGTGGTGCTCACGGTCGACCTGCACGGCAATACGTCGGCGGCGTCTATCCCGCTGGCGCTGGCGGTCGCGGTTGCCGATGGCCGCATCAAGCAGGGCGATCTGGTCCTGCTGGAGGCCATGGGCGGCGGCTTTACCTGGGGGTCGGTGCTGATACGTTGGTAAGCGGCGGGTAAATTAATCCCGATGTTTTCCGTTTTTCTTTCATGTTATTAGGGCGGGACGGCTGTTGACCGTCCGTATTTAAGCTCATAATTTCAGTAGCGAATATGTTGTTCGCCGAGAGTGGGGCAGGCGATGACCGGAACCGGAAAAACTGTCACGCGGGTTGATTTGTGCGAGGCCGTCTACCAGAAGGTGGGACTGTCGCGGACGGAATCATCAGCGTTTGTCGAGCTGGTATTGAAGGAGATCACCGATTGCCTCGAGAAGGGCGAGACGGTGAAGCTCTCGTCTTTTGGCTCGTTTATGGTGCGCAAGAAGGGCCAGCGGATCGGACGCAATCCGAAGACCGGAACCGAGGTGCCGATCTCGCCACGCCGTGTCATGGTGTTCAAACCGTCCGCGATTCTAAAGCAGCGGATCAACGGTCACGGCGGCGGAAGCAACGGCGCCAAGCCTGGATAGAGCCGCGGCTTATCTGTCGGCGCGAGGGATAGAGGAGCGAGCATTTGGACAAGGCGCCGGATGCCTTCCGAACCATCAGCGAGGTCGCCGCCGATCTCGACATTCCGCAGCACGTCTTGCGGTTCTGGGAAACGCGATTCGCCCAGATCAAGCCGATGAAGCGAAGCGGCGGCCGCAGATACTACCGCCCTGACGATGTCGACCTGCTGCGGGGAATCCGCCGTCTGCTTTACGGCGAAGGCTATACCATCCGCGGCGTACAGCGCATTTTGAAGGAGCATGGCATCGCATCGGTGCAGCGGCTCGCAGATGCATCTGCGGTTGCCTCCTTCGGCGCGATCGAGGAGGCGGTGGGCCAGAGCATCCTGGAGGGGGATGACGACGCGGTTCCGCCGATTGACCTCGATGACGACGACTATGACAGCTCTGAGGAAAGCGGAGTTCCTCGGTTTGCGGAGCGTGGGCGCCGGAAGGATGTCGAGAGCTTCGACGAGGACGAAATTCCGGGTGTCGCCGATCTCGCGCCCGTGGTCGATTTGGCGCGCCTGAGGGGGGTGCTGGAGAATCTGATCGCCTGCCGCCGGATGCTTGACGCGGCGCTTAAGGAAGGCTGACGGCAATTGAGGCCGAATCCGAGGCGATCGGCCCAGGGTGCTGATCTCTCGGCAAATGACCCGTGAGGTGGATCGTGCCGCCTTGCGCGCCAGCCTGATCGAAGCTAAGGGAACGGCATCGGAGCGTGGCGCAGCCCGGTTAGCGCACTAGTCTGGGAGACTAGGGGTCGGAGGTTCAAATCCTCTCGCTCCGACCATTTAAATCAAAGACTTATACTGATTTCAGCAGCCTAATTCTTCCTAGGAATCCCAATTGGGAAGGTCATGGGAAGGTCCCGAAAATTATTTTGGAGGACAGGGCACATGGCAGCCAATGGCCAGCAATCAAGAGAAATCTGGGCCCGCAGAGCCGCTCACCACATCGTGGACGGCGTGCTGGCTGTGAGCGAACGCTATCCGGCGCCGGATCAGATGGCGTTGCTTCGCGAGGTTGCTCGGCGTGCTCTCTGGCATATGCCCAACTCAAGCGACGAAATTCGAGACTTGGCCCGCCACTTCTATCTTGAGAATCTTCACCAGCCGCACCCGCGCGACGACGATCAGCCAGAATAGGCATCACGAAGGCCGCCGCGGTTCCATTGGCTCTCATTGAGATAGGTCAATGAAGCGCATCGCCCGCTTTGATTTCGTCGGTCCTCGATGCCGATTAAATAAAAACAGCGAGGAATTCATGATCATTTCGAAAATAGCTCCCGTTCTGGCCATCGGTTTCATTCTTGGCAGTGTCGCCTCGGTGAATGCCAAAACGTATTGTGCTCACTACATCGGCGGTCCGGAGCGGATGGCCGAGAACGCGCCACGCAGTCAATGCGTATTCGCGACGCTGGCGGACTGTCGCGCCAGCGTCAGGAAAAGGGGCGGTGGAACTTGCTATCGAAAAGGAAGCGGGCCTAGAGAGCTTGGCCGCTAGAGACCGGCGCATGCAAGGCTTCGGCGGGCTCCGTCGTCAAAGGCGCGAGACTTTGGTCCCGCGCCCTTACTCTATCGCCTCAGCCTCAGCCTCTTCGCGTGTGACGCCTAGCGCCGCCGATTACGCTTTCGAAATCGGCGCCGGCGCTTCATGACGGCTCCAGTGGCGCGAGAACTCCTGCCCGGGGGGCAGCAGCCTTTGCGGGCGAGGAAGCAGCTATTTGGCGTAACCCTGGGAGCGAAGCCACGCGATCTTGCGTTCTCCGTTGATCCATTCGTCAATCTCGGCCTTGCTCGTGAAACCGGTAATCTCTCTTGGTTCCAGGCCGGGGTATTCAGCGATGACTTTCCAGTCATCTTCTGCGTTGCGCTTCGGGCGGAAGGTCACTTTTGTTTTTGCCATGGGGCTTTATGTACGATTGTCACGCAAAAAGAAAAGCCCCAAGGGGGAGGGGGGCTTTCTTTGTGGTGAACATTTTTGGGGACTATTCGGCAACATCGTCGTCTGTCCATCGCTCCATGGGCCGTTGCGGCAGGGCCACACGTATGACGCGCATCGCGTCCGTGCAGCGACAGGAATTCCTCCGGACGGAAATCTTTAAGCCGCACGGCGCCGGTTAGCCGCGTTCGCTTTGCGGCGCCATCAAGATCCAGCCGACGTCATCGCAAGGCTTAGACGCCGCCGGGCGCCACGTAGCAATAAACGTAATCACCTCTGCTCAAAAAGATGATGCCGTGACCGGTCGGGTTGGACTGGTCGTATTTCAATTTGTGGTTCGGAACGACGATCTTGGTTCCGACATCGATGTGCTTGCGACGCAACGGTATGTCGGGTCGGGTGTCTGTGATGATCGCGACATATTTGTCGCCATCGACTTCAAATGAATCTGCCCAATACGCATCAGCTTCGCCACAACATGAGACAGCGGGATTATCCGGCTGCATCAGTGCCTGGTACCACTGCCGGACTTCCGGGTCTGTTGCTTCCCATTGCCCGAGATCACGGGCGTTCGCTACGCCAATCAAAAAACCGAACGCTGTACAAAGGACGAGGCGTCTCATGCCGCACTCCTGAGTTTTTTCAGCCAGTTCGTTTAAAGCAATGTTCGTGCCGCGAATCAGTCGGTGGTGATAGTGTATGTTAAAATTTTGAGACGCGCGGGCGACTGTTTATTTGCAGTTATGCGTGTTGCTTCGTGATCACGTTGCCTACACCGGTTTCAGGTGTGTGCGTAATGCCGCAAGCGTGTTCATTGCGATCAGATGCAGCGGTGATGACGTTCCGACGATTTGATATCGTCGTTGCAAAGTCGCAACACGATTCTCTCGCGCTTACGGTGGGTTTCGAAGATGACCGTTTTAAAGCCGGGCGACCTTGTCATCCTGAAATCCGGCGGCCCGGTCATGACGGTCGATACAGTCAACACCGGTATCTTCGACGACGACAAGATCATCGGCATATTGTGCGCGTGGTTTGTCGGCAACAAATTGGAGAGAGCGCGCTTCGATCCCGGCGCGATTGCCCCGGCACCATCGCCAGACGCACCTGCCGAGAAGGCGGAAACACCGCCGGTTGAGGCGGCCGGAGAATACAAGACCGTTCTCGACGACATGGTCGCGGCGATGAACGATGCCGCCGAAGCGCACGACGATGCATCCCGGGCCTCTGTGGAACGCACGAAGCCGGCATCCGCGAGGAAATATGCGACCGACGTGGCCGCAACGGCGCCGAGAAGCGCGAACTGATTAAGCCTGCGGCGTGCGCAGCCTCAAGGGAACTCCGGCGTTTCCTGCATCAGATAGAGCGCAACGAGGCCGAGGGTGATGAGCGTCGAGAGAACCGCGATCGAAAGCGTCCAGTTGGCCTGCCGCCTCGAATGACGCCGGAAGGTCAGGAATGTGCCGATGGCTTTAAACCCGATCTTTCGCATGCGGCAGTATTCCGTCCCGCGCCGATAGAGATCGCTCCAGGCGCGAGCCTACCACGTTTCGGCGGATCCGGTGCACTTGTTGTGCACGCGACCGCGCTTTCCCTCGTGGAGTGGATTTGACATTCGCTGCTCATCTGGCTGCAAACTCGCGAAACGCGAATGTCAAATCCTAAGCTTCAAGCCGCGCGAACGCTGTCGAGGAATTTTTCGACTTCATCCCGGAGGTGAACGCTTACTTCCGAAAGCGCCTTGGCCGATTGCAGCATCTGGCCCGACGTGGTCTCGGTTTCGCTGGCCCCTTGGGCGACGCGCTCGATGTTTTCGGCGACATCGACCGTGCCGCCGGCGGCTGCCTCGACGCCGTGGGCGATGCTTTGGGTTGCCTCACCCTGGTGCTCGACAGCCGAGGAAATCGCGCCGGTGATTTCGCTGATGCGTTCGATCGTCAGTCCGATTGCCTTGATGGCGTCGACCGACTCTTCCGTGGCCCGCTGCATGTTGACGATATGCGAGGAGATCTCGTCGGTAGCCTTGGCGGTCTGACCCGCCAGGGTTTTGACCTCCTGGGCGACCACAGCGAAACCCCGGCCCGCATCGCCGGCGCGCGCGGCTTCGATCGTCGCGTTGAGGGCGAGCAGGTTGGTCTGTTCCGCAATCGAGGTGATCAGCTTGACCACGTCTCCAATCCGGTCGCCGGCTGCGGAAAGTTCTGCCATCCGCTCGTCGGTCGCGGTGGCCTGCTTGACCGCCTCCGCTGCAACGTTGTTGGAGTCCTGGACGCGCCGGCTGATTTCGACGATCGATTGCGACAGTTGGTTGGAGGCGGTTGCGGCGCTTCGAACATGTTCAGAGGCCTGCCTGGAAGCGCCGGCCGATTGGCCTGACATTTCGGCGGTGGCGTGCGCCGTCACCGAGAGCCGTTGGGCGTCTTCCTCGAAGCGGCCGGACGAACCCATCACTTGTTCGATGATTCCGCTGATCTTGGCGCGGAAACCTTCGACGAATTGATTGAGTTCCGCCTTGCGCCGTTCGATCGCCGACTTTTCTGCGTTGGAGCGCTCGACCTCGAGCTGGCGACGCTCGATCCGGTTGGTCTTGAAGACATCGATGGTTCGCGCGATCGCGCCGATCTCGTCATGGCGGTCGGCGTACTGCACCTCGACGTCGGTCCTGCCTTCGGCCAGCACGGTGAGGGTTTCGGCGACGGCTTTGAGTGGCTTGGTGATGCGGCGGACCAGGATTGCCGTCGCGACGAGGGCGAGCAGGGCAGCGATGCCGGCCGCGATAGCCATGGCATCCATCGCCTGCCACAGCATGCCGTCGAGTTCGGCCATCGCGGTGCCGACATAGATGATGCCGACGACCTTGCCGGCAGGATTAAAAACCGGCTGATACGCCGTGTAGAAGCGGCGGCCGAACAGCATCGCCGGGCCTTTATAGGCTTCACCGCGACGAAGGATGGCTTGTCCGGGATGGTCGGCGGCGAGCTGCGTCCCGACCGCCCGATCGCCATTTTCTTTTTTCACGTTCGTGGTTCGTCGGACGAACTGGTTCGCCGCTTCGTCATAAACAAACAGCGTAGCATTGCCGCCGACATAGGAAGTCGCCCGATCGACCGTCCGATGGTCGTTGAACTCCGGCATCCGCGGCACTTCGACGCGTTCGACGACTCCGTCGCGAATGCTGATCTTGGCGTCCGGGTAGGCCTCGCCAAACGCCAGCGCGAGGGTGCGAAGGCTGAGATCGATATCGCGCACGGCGCGGCCGTTAAAGTCGCGCGTGAGCGACCAATATCCCGCTCCAACCAGCAGCGCTGCGTTGATCGCAATCAATAATGCCGCGCTCAGGGCCGCTTTCGGGCCAAGATTCAAGCGCGTAAGTCTGAAGGGGATTCCAAGTCTGGCCGGCATATAAATCCTCCTTAAAAATCGCCTAACGCTATCGAAACATGTTTAAAATTTAATACGCGCGCATGGCCGGTGCCGTACCTTATTACCGTCTGTGGCGGCCGCCGATGGCGAAGCCAAGCCAGAAATGGCTTTGCGCATCCGGTGCGGCGATTAGCGCGGCGTGCGACCCAAAATTTGCCAGAGAATTTGCCCAAGCGCTTGTTGGCGGCGCTTCAGGCGCAATGATATGAAGGAATCAAAAGGGAGCCTTTACGAATGAGAGTTCTTCGAGCCGCGGCCGTGTTGACGCTATTGCTCACTGGTCCTGTTCTTGCGCAACAGGCCAAGCCGCCGCCGCCGTCGGATCCGCCGAAGTCGCCGTCTCAGATCGAGGCGGAAAAGTCCCAAGATCGCGCCTACAAGAACTCGCTCGGCAACATCCCGGATAAGCCTCCGGCCGATCCGTGGGGCGGAGCCCGTGCAACCGAGGGGTCGACAAGCAGCACAACGACGACCCCGGCCAAGCGGACCAAGGCCAGCAGCGGCAGCAGCACTAACTAACTGGTTTGGATGTTCGGGCGACCGAGGCGAAAGCTTCGGTCGCCGTTTGATTCTTTGAACCAGCTACAGCGTCTTCAGATATTCGATCAGGTCGTAACGTTCGTCGTCGCTCAGCAAGCGACCGATGACGCCGGGCTTGCCGGGCCCCGGCGTTCCCTCCAGCGAATGGCCGAGATTGCTGTTGCCGGTGATGGTTGACCCATCCGAATTCACGGCGGAAAACAGCGTCTCGCCGTGGCGGCATGCCGCCTTTTCGCCGGGTTCGACGTGGAAGCCGACCTGCTTCGGGTCAAAATCGCGCGTGCCCATGCAGAATTGTTTCGGCCGCTCGGCCGCGGGCCTGAGCATCCAGTAAAGCGAAGGCACCGAGCCGTTGTGAAGATACGGCGCCGTGGCCCAAACGCCGTTCAATGGACGCGCACGGTAGTGAGTTTGCTTCGCATCGCCGGGATTGGGGCAATTCTTTCGAGAACGCCAAAGCGCTTGTTTTTGATCGTCGGTAAGCTTGTGGTCCTCCATCCATTTGTCGCTGGTCTTTTCGACCATGATCATCAGAGCGACCGCAAATGACATGTCGGTGGTGGTGGAGGCCGGTACGCCGCGGCATCCCCAACGCTTCGCAAGGTCGCGATCCGGTTCGAGGTCCAGAAAGCCCGGCACCTCGACCGTACGCAACATCAGGACGTGGGCCTGACTCGGGTCGGTGCCCATTCCGGCGACGCCCTTCTGGACTTCGTCCAGCACGGTGCCGTCGCCGTCCTTTTTCAACTGAGGCGAGGTCCAAAAGCTCTTGTCCGGAAATTGCGTATCGAACGTGGGGTCGTTGACCGGTCCGAGATGGCACTCCGCGCAGATCTCGGCGTAGATCGCGCGGCCGTTGGCGACAGGTTTGGGCTTGATCTTCCAGGCGTCGTCATCGGGGAACATGTCCGCGGGCCATTTCGGCGACCTCAGCCCGCCGAATTCCGGTGGATTATGTTTGAACGGATCGGGGCCGCGAAGCATCGTCTCGATACTGGCCAGATTTTCGATGTCGACCGAGGAGCGAAACAGCGCGCTGGGCGCGGCGTCGGGCGAGAGGTTGAGGAGCGCGGCGACGCCGAGCGCCTCACCGGCATTACGAATGAGCGGTTGCGAGATCGAGGCGTCGTATTGCGCCCACCAGAACCACGGCACGGTCCAGATCGGCGGGAAACTGACCGGCGCATCGCGCACGTGCATGTTCTTGTCGGATACGGCGACCCCGCTCAGGGCCATATCCGTATAGAAAACCTGGTTGCCGATCCGGTTCAGCGCGTCGAGCCGGCCGTATCCCTCCTCGGTGTCCTGCTGGTGCACGCGGTTGTACAGGTTCGTTAACGTGGCCGCTTGTGCTTTTACAAAAGCTCCCGCGTCCGAGAGTCCTTTTTTCAGCGCGGCGCGATCGGCTTCTGAGGCGTTGGGTCCGAGCACGCGCGTGGCAAAACGGTTGAAGCGGAAAGGCACGATCAACGTATAGGCAATGGAAAGGCCGGTTACCTGCTCGAGCTTCAGGAGGTCCACCATCGCCGGGCCGCCGTCGTAACGGACGCTGGTGCCTTTGTAGTGAATGCTGCCGGTGTGACAGGCTGCGCAGGTCAGACCGATCATGTCGGGCAAGGGCGCACCGGTTGCGGGATCGGCCGCGCCGCTCAAGCGCGCAAAGCCAACCGGAAGACCGTCGAAATTCTCGACCTGCCCTTGCCACTTGTCTGAAACCGACGGCGTCGATGCCGGTGCACCGGCGGGTTCTACATAACCATAACTGAGCAGCGTCGCCTGGTCGGTATGGATGGTTTTCGGGCTGGGAATGAAGCCGAAGCGCTCGAGATAACCGCTGTCGCTGAGCAGGCCAGGCGTGGAAAACAGATAAATCCGCGGCTGTTCCAGCGCCACGAACCAGGCGTAGGGAACGGGAAAGGTCTTGGTCCCTTGGCTCACATGGTGAAACCAGTGCCGGTCTTCGGTCGACCAGTTCTGATCAAGCCAGCGCGCCGACTTGACCGTCGGCATGTGCGGCAGCGGAGGCGGCAGCAACTGCGCCAGCGTTGCCGGAATTCGCCCAGGCAGCGAGGACAAGGCCGTGCGAAGCAGATCCGGAAATTGGGTGATCGCAAGTCCGAGGAGTAGAATCGCGGCCGCAAGCACGCCGACAGCTGCTTTGGCGAACCTGAAAAGATCGTCCGGCGCCGGGGCAGGTTGCGCCAGCCGGGCCACGATCCGCGCGGGAAATTTCCGCTCCGCGAACAACGTCCTGACTTCGGCGACGCTTAGATAGCGATCGGCACCTTTGCCCTTGCCCATGATCTTGAGAAGAACCGGCCACTCTCCGTTCATCAGCAAGCGATCGATCGTGCGCCGATGCCCTTTGGCGCGCTCGAAATTGGCGTTCATGTAGCTCGTGATTTGTTGCGAGTTCAGCCCGTGTTCGATGCCGCCGCTCTCGTCCACGTAACCCGAACCGAATCCGGCAAGACGCGTGATTTCGGATTCGTCCACCTGAGCGTCGACATTGAGGATTCGTGAGCCGGCGCCGCGTTTGTCCAGGGGGCCGTTGCGCAATTCGTCAAGAACGGCGCCGGACCGCCAGCTCTTGAAGAGACGTAATGGGCTCAGCCCGTTGGCGATGAGCGCGACGAGATAAATTTCCATCCCCGCCAGTCGCTGTTTCAGACCTTTTTCGCCGGTCGCAGCTTCAATGGTGCCGGTTAACTTCGGCAGCGGGACGACATGGCCGTTGACGTAGTCACCGTCGACGAGTCCGCGCAGAAAGGGGCAGGGATTGTTGGGCGAAACGGGCATCTGTGGGCCGGTGCCCGGAACGGTCGGATCTGGCATGGCGATCAATCCTCAAAATACGGCGTCGCATTTATTAAAGGGGACGGGCTTCGAATCGAAGCCCGATGGAAATAAAAAAATTAGCCGGCGTCGCTCTACCTCTAGGTGTGCGAGAGCTTTGGCATAATCCGATTCGGTGTCAACTCTACGCGGTCAAATTGCGCAGTTTTCCGGTCGACCGCGCCGCGTATCGCCGGCTGCATGCCGATTTTGTCCCGACGTAGCGTTTGGGATACAGGTAATCTAACCCGAGGGGATGCCCGCTTTCAAAAGCCCTTCACGGTAGTGGGCAATGTCCGCGGGGTTTTTCCAGCGGAAATTCCTCAAGTGCCGTTCGACGGTCACAGAGGGGAAGCAATTCAAAAGAACCTGGGTTGCCTTTGCAGCTTCCTCAGCCTGTCCCATTTGCGCCAGCGTTGCGGCTCTGACCGAGAGCACCTGGAGGTGATTGGGATTGAGGTACATTGCCTCGCGCGTCCAAGACAGGGCGGCGTCATATTGTCTCAACATGTAATGGGTGAACGCTAGCAACGCGGTCCACTTGTATCGGGGGTCGCTGTTGCCGCGCTGCACGGCCGTGGAGAACAGTTCGATGGCCTGTTCATGCTCGCCGATAGCAAAGTGACACAGTCCGAGGATACCTCGTGCGCCCATGTCGTACGGGTTAAGGCTGACCGCTCGCTTCGCCGCCTCCATGGCGGCGTCGTGATTTCCTTCCATGGCGTGCATGTAAGACAGCAGGCCAAACGCGAAGGAGGAGCGGGGATCGAGCTGGACGCTGCTTTCCGCAAGGCTCATCGCCTCGGTCCACAACTCCCTGGTGCTCTGGATCCATCCGTATTGCAGCCCCTGCACCATGATGGTGGCGAGATAGGCACGTGCAATGGAAAGCGTAGGATCAAGCACGGTGGCTTGTCTGAACAAATCGATCGAGGCTTCGAAATCGGTTTTCGTGTGCCTGTAATAACGGGAGAGGCCTTTCAGGAACCGGTCCCATGCGGTCGGGTCGGCTGACGGGCGGGCCGGCGCCGAAGCCTCGGCGCGGAAAATTTCCGGTGCGATCGCAGCCGACAGATTCGTGGTGAGTTCGTCCTGCATCGCAAACAGGTCGCCAATATCGCTGTCATATCGGCCGGCCCACAACTGTTCGCCGCTCTCGGGAGCGATCAGTTGCGCCGTTACGCGAATCTTGTTGCCGGCGCGCCGCACCGAACCCTGGATCAGATAGGTCGCGTCGATTTCGCGCGCGATGAGGCGGGTACTGAGATCTTTGCCCTTGAACGAGAAGGTTGCGTTTCGGCTGAGAACCCGGAAAAAAGACTGCAGCGACAGAGCGTGAATCAGGTCTTCGGTGAGGCCGTCGGAAAAATACTCTTCCGTGCGGTCGCTGAGATTGACGAAGGGAAGCACGCCTACGATGGCGGTTCGATACTGGGCCGGAAGATTCGATTTGTTTTGGAGCTCGCGTTCGTGGGGTTCCGACGCGCAGGGATCCCAGGTCCATACGCTGATCGCTTCCTCGATGTTCTTGAAGCGGCGGCTGCCGGCATCAATCAGAGGAACGTGGATATGCTTGCTCGCCTCCTGATAGGCCTTGCCGGAAACAGCGACCCCGCCGGGGGTGGCGACAGATTCCAGGCGAACAGCGATGTTGACGCCGTCGCCGAAAACCTCGTCCTCGTCGGCCATCACATCGCCCATGTGAACGCCGAGACGAAACTGCATAAGCCGATCCGAAGGCAACTGGCTGTTGCGCTCCGCCATCAGCGTCTGGATATCGATGGACGACTGGAGCGCGCCAACGACGCTTGGATATTCCAGCAGAAAGCCGTCGCCGGTGTTCTTCACCAGACGGCCGCCGTGATTGAGGATGACCGGGTAGATGGCGCTGCGATGGGCCTTGAAGGTCGCATGCGTGCCTTCTTCGTCGGCGCCCATCATGCGGGAGTAGCCGGCGACATCAGCGCAAACGATGGCTGCCAGGCGTCTCTCCATCCTAAGCCTTTCTCCTGTGGTCCAAGAACTCCGATTCCGAAGTCCGCAAGCAATCGCAGCAACCTCTGATGCGAACTTCGGAATCAAAGGAGCTCTAGCGAAATATGGGTTTCTAGTGCGGCTTTGAATTTGAAGTCCCTATAACGCACTTGCAGCGAAACTGATAGGAACTTCAAATTCGCCGCACTGGTCCCGGCGTACGTAAAACTACGCGGTCAGGGCGCTGAATCCAATGGTCTAAGCGTAAGGTCCAGCGGCACTTGCGCTAGTGTTCACCCGTGAACAATGGTCTTGGCGATCATGCAGTGGATGCCTTTGGAGCCATTAACCGTCTGCGTGACCCGGAGATCGGCTGCCAGGCTGCACAACGTATAGGCATCCTCACGCGACAGGTTTCGCTTTTCGCCGAGCAGCACGATCATGTCACGCAATGCCTTGATGACACATTGGTCTAGATCGGGATCCATGGCCATCGTCATATAATGCGTCGGCGTTTCCGCGCGTGGATAGCCGAGCCGCAAATCCTTCCGCAGGGTCAATTTGAAGCGTCCCTGCAAAGCCGTTTCAATCGCCGTGACGCAGACTTCGCCATCGCCCTGAACGCCATGGCCGTCGCCGCAGGAAAACAGGGCGCCTGGCACGAATACCGGCAAATGGAGCTTAGCGCCCGGCGTCAGCTCTTTGTTGTCGAGATTGCCGCCCATCGCGCGTGGGACGAGCGAGGTGATTCGGCCCCAGGCCGGCGGTGGCGCGACACCCATGACGCCGAAGAACGGCGCCAGCGGCAGGTCAAGTCCCCACGGCATCCGGCCGACCATCCGCATTCTGTCCAGCGGAATATTCATCAGCCGAGGCTCGGGAAAATCGTCCGGCAAAGTGCCGGCCAGTGGCCGGATGAGATTGTAACCCCAGTCCTGCCGCAGCTGGATATCGAGGATTTCGACTTCGAGCACGTCGCCGGGCACCGCGCCCGCGACGGCGACCGGGCCAGTCAGGATGTGACCCGGTACCATTCGTTCGCTTTTGGCGTGAATGTCGTCCAATTCTGGAGGCACGTGAAAACGGCTGCGGTCCGGCACCACGTCGGGGCCGCCGCTGACGGTGTCGATAGTGATCTCGTCACCACTTTCGATGGTAAGCACGGGTCGCAATTTGGCTTCGAAGAAGCCCCAATGGCAGGTTTCGGGGCTGGCGTGCAGATGATGATGTTTCATGACGGGTCTTCTGGACTGAAGGGACGTCGCGTATGACGCTGTATCAGTAGCGAATGTCGCATCTACTCCACAGGGGGGTCCCGTGTTTTTTTTGCTGTCGAAAACGCTGGGCACGATGTTGTTACCGGTGAACTTTCTGATCGGTGCCGGTGTACTGGGGGCAATCCTCTTGCTCACACGGTACGCCGTGCTCGGCCGGAGACTTCTCGCCACCTCGGCTGTGCTTTTGGCGTTGTGCGGATTTTCGCCGGTCGGAAGGCTGTTGATCCTGCCGCTAGAGCAGCGCTTTCCGCCATGGGAGCCCTCGCGCGGCGCTCCGGATGGCATCGTCGTACTCGGCGGAGGGATCGAGCCGGATCTATCGGCGGCCCATGGCAGACCGATCCTCGACCGTTCGGGCGACCGTCTTGTCGCGGCGGCAGAGCTTGCCCGTCAATATCCCAATGCCCGCATCGTCTATTCCGGCGGCAACGCCAACCTGATTAGCGACGATTCCGCGAAGGAGGCCGACTACGCATTGTCCATGCTCGAGAACCTCGGTGTTGCCAAAGCGCGGCTGTCTGCCGAGCGGCTTTCGCGCAATACGGTTGAAAATGCGGAATTCGTCAAAACGGTCGCCAATCCGAAGGAAGGCGAGCGCTGGCTGTTGGTGACATCAGCGTTCCATATGCCGCGCTCAATCGGCCTATTCCGCAAGGCGGGATTCAAGGTGGAGGCCTATCCCGTCGATTGGCGCGCCAGCCCATCCAAGGCGCTTTCATTTTCCTCAATTGCCATGAATGGCCTGGAACGCACCGAGGTCGCCATGCGTGAATGGATTGGCTTGGCCGCCTATCGCTTGACCGGAAAGATCGACGATTTCCTGCCGGGACCAGACCAGAACTAGCTCAGGCGTCATGGTCGCACCCACCGGCCAATCGGGTTAGGATCGGCTAGAAGCGCGCGACCAAGAGCGCTGATCCCGGAGCAAACGCCATGCAGCAGCAGACATCATCGGAAACGTTCGATCCCGCGGGCATGGTCAGCGATCTGAACAACCTGCTCCGCCTCAAGACGACGGTGATCGGCCTGAAGATGTTCGCAACCATCGAGGAAATGACAGATATTCCGAAGATCAGGCGGCCGACAGCGATCCATACCACAGATCAGATCGTCAGCATGGCCTCGCGGCTCGGCTGGACCGTGGGGATCACGGCAGACGATCTCGTCGGCGCGCAATGCCGCGCGGTGATTGGCCTCGGCCCGCAGGACGAGAAATGGCTCGCTGGCGCAAACTATGTCGGGGTGTGGCATGGCACCGCCGAGGATGCGCGCAAACGCCAGCAAGCACTCGACGTCGTTCCGTTCGGCCAGTATCAGGCGATGGCGGTCTCACCGCTCGCAAGCGGCCGGCTCAACCCGCCGGATATCTGTCTCGTCTACGCGACGCCTGGCCAGATGATCATCTTGATCAACGGGCTGCAATACACCGGATACAAGAAGTTCGAATGGGGTGTGGTCGGCGAGACCGCATGCGCGGATTCGTGGGGGCGGGCGCTCAAGACCGGCGAGCCGTCGCTGTCGCTGCCATGTTTCGCCGAGCGGCGCTATGGCGGCGTGCCCGACGAGGAGATGCTGATGGCGCTCAAGCCGTCCGATCTCGCCAAAGCCATCGCAGGCATGAAACAACTCGCCAAGAATGGTTTGCGCTATCCAATCGCGCCCTATGGTATCCAAAGCGACGTGAGGGCCGGCATGGGTGTGTCATATGCGAAGAAGTAATAGGTCGTTGCGAGCGAAGCGAAGCAATCCAGAATTGAAGCGACGCCGGATTGCTTCGGAGCTCTCGCTCCTCACAATGACGGCGACTAAGGGAAGTATGAAATGAAATCTGCGAAGTTCGACATCGTGGTTTATGGCGCGACCGGATTCACCGGCCAACTTGTCGCCGAGTATCTGGCGGCGCATTACAAGAACGACGCGTCGTTAAGATGGGCCATGGCCGGGCGCAGCCTGGACAAGCTCGCTTCTGTTCGCGATGCGATTGGTGCGCCCGCCGACATTGCCTTGATCAAAACCGATGCAAGCGATCCAGCATCGCTGCGAGCCATGGTCGATCAGACGCGCTCAGTGATCTCGACGGTTGGCCCTTATCAGCTCTACGGATCGGAACTGGTTGCGGCCTGCGCAACCTCCGGCACCGACTACTTCGATCTCTGTGGTGAGCCCATATGGATGCGCCAGATGATCGAGGCGCATGAGGCAGCCGCTAAATCATCCGGCTCTAGAATTGTATTCTCTTGTGGCTTCGATTCATTGCCCTTTGAACTCGGTGCATTTGTTGTGCAGGAAGAAGCCAAGCGTGTCCTTGGTGCAGCGGTCTCTCGCGTCAAGGGCAGGGTGCGCGACATGCGAGGCACGCTTTCGGGCGGTACTGCCGCGAGCGCCAAGGCAACGTTTGATGCCGTCTCAAAAGACCTCAGTCTTGTCGCTATTCTCAACAACCCCTTTGCATTGACGCCAGGATTTGAAGGCCCGAAGCAACCGCGGGGCAACAAGCCCCTCTATGAGGAGGACCTGCAATCCTGGGCCGCGCCTTTCATGATGGCGTTGATCAACACCCGCAACCTGCATCGTTCGAACATGCTGATGGGCTTTCCCTATGGCAAGGAATTCATCTACGACGAGATGGTGCTCACGGGATCGGGCGAAAAGGGCGAGGCCAACGCCAAGCGCGTCGTGGCCGCCAACAACGACAAGACCGGACCGAATGCGCCCAAGCCGGGCGAGGGGCCTTCCAAGGAGGAGCGCGAGAACGGCCGTTACGATTTGCTTTACGTTGCGATCGGCCCAGACGGCCGCCAGGTCCGCGCGTCGGTCAAGGGCGATCGCGATCCCGGCTATGGATCGACGTCCAAGATGATTTCCGAATGCGCGATCTGCCTGTTGCGGGACGCGCCCGACGTCCCCGCGGGGATTTGGACGCCGGGCGCGGCGATGCAGCACAAGCTCATCAAGCGGCTTGTCGATCATGCTGGCCTGACGTTTCAAATCGAGGCCTAACTCCGCGCGTTGCGTCATAGGTGAACATGAAGTCCATTCCTCGCGATGCGACCGGTATCAGAATCTTGAACATCCGGTCGCGAATCCAGGCGCCTGCCGGGCTGAATTCGCGCTTGCCGTTGCCGTTGCGACGGGCGATCGCGACAATACGTTCCACGCGTGATCGACGCTCCTGCTCGAAGGCCTGAAAGGTCTGGCCGAGTTCCTGGCCCTTCTGCATCAGGCAGCCGAGCCTCATGGCGTCCTCGAGCGCCAGCGATGCACCTTGACCCGCATGAGGGCTGGTCGCGTGCGCTGCGTCGCCGATCAGGAGCGTGCGGCTGCGCGACCATACCGGCAGGGTTGCGACGTCGAGCGTATCGGTGACGATAATGTCTTCGGCGGCGTGGAGAATGCGAGGAATCGGCTCGTGCCAGCCGGTATGGAAATCGAGCAGGTGCCGCTTGATCGCTTGCTGATCCATGGCGCGATAGGTCGCCGCGTCCAGGCCTCCGGATGGTTGCGTGCTCCACCACATCGCCCCGTCTTTCGGATCGAGGCTGCAAAAGCCGTAACCGAAGAAACCGCTTTGCCCAAAGGTGGCCTCGATCCGATGCCCGATCCCGGTGTCCTCGATGAGGGATCTCGGCACGAAACCGCCAAAGCCGACCAATCCGGTGTCAAACGGCCGTGGCCCGTCCGGCAGGACATGCTGACGGACCATTGAGTGCACGCCATCGGCACCGATGATGAAGTCGCCCTCCGCGCTGCTGCCATCGGTGAAATGCGCAACGATAGGCTGGTCGGCACGATCCTCGATGCGCGCCAGCCGCTTTTCAAAGCGTAATTCGACGTCCTCGCACCAGGCCTTGTTGACAATCGCCTCCATCAGGGTGGAACGGCGCATATTCACCGCCGGCTGTCCGAAGCGCTGTTTCATGTTCCGGTTGATCGAGCCGATCCGGCGACCTGATTTCGAGCAGAAATCGAAGGATTCCGAGATTGAACCCGCGGCGATCAGGTCGTCGGCAAGCCCGATCTCGGCCAGCACGCGCATGCCGTTCGGAGCAATCTGCAGGCCGCCGCCGATTCCGGTCGAGTAGGGAAACGCCTCGAATAGTTCGGCGTCGAAGCCGGCGCGCTTGAGAAGGATCGCGGCCACGGGACCGGCGATGCCGGCACCGATGATCAATGCTTTGCGGGGACGCTGCAGCATAACTTGCTCCTGATGTCTCAGTGGTGGTAGAAATGTAAGGTGACTAATTATCTTATTAACTAAGATATAATTTTGCTAAGAGATCGGATCGGACTTGTCAAGAGGGAAAGCGCGAGCCGCGTTGATGCAGGAACTGGAACACGCGATGCGGCGTGCCTCGGGCTCGGGCGCGATCTTCAGCCAGGCCGTCGCCGATTACGCGGGAATCTCAAGTTCCGATCTCGAGTGCCTCGATTTCCTCATTCTCGAAGGCCGCGCCACCGCCGGCAGGCTTGCGGAGGTGACCGGCCTCACGACGGGCGCGATCACGGGAGTGGTTGACCGGCTTGAGAAGGCTGGATTCGTCAGGCGTGAACGGGACGAGCATGATCGCCGCAAGGTATTCATCATCCTGGTTCCGCAAAATATCGCGCGCGTTGGCGTGCTCTACGAGCACATGCAGCGTGCGATGCTGAAGAATTGGGACAGCTATACCGACGATGAGCTGCGGTTGCTGCTTCGGTTCGCTTCGCAGGGCTACGAGACGATGTTGGCGGCGACCGAAGAACTTAAAGCCACGATCGCCAAGGCTGCTCCGGCGAAAGGCAAAACGGCTAGGAAGCCATCTCGGACGCGGCGCTGACGGCGGAATTGGCCTGCGTCTTGTAAGCCTGCGCCGCGGCAAACATGCCCCACATCGTGCCGAGCATCATCCAGAAGTGACGCCAGTGGTCGGTGTCGATGATAAAGGCCTCACCGACGGTGCCGAGAAACGCCGCGAAGACCGCCAGATAGATGCGTTGCCAGGGCACAGGCCTCAGCAGGTGCCGAAATCCCATGACGACCGTGACCGCGATCAAGGTCGGATAGCAAAGGCCGGAAAGCCAGCCGCCCGACATGAAGGCATTCAGATAGGAGTTGTGGGTGTCTTCGGGGAAGTAATTGTGGAATTGCAGCGGACCGATGCCAAACGGCAGATCGAGTGCCATGTCGGCGCCGAGAATATGACGGCCGAAGCGGCCAAAGCGGCCTTCGTCGTAGCTTTGGTCGAAGCTCGCGCGCTGCTTGAACATCTCGGCGACGGAATCGAACGACAGCAGCACGGCAATCAGCAGCACCAGCAGGACAACCGCCACGACTGAGATCATCACGATCCGGGAGCGTTGCGCCGATGTCCGGCTGGTCAAGACCATCAGCGCCAGCATGAAGGCTGCGGTGATCGCCAGCCCGCCCCAGGCGGCGCGCGAGAAAGCAAGCAGGATCGCAAGCGCCATGATGCCGAATGCAACCCCATTGCGGCATGCTTTTGCAAAATGATCGGAGACGACGCTTTGTAGAGCAAACAAGGCCGGCAAAATCAGGAAAGCGCCCAGCACGTTCGGATCCTTGAAGGTGCCGCGCGCGCGCCCGTACAGTGTCAGTAGGTCGTATCCGCCCGGTACCAGATTAAGGTAACCCGCAATGCCGGACACAGCGGCGACAACCGCGCCCATGACCAATCCGCTGCGAAGCATGTCGAGCCGCGCTGTCGTATCCTCCGACATGACCATGGCGAAGAACATCACGGTGACCGCCATATACCATGACGTGGCAATCCAGCTGGCGACTTCGGGTTTGTCGTAGAATGGAATGGCGCTGATGCTGTAGCCGAGATTGATCAGGATGAGCAGCAGCAACAACGGTACGAGCACGAGCCGCATCCGCAAGCCGGTGGCGCAGAACAGTACGGCGGCGCCGAGCGTCATGATCTCGTAGGGGCTCGGCTCGATGAATACGATGGCGCCGCTGGCCGCGACCAGCCACACCAGCAGGCGCTGGACGGCCAAAAGACGCGGCGTTGCCGTTATTGCCGCAGTCGGCCCGGCGATCGCCGTGTACGCCATCGACATTTCAAATACTCAAACTCACGCTACATGCGCCCGACTTCGCTCAGGCGCGGCATTAATAGGCGTTTTCGTTCTTCGTCATCAGAGCGAGCGGCGTCTTGAGGAGAATGTAGAGGTCGAAAAGCACCGACCAGTTCTCGATGTAGTAGAGGTCGAACTCGACGCGCTTCTGGATTTTTTCTTCGTTGTCGATTTCGCCGCGCCAGCCGTTGATCTGCGCCCAGCCGGTGATGCCGGGCTTGACGCGATGACGCGCGAAATAGCCGTCGACGGCCTCGTCAAACAACTGGTTTTGCAGCTTGCCTTGCACCGCGTGCGGACGGGGGCCGACCAGCGAAAGATTGCTCTTGAAGACCACGTTGAACAGCTGCGGCAATTCGTCGAGGCTGGTTTTGCGAATGAAGCGGCCGACGCGGGTGACGCGGCTGTCGTTCTTGGTCACAACCTTGGCGGCTGTGGGGTCCGTCTGATCGTGATAGAGCGAGCGAAACTTGAAGACGTCGATGCGCTCATTGTTGAACCCGAAGCGTTTCTGGCGAAACAGCACCGGCCCCGGGCTGTCGAGTTTGACAGCGAGCGCAACCAGCGCCATCACGGGCGCTGCCAGCAGCAGCACGATCGCGCCGCCGACGTGGTCGAATATCCACTTCATCACCAGATCCCAGTCGGTGATCGGCGCCTCAAACACGTCAAGCGTCGGCACCTTGCCGAGATAGGAATAGGAGCGGGGACGGAAGCGGAGCTTGTTGGTATGTGCCGACAGGCGGATGTCGACCGGCAACACCCATAGCTTCTTCAGCATTTCGAGAATGCGCGTTTCAGCCGAAATGGGCAGCGCGAACAGCACGAGGTTGATGCGGGTACGCCGGGCAAATTCGACGATATCGTCGACCTTGCCGAGCTTGGATTTACCGGCACAGGTATCGAGCGCGCGACTGTCGTTGCGGTCGTCGAACACGCCGAGGATGTCGATATCGGAATCGGTCTGCTCGTTCAGGGCTTGGATCAGCTTCTCGCCGCTCTCGTCGGAGCCGACCACGATGGTGCGCCGATCGAGCCGGCCCTGGCGGGCCCAATATCGCACCAGCGCGCGCAGCGCGAGGCGCGAGGCGATCAAGGTGGCAAGTCCAATGAAGAAGAACGCCGAAAGCCAGAGCCGGGATATCTGGTTGCCGAGCTTGGCAAAGAACGACACACCAATGAACAGCAGAAAAACAAATGCCCATGACGAGATCATGCGCGTCATCTGGCGAAGCTGACCGCGGAAAATCTGAACATCGTAGATGTCGGCAGCCTGGAAGCAGATCACGGCAGCGAGCGTCATCATCAGGATGGCGGCGATATATTCCCAGCGAAAGCCGGCGAGCGGAGCTACATAGCCCAGGTAGAGCGCAATCCCGATCGCGCTGAGCAAGGTAAAATCGGCGAGGCGTACGACACCGGCGATCACGATCGGCGAGTAGGCCCGGCGGACCTTCTGACTCGCGACGACAAGGGCTGCTTGCGAGAGTCTGCGGCGCCGTTCGACCGGAGCTCCAGCGGCAGCCGTCGCTGAGGCCGCAGCTGCGGCGTCCAACATCGAGCGTGCATCAACCGGTTCCACTGTCTTCAAATCCGTCCTGGCCGCAATGCATGTAGGCAGGCGCGCGAAGCGCCTAAGTCCTGAAGCCTTCGGCTTAGATGAGAAGTCGGAAGAAACGGTTATCGGCGTAAGGGATGGTTAACGTTTGGCAAAGGCTTCGCCGTAGCTGGCGAGAACGCCTTCGACCATGGCCTTTTGCGAAAAGTGCATGAAGATTCTTTCGCGAAGCGTTTTGGCGCGGGCAGCAGTGCCGGCCGGGTCTTTCAGCGCGGTCTCGATCGCGTTCGCCATGGCGCCGGCGGAGTTGGGTGCAAATAACGCGCCCGCGTGGGTACCGAAAATCTCCGGGATGCCGCCGACATTGGCTGCGATCATCGGAATGCCGGCCGCGGCGGCTTCGATCACGACGTAAGGCATCGAATCTCCGCGGGAGGGAACAACGAGGAGTTTGCCTTTCGAGAAGCCGAAGCGCGCTTTGACATGGCCAATGAAGCTCACCGCTTCGGTCAGCCCGCTTTTTTCGACTTTGGCTTTCAGCGAGCCGAGTTCTTCGCCGTCACCGCCAAGCGTCAGCGTCACCGGCCTGCCGTCGGCACGCAGCTGCGCGACGGCGTCGATCAGGAGGTCCGCGCCCTTGATATGCCTGAACTCGCCGACATAGGCGACGTCAGAGGCGTCGGGCGCCAGTTCCACTGGATCGAACTCGGCGGCGGTCACGCCGTTGAAAACGCAGCGCACCAATCCCGTCGTCGGCACGCCGATGGTGCGTTGGTAGGTGTCGCGGGCAAACGCGCTCTCGAACAAGAAGAGCTCGGTATTGTTCATGAGCGCACGTTCCATGCGGCTATAGAACGCGCCTCGCCACGTGTTGAGCGGATAATGCAACGAACCGCCGTGCGGGGTGTAAACGCGAATGAAGCGCTTTGACCGGCCCCTCATGCGGATGAACGCGCCGGCCTTGGCGCCGTGTCCATGCACGACGTCGGGCTTCAGGTGTGAGATCAGGTACATGAAGCGCGCCCAAACCAGGAGGTCTGCGGGGTGAGGCTCGCGGTGGATCGCCAGGCGTCGGACGCCGAGCTTTAGCCGCGGCGCGATCTCGGCGAGTGCTGCGCTGGCGCGTTCGCCGCCGGTCAGGCTGTCGGCGATGATGCCGACGTCGTGGCCTGCATTGACCTGTCCGTTGGCGAGATCGAGGATGTGGCGGATGATTCCGCCGACGGGTGCGCGCACCGCGTGGACAATGCGAAGAGGCCGGTCTGGTGTCTCGGACATGCGTCAGAACCAGCGTTCGCCGACGAGGACGGTATCGCCGGGACCGATGGGGGTGCCGAGCGGAACGACGACGCGGTCGGCGTTATGGGTCAGCGTGACGCTGTCGCGCCTGGCGCGGGGCGAGAAGCCGCCGGCAATCGCGACCGCACTTTCGACGCTCATATTCGGCACGTAGGGATATTGGCCGGGAGCCGCGACCTCGCCAAGAATGAAGAACGGTCGATAGGCCTCGACCTCGACCGCCACTGAAGGTTCGCGGATATAGCCGTTGCGCAGTTTGGCGGCGATCTCGGAGGCCAATCCCGCCGGCGTACGTCCGCGCGCGGGCACCGCGCCGATCAAGGGCATGGTGATCGCACCGCCGGCATCGATCGCATAGGTGTTGGTGAGACCTTCCTGACCGAACACCACGACGCGCAGCTTATCGCCGGCATCCAGGTGATAGGGCGCATCGTGGCGGGCGGAGATGGGCGCGGCGGCGTAGGCGTTTTCAACCGGCGCGTAAGCACCCCGCGGCGAAGCCTCGAAGCTTGCACGAAGTGCGCTGATTGCGCCGCCGGAATCGGCTGAGGCCACCGGTGAAGGGGAATAATAAGAAGGCTGGCCATAGGCCATGGCGTCGAGGTCGCTGCGCGGCGTATACGCGACCTGCGAACCCGTCTGCATGCAGCCGGCAAGCGCGAGCGCGGCCAGGAGAGCCGTGACCGGCAGTAAAAGCGCGCGCGTAACCCGCAACTGAGCCGTCCTCTTTAACGAGAGGGCTTCAGTCTTGCACTTATTATGGTTAACAAATCGTTTTTTGGCTGCGGCCGGCTAATCTCGCGAGAGTGGCCAGAAGCTTTGACCGCTCTCGAAGCGAAACGCGATCAGGCCGTGACACCTGTCGGTATCGGACAGGACACGGCGCCTTGCGGTCTCCACCGCGGCGGATACCCTTAGTCTCTGGAATAACCGATCAACGGCTTCTTCGGCCGGAACAACAGCATCAGCACGATTCCAAGCACAGCCATGACCGCGAAAACCGGCTGGTCCAGGATGAGGCGCATCACGTTGTTCCAGAACCAGGGCGAGAGGCCTTCGACCCAGATACGAAACGCCTGTTGGCTGGATTGGTGGACGTCATTCCAGAACTGGCCGAACCGGGTAAAGCGCAAGGTATTGTCGGCGACGTACCTCGCCCCGTCATAGACCATGAAGATAAACCCGCCGGCCAGCAGCAGCAGTCCTACCAGACGGAAAAAGCCGCGGATCATGCCCCACCCACCATCTCTCGTGCCCGAATTCGCTGCCAGCCATTAGCGGTGCAGCGCAGGAAATTCAACCTCGCCAGCAGCTTATCAGGCCTCGCAGGGGCCGGCCGGGGGGCCGGCTGAGGGGCAGAAAGCGTTGACGCTGTGGCATCCGGCCTCTATAAGACCCCTCAATTGGCGGCGGGCGCAATCCCGCCGCCGCTGTTCTTTTGAGCGTTGCCACCCGCATCGGTTTTGGGCGTGGCATTCTCGACGGGGCACCCGAAACAATCAGCGTCGACCAGGCAAACCGTGGGCAAGCATTTCGCCCACCTGCGATCGGTCACTGCCGAAGGACATTTGAGAACATGGCCAATACGACTTCCGCCAAGAAGGCGACGCGCAAGATTGCCCGCCGCACCATCATCAATAAATCCCGCCGCACCCAGATGCGCAGCTCGGTCCGATCGGTCGAAGAAGCGATCAAGCGCGGTGACCGTGACGCAGCGCTCAAGGCAATGGTAGGCGCCGAACCGGAGCTGATGAAAGCCGCTCAGGGCAATATCATTCATAAGAACGCGGCGAGCCGAAAGGTTTCGCGACTTGTGCATCAGATTGCAAAGTTGGCGAAGTAAGCCGACCCAAGACCAAAAGATTGCAACAGCCCGGCTCTCAGCCGGGCTTTTGTTTTTTGCGGCGGTATTTTTGACGGCAAACATTTCTCCGCATTTTTACGGAGCGAGATGAGCGAAGGCGAGCCAGTGCTTTTGCGGAAGCACCGAAGCGCGGTCGTCACCGAAGATATCGCGCTTGGAAAAATCGCGCGGCAAATCTACCGCATCGCGTCATCGGAAGGTTACCCTTCTTCGATGAGCAAAAAAAAACGCGTTTGCGTAGTCACTTATCGGCATAGTGACAGCGGGTTGTTTGAAAATTCGATCCCGCCTCGGCCAAACTTAAACAATTTATGAATTTATTTTGGGCGCTCGTGCGAAATATGACAGTGACGGGGCATTTCGAATCTACGCACAGATTCAAAACCTTGCGCCTTTGCACGAAAATCGTGCGCTGTTGGGCGAAACGCCAAGTTGTTTTTGCAGGCAACCGCGCCGAATCATTTTCGTTGCGGGAAACGAGGCTTGCTGTATCTCTTAGATCGTTCGCAGCGCCCACGGCTCTTGAGACCAGCGCGGATTAAGGACCGGGGCGGACGTGCAAATCGGCGGCGGTGTGCGCGTTAGCGACGCTTTCCAAGCGATCGTTGAGTTCGAACCCATAGCGATATGGGTACGGGAGTTCTGTGTCAAAATTTCTCAAAGCGAAGCGTTCGCGCTTCGTCGTCAAAAAAAGAGAGATACGAGACAGTCGAACCGGCAAGTCAAGGGAAAGCGGAGCAAGCGGGCGGGGTTTAGTTTGAGGCGGGCGGAGCGGGTGGCGTAGCGGCTGAAAGTTGTTTTTGGTTTTCAGGCGTCGCCGGTCGATTTTAAGCAGATTTGGAGTGACGACTTGCCGTGACCAGTCGCGGCGAGAGGGGGAGGGAACATGTCTTACGAAATCATTGGAATTCCTGGTTCTGTTCTATTCAAGCATCACAGCGTGTGTCGTCCCGCGGCGTCCAGCATCGCGGTATCGAGCGGGTTTTCCAATATCCCGCTGAACGTTTTGGAGGCCGTCCGTAAGCGGCCTTGCGCGCGAACTCCGGACAGGCCGTCGAGTACGCGCTAGCCTCGCGAAGCTTCCCTTCAAGCCCAAGACCTGCCCGACGGCGTTTCGCCGAACGGCTGAGCTATGGCTGAAACAGGCTTCGCGCAAGGCAGCCCCGTGCAGCTAGTGCACGGCGGATCCACCATCAGCAGAATTTCATCAAGACACCTCAAAGAGAAGTTTTCCGGCAATGACAAATATCGAACCGGCCATGAAAAGCATCGAACAGGACCGTTGGTCACGTGTGAAAGGAAGGTTGCGTACGACCGTGGGGGAGGACGTCTACACCAGCTGGTTTGCCCGTATGGATCTGGAAAGCGTGCGGGACGAAAGCGTGCACCTTTCGGTGCCGACGCGCTTCCTCAAGAGCTGGATTCAGGCGCACTATGTGGAACGCGTTCTGTCGTGCTGGCAGGCCGAGATGCCCCAAGTGCATCGGATCGATCTTTCGGTGCGCACGGCGATGCGCTGCGCGGCGCCGGCCAAGGACGTTTCAGCCACCCAGCTCGACGCGCGCCGTCCCGAACGGCCGGACAATCGGCCGGCGGTAGAGCTCCGCTCGGTAGCGACCGCGCCGGTTTCGGCAAACCATGACGCGCTCGGCGGCTCGCCGCTCGATCCGCGCCTGACGTTTGCAAGCTTCGTCCTCGGCCGTTCGAATACGCTGGCGCACGCCGCCGCGCGCCAGGTGGCCGAAGGCCGCCGCGGCGATCCCGTGATGTTCAACCCGCTCTATATCCATGCCGGCGTCGGTCTCGGCAAAACCCATCTGCTGCAGGCGGTGACCTGGGCCGGCAATTCCGGCAGCGAACGTAAGGTACTGTATCTGACGGCCGAAAAATTCATGTACGGCTTTGTCGCGGCGTTGAAGACCCAGACGGCGCTGGCCTTCAAGGAAGCGTTGCGCGGCATCGACGTGCTCGTGATCGACGATCTGCAATTCCTGCAAGGCAAATCCACCCAGGCCGAGTTCTGTCACACCTTGAACGCGCTGATCGATGCCGGCCGTCAGGTCGTGATCGCAGCCGATCGCCCGCCTTCCGATCTCGAAAGCCTGGATGATCGCGTGCGCTCGCGCCTTGCCGGCGGTCTCGTGGTGGAAATGGGTTCGCTCGGCGAAGAATTGCGGCTCGGCATTCTCAAGTCGCGCGTCACCGCGGCCCGCGCCCATCATGCCAGCTTCGACGTCCCGGAGCAGGTGCTGGAATATCTGGCGCGCACCATCACCCATAACGGCCGCGATCTCGAAGGCGCCATCAATCGTCTGCTCGCGCATTCGAAGCTGAACAATCAGCCGGTGACGCTGGAGATGGCCGAACGCGAGGTGCGCGACCTGGTCCGTCCGCAAGAACCCAAGCGGATCAAGATCGAGGACATTCAGCGGGTGGTGGCCCGGCAGTACAATGTCAGCCGTTCCGACCTGTTGTCGTCGCGCCGTACGGCCAACGTGGTTCGCCCGCGGCAGGTGGCGATGTATCTGGCCAAAACCCTCACCTTGCGGTCTCTGCCTGAGATTGGCCGCCGGTTCGGCGGGCGCGATCATACGACCGTGCTGCATGCCGTGCGCAAGATCGAGGCGTTGGTCGCCAAGGATGTCTCGCTCTCGGAAGAGGTCGAATCCCTGAAGCGTCAATTGCAGAGCGAATAGGCCCTAAAACGCTTTACCCTCCCCGCGCGGGGAGGGCGGGCCAGGGTGCTAAAACAATGGGCTGGCGAACCCCAAAAGTGGGGAACGGCTAGCGGCCTCTCTTGCGCTTGCCCGCCATCCGCGCCACTTTGAGGTCCCCCCGAGCGGGCGGATCGAGCCCAGCTTTGATCGGCCTTTCGGGTCCAGACGCCGCGGTGCGCTTTCGGAGCCGCCCGGCTTTTCCCTCTTCGGAATTAGGCGGGTATGGCAATGAAGGTTACCGTCGAACGCGCGCAACTCCTGAAATCGCTGGGCCACGTTCACCGCGTGGTCGAGCGGCGCAATACCATTCCGATCCTCGGCAACGTGCTGGTCCGGGCCGAGAATGCGCGGCTGTCGCTGAAAGCCACCGACCTCGATCTCGAAGTCACCGAGACGCTGGCGGCTGAAACCGCGACCGCCGGTTCCACGACCGTTCCGGCGCACATGTTTTATGACATCGTGCGCAAGCTGCCTGACGGGTCGCAAATCGTGCTGGAAGGCGACGGCGACCGCTCGGTACTGGCGATCAAGGCCGGCCGCTCGCGCTTTACGCTGCAAACGCTGCCCGAGAACGATTTTCCGGATCTTGCCGCTGGTGAGATGACGCATTCGTTCACGCTGCCCGCTTCCGACGTGAAGCGGCTGATCGACCGGACGCAGTTTGCAATTTCAACCGAGGAGACCCGCTACTATCTCAACGGCATCTATCTGCACTCGGCCGGCAGTGCCAAGGCGGCGACGTTGCGCGCGGTGGCGACCGACGGCCATCGCCTGGCCCAGATCGATTTGCCGCAGCCGAAAGGCGCTGCCGGCATGCCGGGTGTGATCGTGCCACGCAAGACCGTAGGCGAGGTGCAGCGCCTGATCGAAGACAATGAGGCCGAAGTCAAAATCGAACTTTCGCAGGGCAAAATCCGGCTCACGATCGAAAATGTGGTGCTGACCTCGAAGTTGATCGATGGGACGTTTCCGGACTACGGCCGCGTGATTCCGCAAAACAACGACAAGGAACTCGTCGTCGACAAGAAGGATTTCGAGGCTGCGGTCGACCGTGTTTCGACGATCTCGAGCGAACGGGGCCGCGCGGTGAAGCTCGCTTTGTCTGCAGGCCGGCTGGTGCTGTCGGTCACCAATCCCGACTCGGGGAGTGCGACCGAAGAACTCGAAGTCGAATATGCCTCCGATCCGCTCGATATCGGATTCAACTCGCGCTATCTGCTCGATATCGCGGCCCAGATCGAGGGCGAAGTCGCCGTACTGAAATTGGCCGATCCGGGTTCGCCGACGCTGGTGCAGGACAAGGAATCCAAGGGCGCGCTCTATGTGCTGATGCCAATGCGGGTGTGACGCCCCTGTCATGGCCGGGCTTGACCCGGCCATCCATCAAACCAAATGGGTTATTGGGTTTACATCCTCGCCAGCAAGCCCGGTGGAACGCTTTACGTGGGCGTGACGAACGATCTGGTCCGGCGCGTTTACGAACATCGGGAAGGTCTGGCAGACGGGTTCACGAAGCGTTACCGCGTTAGATCGCTTGTCTATTTTGAACCGCACGAAGATATCGCTGAAGCGCTTCAGCGCGAAAAGAACATCAAGCATTGGTCGCGCGAGTGGAAGATCGATTTAATTGTCGCGCAGAACCCCGATTGGCGGGATTTGTACGAAGAGATTGTCCGCTAACGCGGACGATGGATTGCCGGGTCAAGCCCGGCAATGACGGCGAGCCATGACCCCATCCCGCATTCACCGGCTCACGCTCACGCATTTCCGCAACTATCGCGCGGCGAGCCTTCAGACGCGCGGCGACGTGGTCGTGCTGGCGGGCCCGAACGGCGCCGGAAAAACCAATTGCATCGAGGCGATTTCGTTTTTGTCGCCGGGCCGCGGGCTGCGCCGCGCGATGCTGGAGGACGTTGCCGACAATCAGGGCGACGGCTCGTGGGCGGTTTCCGCCGAAGTCGAAGGTGCATTGGGACTGGCTACGCTGGGCACCGGCATCGACGCGCCGGCGGCGGAGGCCTCCTCGAGCAGCCGGCGCTGCCGTATCGACCGCGAACCCGTGGCCTCGGCGACGGCGTTCGGCGACCACCTGCGCATGGTATGGCTGACGCCCGCGATGGACGGATTGTTTTTGGGGCCGGCATCGGAGCGGCGGCGCTTTTTCGACCGCCTCGTGCTCGCCATCGACAGTGAGCATTCGGCGCGGGTCTCGGCGCTTGATCGTTCTTTACGTTCGCGCAATCGCCTGCTCGAGGTGCGCAATTACGACGATCACTGGTGCGACGCGATCGAGCGCGAAACGGCGGAGCTGGCGGTTGCGGTTGCGGCGATGCGCGGCCAGACCGCGGCGAGACTGGCCGGGATGCTGCAGGCACGCGGCGAAGTTTCGGCATTTCCCTCCGCAGAGATCGCGCTCGATGGCTGGATGGAAAACGCGCTGATGTCGGAACCGGCGACCGCGGTCGAGGACCGCTACCGTGAGATCCTGCGTGCGGGCCGCGCGCGCGATGCCATCGCCGGCCGCACGCTCGATGGGCCCCACCTGACGGACTTGCAGGTGGTCTACGCGCCGAAAAACATGCCGGCGCGCGATGCCTCGACCGGCGAGCAGAAGGCGCTCCTGATCGGTCTCGTGCTCGCGCATGCTGGTCTGGTGGCGGAAATGACCGGCATCACGCCGCTTCTCTTGCTCGACGAGGTGGTGGCTCACCTCGATCCCGGCCGGCGCGCCGCGCTGTTCGATGAGCTCGCAAAACTCGGCGCCCAGGTCTGGATGACCGGCGCCGACCCTGCCGCGTTCGCAGACATTGGCTCGTCCGGTGAGATTTTTGGCGTCGACGGCGGCCAGATTACCCGCCGTAGCTGACGCGAACCTCTCAAAACGGGGCGCAGAATCAGGGGGCGAATCGCGCTTTTGCAAGGTCTCTGAATCGGCTTTCCGGGGGCTTGAAAAATCGTTAAAAAACCACATCTTTTCAATATCTTGCCAGCTCAGACTTTGCGCTAGGCGCGCATCGTCTTTCATGGCAGAAATAGACTTAATCAGCGCCTGATTTGCGCGCCGATTCGAAGACGTCTCAAAGGCCTCACATGACAGAACCTGCCCGGCAACCGCTCGGTGACAACGACCGTCCGATTCCTGTTGAATATGGCGCGGAATCGATCCGGGTTCTGAAGGGCCTCGACGCCGTTCGCAAGCGGCCGGGCATGTATATCGGCGACACCGACGATGGCAGCGGCCTGCACCACATGGTGTACGAAGTCGTGGACAACGCCATCGACGAGGCGCTTGCGGGTCACGCGACCGCGGTCGAGGTCGTTCTCAATGCCGACGGCTCCGTGACCGTGCGCGACGATGGCCGCGGCATTCCCGTCGATATTCACAAGGGCGAAGGCATTTCGGCTGCCGAAGTCATCATGACGCAACTGCATGCCGGCGGAAAATTCGACCAGAATTCCTACAAGGTATCGGGTGGCCTGCACGGCGTCGGCGTTTCCGTCGTCAACGCGCTGTCGAGCAAACTGCAATTGCGGGTGTGGCGGGACGGCAAGGAACATTTCATCGAATTCGCCCATGGCGATGCGCTCGCTCCGCTCTCGGTGGTCGGCGACGCCAACGGCAAGCGCGGCACCGAGGTGACCTTCCTCGCCTCGACGGAAACCTTCACCAACGTCGAATACGATTTCGCAACACTCGAGCACCGCCTGCGCGAGCTCGCCTTCCTCAATTCCGGCGTCAACATCGTGCTGTCCGACATGCGTCACGCGGTCGAGAAGCGCGAGGCGATGCACTACGAGGGCGGAGTCGAGGAATTCGTCAAATATCTCGACCGCAACAAGAAGGCGATGGTGCCCGCGCCGATCATGGTCAACGCCGAGATGAACGGGATCGGCGTCGAGGCCGCTCTGTGGTGGAACGACAGCTACCACGAGAACGTGCTGTGCTTCACCAACAACATCCCACAGCGCGACGGCGGCACCCATCTGGCGGGCTTCCGCGGCGCGCTGACCCGTCAGGTCAACGGTTATGCCGATGCGATGGCCAAGCGCGAAAAGGTCGCGCTGACCGGCGACGATTGCCGCGAGGGTTTGACGGCGGTGCTCTCGGTGAAAGTGCCTGATCCAAAGTTCTCCTCGCAGACCAAGGACAAGCTGGTGTCCTCGGAAGTGCGCCCCGTGGTCGAAAACGTCATCAATGAAGCGTTGGCGGCCTGGTTCGAGGAGCATCCCTCGGAAGCGAAGATCATCGTCGGCAAGGTGGTGGAAGCTGCTGCTGCGCGCGAAGCCGCCCGCAAGGCGCGCGAACTGACGCGGCGCAAGGGCGCGCTCGACGTCGCGTCGCTGCCCGGCAAGCTCGCCGACTGCCAGGAACGCGATCCCGCCAAGTCCGAACTGTTCATCGTCGAGGGCGATAGCGCCGGCGGCAGTGCCAAGCAGGGCCGCAACCGCGAATTCCAGGCGGTGCTGCCGCTGCGCGGCAAAATCCTCAATGTCGAACGCGCACGCTTCGACAAGATGCTGAGCTCCGAGCAGATCGGCACCCTGATCACCGCGCTCGGAACCGGCATCGGCCGCGACGACTTCGACCTGTCAAAGCTGCGCTATCACAAGATCATTCTGATGACCGACGCCGACGTCGACGGTGCGCATATCCGCACCTTGCTGTTGACGTTCTTCTTCCGCCAGATGCCGACCCTGATCGAGGGCGGCTATCTCTATATCGCCCAGCCGCCGCTCTATAAGGTGAACCGCGGCAAATCCGAGCAATACCTGAAAGACGAGCGCGCGCTGGAAGATTACCTGATCGAGACCGGTCTCGACGACTGCGTCTTCAAGCCCGCCTCGGGCGAGGATCGCGGTGGCCGCGACCTGTTGGCGCTGGTGGAAGACGCCCGGCTCATTCGCGGCGTGCTGTTCAATCTGCACAGTCGCTATAATCGCAAGGTGGTCGAGCAGGCGGCGATCGCCGGCGTGCTCAACCCGAAGATCACCAGCGACGTCTCAACTGCCAACGCCGCCGCCGATTATATCGCGCGAAGGCTCGATGCCCTGGCCGACGAGGTCGAGCGCGGCTGGGTCGGCCGTTTCAGCGAAGGCGAGGGATTTGTCTTCGAGCGCACGGTGCGCGGCGTCAAGGACTTCGCCATGATCGATGACGCGTTGCTCGGCTCGGCGGACGCCCGCAAGCTCGACGAATACGCCGCACGATTGCAGGAAGCCTATCCGCGTCCCGGCATCTTGCGGCGGAAGGATAGCGAGACGGCGATCCATGGTCCGGTGAGCCTGTTCGAGGCGGTGACCGATGCGGGGCGTGAGGGCGTCAAGCTTCAGCGTTACAAAGGTCTCGGCGAGATGAATCCGGATCAGCTCTGGGAGACCACGCTCGACACCAACGAACGTTCGCTCCTGCAAGTGAAGGTCAAGGAGGTCGACGAGGCCGACGACATCTTCACCAAGCTGATGGGCGACGTGGTCGAGCCGCGCCGCGAGTTCATCCAGGATAATTCGCTCAGTGCGAATGTGGATGTGTGAGGCACCAACGTGCCCGCACCGCCGATCCAGTACATCATTGAGGGCGGCCACCGGCTGACGGGCACTATCGAGCCGTCCGGCAACAAGAACGCTGCGTTGCCGATCATTGCCGCAGCACTTCTGACCGAACATCCCGTCACGCTCGACAATGTCCCGCGCATCCGCGACACCGAAACGCTGGTGGAACTGATCCGCTCGGTCGGCGCATCTGCCGAATGGCAGAAGCCCAATACGCTCGCCATTCATGCCAAGGACATTCGCGCCGCCGATCTCGATCCGGAGCTGTGCGCGCGGATTCGAGCCTCGATCCTGCTGGCAGGCCCGCTACTGGCGCGCTGCGGCGAGGTGGTGTTGCCGCCGCCCGGCGGCGACGTGATCGGGCGGCGCCGGCTCGATACGCATTTCCTCGCCTTCGAGCAGTTAGGGGCCACCGTTACGGCGTCCGCCCGGCTGGAGTTGCGCTGCGCCCGCCTCAAGGGCGCGGATGTATTCCTGGACGAGCCCAGCGTGACCGCGACCGAGAATGCGCTGATGGCCGCTGTCGCCGCCCATGGCACCACCTATTTGCGCAACGTGGCGTCCGAGCCGCATGTGCAGGATCTGGCGCATTTCCTGGTCGCGCTCGGCGCCCGCATCGATGGCATCGGCACCAACACCATGACCGTGCATGGACCGGCCACGCTCGGCTCGGTCAGCTACGCGATCGGCCCCGATCACATCGAGGTTGGCTCCCTGATTGGGCTGGCCGCGGTGACGCGCTCGCAGCTTCGCATCGCGCGCGCCGGTGTCGAGCACCTGCGCTCGATCCGGATGGGATTTGAACGGCTCGGGATCTCCTGCGAGGTCGAAGGCGATGACCTCGTGGTGTCCGATCGCCAGACCCTCAAGATTCAAGACGATTTCGGCGGCCACGTCCCGAAGCTGGAGGACCAGCCGTGGCCGGCTTTCCCCGCCGACCTGATGTCGATCGCGATCGTGACGGCGACCCAATGCGCGGGCCTCATCCTGATGTTCGAGAAGATGTTCGAATCCAGGATGTTCTTTGTCGACAAGCTGATCGCCATGGGTGGCCGCATCGTATTGTGCGATCCCCACCGCGCGATCGTTGCAGGTCCGAGCCAACTGAAAGGCGCGCTGATGAGTTCGCCCGACATTCGCGCCGGGATGGCCATGCTGCTCGCGGCGGCCTGCGCCGATGGCGTCTCCACCATCAACAACGCCGATCAGATCGAGCGCGGCTATGAGCGGATCGACGAACGTCTCAATGCGCTTGGCGCGAGGATTACCCGCGTGCCGGCGCGCGGGAGTTAGCGGCGCGCTGAATTTTATTCCCGAAACCAGCAATATTTTAGTGCGAGTTGGTGCCTTGCGTTGTTACCGCGAGGTGCGCAAGACTTCGCCCTGCGATGACCATCCTTGAAATTAAACCCGATGTCGATCGTGAGCGCGTGCTGGCGGGCGCGCAGTTCGCGGACGCTTTTCGCGTCACGGTCCCGGACGCGGCGCTCGATGCGCGCGGGGCTGCCGAGCGGATATTTTCCGAGAGCCCCGGCTGGGTAAAGGCGCTGCTCGATCTGCGTAACAAGATCGTTGCGCCATTCGGCCTGAAAACCTCCGCCGAGCGCGAAGCGAAGTCCGAAGGGATGGTCGGGATGTTTCCGGTTCTCAGCGAGACGCCGGAGCGGCTGGTCGCAGGGTTCAACGATCATCACCTGGATTTCCGCGTCGTCGTGGATGTTCTCCCTGCGGACA
>Ga0210397_10000165_pt1 | contig 48482 bp, 44 predicted proteins | sample IncBWH2OmetaG_FD_160126 | JGI IMG/M metagenome (GOLD analysis project Ga0210397, IMG submission 160126) | Forest soil microbial communities from Barre Woods Harvard Forest LTER site, Petersham, Massachusetts, United States - Inc-BW-H-2-O ...
CACATCGTCGTCGGCGGATGCCAGCAAGCCGGCCGCGCCGCTCGATGCGGCGAAGGCGAATTCCGGTTCGGGCGCCGACACCAAGAAAACCGGCAACGGCGGCTGAGCTGGCGCCTTGTCAGTTCCGCTCGTTGCGCACGCACCGGCCAAGGTGAACCTGACGCTGCGAGTCCTTGGCCGCCGCGCCGACGGCTATCACGAGCTCGAAAGCTTGGTCGTATTCGCCGATTGCGGCGACCGGCTCACTTTTACGCCCGGCAGCGCATTGTCGCTGACCCTCAGCGGCGCAACGGCGAGCGAGGCCGGCGCCGACGCCGATAATCTCGTGTTCAAGGCGGCACGCGCGCTCGCGGCGCGTATGCCTGATCTCATCCTGGGCGCGTTTCACCTCGAAAAGAATTTGCCCGTCGCGGCCGGGCTCGGCGGCGGCTCGTCCGACGGTGCTGCGGCGCTGCGCCTGATCGCGCAGGCCAATAAGCTCGCACTGGATAATCCGCATTTGCAGGCGGCTGCGCGTGCGACCGGCGCCGATGTGCCGGTTTGTCTCGATCCGCGGCCGCGTGTGATGCGCGGCATCGGCGAGCAGCTTTCGGAGCCGCTTCCATTGCCGCAGCTTCCGGCGGTGCTGGTCAATCCCGGCGTCGCGCTTGCGACCAAGCACGTCTTCGCCGGCTTGAACGCGAGCGCGCAACTAGCTGCGCCGTTTGATCTTGTCGCGGCCATCGCCAAGCTCGAGAGTCGCGACCAGTTGCTGCACATGCTGCAGACGCAGCCCAACGATCTCGAAGCGCCGGCGATTATTTTGCAGCCGGTGATCGCCGATGTGCTGACGGTTCTGCGCGGCCTCGCCGGCTGTCAGCTGGCGCGCATGTCAGGCTCCGGCGCGACGTGTTTTGGCCTGTTTGCCTCCGCTGCGGGCGCGGACGCCGCGGCGAAGATTCTACGTGCCAAATATCCGAACTGGTGGGCGCAAGCCTGCACGCTGGGAAGTGGCGTCTAGCGTTAGCGTGGCAGTATTTTTGATTGCGCGTGATCTTTTCGGAGAACCGGTTCCCACCCTCGGATCAAGTCCAAGGGCGCGCTTTTCCGGATCACGCGCTAGTGCGTGCGCGAAATGCAGAAGTCGACGGTCTCGACCAATGCCGCCTTCATCGGTGAATCGGCAAACAGCGCCAGCGCATCGCGGGCGATCGCGCCGTAGTGATGCGCCCGGCCGATCGTGTCTTCGAGTGCGCGGTGCCGCACCATGAGCCCGATTGCATGATCGAGATCGGTATCGGCGGTCTCGCCGCGCTCGAGCGTCCGCCGCCAGAATTCGCGCTCGGTGTCGGTGCCGCGGCGGAAGGCGAGCACGACCGGCAGCGTGATCTTGCCCTCGCGGAAATCGTCGCCGACATTCTTGCCGAGATGCGCCGACGCGCCGCCATAATCGAGCACGTCGTCGATCAGCTGAAAGGTGATGCCGAGATTCATGCCGAAGGAGCGGCTCGCCGCCTGTTCGGCTTTCTGCCGCGCCGACAGCGCCGGCCCAACTTCGCAGGCCGCCGCGAACAGTTCGGCGGTCTTGCCGCGGATCACGGCGATGTATTCGTCTTCCGTCGTCGCCGTGTTCTTGGCGACCGCGAGCTGCATGACCTCGCCTTCGGCGATCACCGAAGCGGCCGACGACAGGATTTCCAGCGCTTTCAGGCTGCCGACTTCGACCATCATCTTGAACGCCTGGCCGAGCAGGAAGTCGCCGACCAGCACGCTCGCTTCGTTGCCCCATAGCATGCGCGCAGCGGTGCGGCCGCGCCGCAATTCGCTCTCGTCCACGACATCGTCATGAAGTAGCGTTGCGGTATGCATGAACTCGACTGCGGCGGCGAGCTTGATATGGCCTTCGCCGCCATAGCCGGCGAGTTTCGCCAGCGCCAAGGTCAGCATCGGCCGCAGCCGTTTGCCGCCGGAACTGATGAGGTGGTTGGCCACCTCCGGGATCATCGTCACCTCGGACCCTGTGCGCGAGATGATCGTGGCATTGACGCGTTCCATATCGGCGGCAACGAGCTCGACCAGAGGCTCGATCGAGGGCTTACGCGCACTTTCGAACGGGACGACAACTGCCACTTGGTGTTTCTCCACAGGAAGACCACGAAGCATAGAAACGCTATGGTGACCCGGCAAGTCCGCAGGCAAATATAGTGCCGATGCCGATCATGCCACTCCGAGTGGCGGCGCCGAGGACGAATGTCAAGCAACGATCTTGCCGTGGAACACAGCGCGCAAAACCGGCTCCAAACCCCGCTCGATGTGGCGATTTTGGTGCCCTGTTACAATGAAGAACGCGCGATCGCCAAAGTGGTCGCCGATTTCCGCGCGGCGCTGCCCAGCGCCAGTGTCTATGTTTATGACAACAACTCGACAGACGGCACCGTCGCGGCCGCCACAGCGGCGGGCGCGGTGGTCCGCCGCGAGACCCATCAGGGCAAGGGTTACGTGGTGCGGCGGATGTTCAATGACATCGAAGCCGACCTCTACGTGCTGGTCGACGGCGACGCGACCTATGATGCACCGAGCGCGCAGACTATGATCGACAAGCTCGTCGCCGACCGGCTCGACATGGTGGTCGCGGCCCGTGTCGATAACGAGGCCGCGGCCTATCGGCCCGGCCATCGCGCCGGCAATTGGCTGCTCACCGGCTTTGTCGCGCATATTTTCGGCCGCGCCTTCACCGACGTTCTTTCCGGCTATCGCGTGTTCTCGCGCCGCTTCGTCAAATCGTTTCCAATTCTCTCCGGCGGTTTCGAGATCGAGACGGAATTGACCGTGCATGCGCTCGAACTTGAATTGCCGGTCGGCGAAGTGACGACGCCGTATTATCCGCGGCCGAGCGGCTCGGCGTCCAAGCTCAATACCTGGCAGGACGGCTTTCGAATTCTTTGGACGGTGCTGAAACTCTATCGCGCCGAGCGTCCGCTGGCGCTGTTCGGTTCGCTCGGCATCGCGCTCGGCATCATGGCCGTCGGTCTCGCCATCCCGATCTTCATCACCTATGTGCAGGAGGGTCTGGTGCCGCGCCTGCCCACGGCGGTGCTCTCGACCGGTTTGATGGTGCTGGCCTTCTTGTCCGTCGCCGTCGGGCTGATCCTCGATACTGTGACGCGCGGCCGCCGCGAGGCCAAGCTGATCGCTTATCTGGCGCTGCGCGCGCCGGGCGAAAACCGGCGGCGGAGCTGACCATGCGCGAACTCGTTCGCACCAACGATCCCGTCCTGATCACCGCCATCGAGGCGCTGCTCAACGGCGCCGATATCGGCCACATGGTGGTCGATCAGAATATGAGCGTGCTGGAAGGCTCGATCGGTATTTTCCCGCGGCGCATTCTGGTCGAGGAGGGAGAGATCGAGCGCGCGCGCCGGCTTTTGGAGGAAGCCGGCTTCGGCAATGAGCTCCGTCCGGATGCCCGTTGACCTTGGCCAGATCGGCGAACAGGTAAGCGAGGACCAAGTCCTCGGCGGCAAGCTTGTGCTGCGTCAGCCGTTGCGCGGTCATCGCTTCGGCCATGATGCGATCCTGCTTGCCGCGGCGGTCGCGGCGCAGGCCGGCGAGCGCGCGGTCGAGCTTGGCGCCGGCGTCGGCGCGGCAGGCCTGGCGCTGGCGCGCCGCGTTGAGGGCCTCGATGTGACGCTCGTCGAGCGTGATCCGGCGCTTGCCGCGCTTGCCGCCGCGAACGCAAACCGCAACCGCCTCTCGGGGCGCGTGCGCGCCGTCGATCTCGATGTTACGGCACCGGCCGCAGCCTTCACCGCCGCGGGGCTGTTGCCGGGATCGGCCGATCACGTGCTGATGAATCCGCCGTTCAACCCGGCACAAAATCCGTCGCCCGACCGCGACCGCCGCGCAGCCTATGTCGCGTCAGATCAGACGCTCGTGCAGTGGCTTGGCACAGCGCGGCGCTTGCTCCGTCCTGGAGGCGCCGTCACGCTAATCTGGCGCGCGGACGGGCTTGGCGATGTGCTTGCGGCGCTCAGCGACGGCTTTGGCGCGATCACGGTCTTGCCGATTCATGGCAAAGTCGGCGGTCCGGCGATCCGCATCCTGGCGCAGGCAATAAGAGATCGGAACGGCCCGCTCGCTTTGCTGGCGGGTCTGGTGTTGACCGATGCCGACGGCAAGCCGACGGTTGCAGCGGAAACCATTCTACGCGACGGCAAAGGCCTGTCGCTTACTCAAAGCTGACGTGCTGGCTGATGTGAAGCTTCTGTCCGAAAGGGACGTCACACAGACAATTGATAGTGGACCACGAGACTAATTTCTCGGATTGCGCAATCCTTAACAGATACCGACAAAACACAAAACTGCTCAGCACTTGTGCATTACGCTGGCAAGGAATCAGGCTGCGCCGCGACCTTTTGCTTCGCCTCCGTGCGCATGGGCATATAGGAAAGGCCCACAAACACGCTGATGAGCATCAGGAGAAAGTAGATCTTCATTTGCTTCTTGGCCTCCGCCGTTATTTTGCTCACCCACACAAAGCAAGAAGCGTTCCAAACATTAAAAAATGGTTAGTTGAGGGCTAATGCGACCGATCATATTCAAGCTGTTGAGCGGGACCTCATGACCGAGCCAGTCACTGAGCCAACGACTAAGCCGCCGGCGCGGCAGGGTTCCGCGGGCCTCGCCAGCCGCGCCATGAGCGCGTTGCGGCCGCTCATTCCGGCTCGATTCCGCCGCGACAAGCCGACAGTTCCAGTGGTACGGCTCACCGGCGTCATCGGCTTTTCGACGCCGTTGCGGCCGGGCTTGAGTCTCGCCGGCATCGCACGCACGCTCGACAAGGCCTTCGCCACCAAGAATGCGCCGGCCGTTGCGCTCGCCATCAATTCGCCGGGCGGCTCGCCGGTACAATCGCACCTGATTTTCCGCCGCATCCGTGAGCTTGCCGCCGAGCACAAGCGTCAGGTCATCGCCTTCGTCGAGGATGCCGGCGCCTCGGGCGGCTACATGATCGCCTGCGCCGCCGACGAGATCATCGCCGATCCGCATTCGATCGTCGGCTCGATCGGCGTGGTCGGCGGCTCGTTCGGCTTCGACAAGCTGATCGCCAAGATCGGGGTCGAACGCCGCCTCTATACGTCGGGCGAGCACAAGGCCTCGCTCGATCCGTTCCTGCCGGAAGACCCCGGCGATGTCGAACGCCTGAAGGAACTGCAGCGCGCCATCCACGACGATTTCATCGCGCTGGTAAAATCGCGGCGCGGCGCCAAGCTGAACGGCCCGGAAAGCGACTTATTTTCCGGCGAATACTGGACCGGGCGGCGGGCATTGGAACTCGGCTTGGTCGACGCCATCGGCGACTTGCGCGGGGTCCTTCGCGAACGATTTGGCGACAAGGTGGTTACACCTCTGGTCACCGAGCGCGGCTTTTTCGGCCGCCGCGTGCTTGGCGTCAGCACCGGCGATCTACTGGGCGGGGCGCAGGCGGGGTTTTCCGCGGGTCGCCAAACGGGTTTCGCCGAGGACGTGATCTCGGCACTTGAGGCGCGCGCAATGTGGGCGCGGTTCGGGCTCTAGCGCATGATTCGGAACAGCGGGAACCGGTTTTCCGAAAAAGATCATGCGCCACTAAAGTTGAATTGTTCGAGGAGGCGCTGATGCCGCCGGTCGTTATCTTTGCCCTGGGAATCGTCGGAGCGGCCGCCTTGGTGCGCTGGTGTTCCAAGGAAGTGCGGCGGGTGAATGCCGAGCTCAACAACGTGCGCGCCCGCGCCGCCGTCGAACCGGTCGACCGCAATGCCTTGCCGACTCTGAAGCGCGATCCGAAAACCGGCGAATACCGGCCGGGGTAAAAATTCCTTCCGCTCATTCCCGCGCAAGCGGGAATCCAGACGGCTTGCACAAGCCTCGTAAGACTGGGTCCCCGCCTTCGCGGGGACGAGCGGTGATGACGGTGCTGTTACTGCGTATCGTGGATGCCGCGTTCTTTCACGACGCGGCCCCACTTGTCGTATTCCGCTTTCATGAAAGTGCCAAAACTCTCCGGCGTATTGCCGACCGGCGTGGCGCCGGCCTGAACCAGCTTGTCGCGCGTCGCCGGATCGTTCAGCGCGGCGTTCACCGCGCTGTTGATTTTCGCAATCACCGCCGGCGGCGTCTTCGCCGGCGCGAGCAACCCGTACCAGTTCGACGCGTCGGTGTTGGGATAGCCTTGCTCGGCGAGGGTCGGCACGTCCGGCAGAATGGCGTCGCGCTTGTTCGACGCCGCGCCGATCGCCACGAGATTGCCGCCGTTGATCTGCGAGATCAGCACCGGAATGTCGGCGGCGATCACCTCGACCTGGCCGGCGAGCAGATCAGTCAAGGCGGGAGCGGCGCCACGATAGGGCACGTGCAGGAATTGCACGCCGGCCGACGCATCGAGCAGTTCTTGCGCCAGGTGCGGCGGCGAGCCGATGCCGGTCGAGGCGAACGGAATGGTGCCGGGCTTCTCCTTGGCGAGCGCGACCAGTTCCTTCGCGGTCTTGATGCCGGATTTCGGCGTCACCGCCAGCACCTCGGTGACCGTCGTGACCAGCGCCACCGGCGCGAAATCGCGCAGCGGGTCGTAATGCAGGTCGGCCATGATATGCGGCGACACCGTCACCGCGCCGGCCGTGGTCAGGAACAGCGTGTAGCCGTCGGGATCGGACTTGGCGACGAATTCGCCGCCGAGCGTGCCATTGGCGCCGGGCTTGTTGTCGATGATGACAGCCTGGCCGAGCACATCACGCATCTTCTCCGCCACGACCCGGCCGACGAAGTCGGTCGGGCCGCCGGGCGGAAAGGCGATCACGATATGGACCGGTCGCGACGGGAAATCGTCGGCTTGCGCGATTTGAGCCGAGGCGAACGACAGCGCCGCGGCCCCGGCGATCAACATGGCTGCAATTCTGCGCACAACTCCCCCCTATAATCAGGCGTCACATGCCGGGAATCAGATATCGGATCCGAGCTATCGCTCATGTTTCCGTCCCGATTGCGGATTTCCGATAGCAGCATAAGGGGCGTAAGGCCATGCGTCATGCCAACCGCGAGGGCGACGTGAAGGCTTGACAGAGGCTTGACCTGCCGCCCGCCATCCACCAACAACGCGCCATGACTGGAACCCCTTCAGCCGCCAGCGTCGACCTGCCGACCTATATGCGTCCCGACCGCTCGTTCCAGGGCCTGATCCTGGCACTGCAGCGCTATTGGGCCGATTTGGGCTGCGTCATTCTTCAGCCGTATGACATGGAAGTCGGCGCCGGCACCTTTCATCCGGCGACCACGCTGCGCGCGCTCGGGCCGAATTCGTGGAACGCCGCTTATGTCCAGCCGTCGCGCCGGCCCAAGGACGGCCGCTATGGCGAGAACCCGAACCGCTTGCAGCACTATTATCAGTTCCAGGTCATCCTCAAACCGTCGCCGGACGATCTGCAGGATCTCTATCTGAAGTCGCTCTATGCCATCGGCATCGATCCGAAGATCCACGACATCCGCTTCGTCGAGGACGATTGGGAAAGCCCGACGCTCGGCGCCTGGGGGCTCGGCTGGGAGTGCTGGTGCGACGGCATGGAAGTGTCGCAGTTCACTTACTTTCAACAGGTCGCCGGCTTTGAATGCGCGCCGGTCGCCGGCGAACTCACTTACGGTCTCGAACGGCTCGCGATGTATGTGCAGGGCGTCGAGAACGTCTATGAGCTCAATTTCAACGGCCGCGACGGCGCGCAGAAGGTGAGCTATGGCGACGTGTTCCTGCAGGCCGAGCAGGAATATTCGCGGCACAATTTCGAATACGCCGACACCGACATGCTGTTCGCGCAGTTCCGCATGGCGGAAGAGGCGTGCAAGAAATATCTCGCCGCCGGTTGGGCGCCTCCTCCTTCTCCTCCCCCGCATGCGGGGGAGGGTAGGGTGGGGGTGAAACATCTGATGGCGCTGCCGGCTTACGATCAGTGCATCAAGGCGAGCCACGTCTTCAATCTGCTCGATGCGCGCGGCGTCATCTCGGTGACCGAGCGGCAGAGCTACATATTGCGGGTGCGCGAATTGGCGAAAGCCTGCGGCGAGGCCTGGCTCGCCACCGTCGGCGGAGGGAGAAGCACATGAGCAGAGCGGGACACGCAAATGAGTGAAGTCCCCGAAATCGGCGGACGCAAGCCGATCCCGGTCAAGGTCGAGGCCGGCAAGAGTTATTGGTGGTGCGCCTGCGGCCGCTCCAAGGCGCAGCCGTTCTGCGACGGCTCGCACAAAGGCACGCCGTTCCAACCGCAAGAATGGAAGGCGCAAAAAGACGAGGAGGCCTGGTTCTGCGCCTGCAAGCGCTCGCAGCACCAGCCGCTCTGCGACGGCAGTCATAAAGCGATGACCTGATGCCTGATCTTCTCCTCGAACTGTTCTCCGAAGAAATCCCCGCGCGCATGCAGGCCCGCGCCGCGGAGGATTTGAAGAAGGCCGTTACCGACCGGCTGGTCGATGCGGGTCTCGTTTATGAGGGCGCCAAGGCTTTCGTGACGCCGCGGCGGCTGACGCTTGCCGTGCACGGCGTGCCGGTGCGCCAGCCCGATCTGCGCGAGGAGAAGAAGGGCCCGCGTGTCGGTGCGCCGGAAAACGCGGTCGCGGGGTTTCTCAAAGCCGCCGGGCTGAAATCGATCAGCGAAGCCAAGGTGCAGCCGGACAAGAAGGGCGACTTCTATGTCGCGGTGATCGAGAAGCGCGGCCGCGCCGCGATCGAGGTGATCGCGGAAATTCTGCCCGAGGTGATCAAGAGCTTTCCGTGGCCGAAATCCATGCGCTGGGGCGAAGCGTCGCGCGAGCCCGGTGCGCTCACCTGGGTGCGGCCGCTGCATTCCATCGTCGCCACTTTCGGGCCGGAGACCGAGGATCCGGACATCGTGCCGTTCGTAGTCGGCGGTATCACTGCCGGCAACGAGACGCGCGGGCATCGTTTCCTCGCGCCGCAGAAATTCTCCGTGCGCCGCCTCGCCGATTATCAGTCAAAGCTCGACAAGGCCAAGGTGGTGCTCGATGCCGAGCGGCGCAAAAGCATCATCCTCACCGAAGCGAAGCAGCTTGCTTTCGCGCAGGGGCTTGAGCTCGTCGAGGACCAGGGCCTGCTCGACGAAGTGGCGGGCCTTGTCGAATGGCCGGTCGTGCTGATGGGCGCGTTCGACGAAAAATTCCTGCACATCCCGGAAGAAGTGATCCGCGCCACCATCCGCAACAACCAGAAATGCTTTGTCTTGCGCGATGCCGCGCATGCCAAGCTCGTCAACAAATTTCTTCTCGTGTCCAATATGGAAGCCGAGGACGGCGGCAAGGCCATCGTTGCCGGCAACGAGCGCGTCATCCGCGCCCGGTTGTCGGATGCGAAATTCTTCTACGAGACTGACTTGAAGACGCGGCTGGAAGATCGGCTGCCGAAGTTCGAGCATATCGTGTTCCACGAAAAGCTCGGCTCGCAGGCCGAACGTATCCAACGCATCGAGAAGCTGGCGGCAGAACTCGCGCCGCTTGTCGGCGCCGATGTGGCGAAGGCAAAGCGCGCGGCGAAGCTGTGCAAGGCCGATTTGCTGACCGAAGCCGTCGGCGAATTCCCCGAGCTGCAAGGCTTGATGGGCAAGTACTACGCCGAAGAGCAGGGCGAGGACGATGCCGTCGCGCACGCGTGCGAGGATCATTACAAGCCGAAAGGGCCGGACGATCTGGTGCCGAGTGACCCGGTGTCAATTGCGGTCGCATTGGCAGACAAGATCGATACACTCGTCGGCTTTTGGGCGATTGATGAGAAGCCGACGGGGAGCAAGGACCCTTACGCGCTGCGGCGCGCGGCGTTGGGTGTTATCAGGATAGTTCTAGATAACAAAGTGCCCATAAATCTTCGGAATGTTTTTGAGAGGCACTTCCCGGTTTTCCTGCACGGTCAATCATACCCAGAGTATGCGAACAAAATCGATAATCTTTTAGTTTTCATCGAGGATCGGCTGAAGGTACAGCTCCGCGAGCAGGGGGCGAGGCACGATCTATTAGACGCGGTAACAGCGACCTATTCGCTTGTACCAGGAAATCAGTTGATCCTTGTTGTCTCTCGTGTCGAAGCCTTGGCTAAATTTCTTGATACGGAGGACGGCAGGAACCTGTTAGTTGGCTACCGACGCGCCGCCAACATTCTACGTGATGAGGAGAAGAAGGATAATAGAGACTATTCGGATGATCCCGCAGAGGAATTGCTTGTCGACCCGATTGAGAAGCACCTGTGGAACACCGTACAAAGCACCTTGGTAGATACCAGATATCATCTGCAGAGAAACGATTTCGAGAGCGCGATGGAAACTTTATCCACTCTTCGGTCCGCGGTAGACTCGTTTTTTGCCAAGGTAACAGTCAATGTCGGCGACAAGACCCTTCGCGAAAATCGCCTGAAACTGCTCAATGAAATCCGCGCTGCGACGCGCGCGGTGGCGGATTTTTCGCGCATTGAAGGCTGAGCGAGCGGGCTTTCATTGCCGGCATTTGTCGCATAGAACCGAACCGCGGCTCATGCGTTATCTATGCGTTGATATGCGGCCGCGCCTTTAAATTGTTGCCCGCCCGAAGCTCACCATTCTAAGCCCTCAAGAGGATAATCATGGTCATCACCGCCGCCCATATCACGCCGCTTGTCGCCTTGATCTGCGGTATTCTCATCCTGCTGATGCCGCGGCTCCTGAACTTCATCGTCGCGATCTATCTCATCATCGTCGGATTGATGGGGCTCAATGCCATCCATCATTTCATCTCATAGAGCGTGACCCGGAAAAGCATGCTCTTGGACTTGATCCGAGGGTGGGAACCGGTTTCCGAAAAGATCATGCTCCAAAAAACGCGCTTTGATATTTCGCAAGTTGCGCCAGACGGGATTTGCGATCTAAAAGCCCCCTCATTGTTGAAACACTGCCGCTGCTGAACCACCATGGCCAAATCTCGCTCCCGCGAAGCCTCTCGTAAGCCCAAGAACTCCCGTAAGCCTATGAAAAAGGCCCGTGCCGCAAGCGCGCGCCAGCCGGCGCAAGCCGGCAAAGCCGCGCCGAAATCAGCGGCTCACGCCTCCGGCAAGGGCAAATGGGTCTATGCGTTCGGCGGCGGCAAGGCCGCGGGCCGCGCCGCGATGCGCAACCTGCTCGGTGGCAAGGGTGCGGGGCTTGCCGAAATGGCGCATCTCGGCCTGCCGGTGCCGCCGGGCTTCACCATCACAACCGAGGTCTGCACCTATTTCTACGCGCACGGCAAAACCTATCCGAAGGATCTGAAGGCGCAGGTCGAGGCGGCTTTGGCCGCCGTCGGCCGCATCACCGGCAAGACATTCGGCGACAAGAAAAATCCGCTGCTGGTCTCGGTGCGCTCCGGCGCCCGCGCGTCGATGCCGGGCATGATGGACACCGTGCTCAATCTCGGCCTCAACGATACGACGGTCGCGGCGCTTGCGGAAAAATCCGGCGACCGGCGCTTCGCCTTGGACAGCTACCGGCGCTTTATCACCATGTATTCCGACGTGGTGCTCGGCATCGAACACCAGAACTTCGAGGAGATTCTCGACGAGCACAAGGAGCGCAACGGCTACACGCTCGATACCGATCTCAACGCCGACGATCTGCAAGCGCTGGTCGAGCACTATAAGGAGCGGGTCGAGCAGGAATTGGGCAAGCCGTTCCCGCAGGACGCGCATGCGCAATTGTGGGGCGCCATCGGCGCCGTCTTCAGCTCGTGGATGAATCAGCGCGCCATCACCTATCGTCGCCTGCACGGCATTCCGGAAAGCTGGGGCACCGCGGTCAATGTGCAGGCCATGGTGTTCGGCAATATGGGCGACACGTCAGCCACCGGCGTCGCGTTCACGCGCAATCCGTCGACCGGCGAGAAAAAGCTCTACGGCGAGTTCCTGATCAACGCCCAGGGCGAGGACGTTGTCGCCGGCATCCGCACGCCGCAGGAAATCACCGAGGCCGCGCGCAAGGAATCAGGCTCCGACAAGCCGTCGCTCGAATCGGCGCTGCCCAAGGCATTCACCGAGCTCAGGCGCATCCACGGCGTGCTCGAGCGGCACTATCGCGACATGCAGGATCTCGAATTCACCATCGAGCAGGGCAAGCTGTGGATGCTGCAGACGCGCAACGGCAAGCGCACGGCGCAGGCGGCGCTGCGCATCGCGGTCGAGCTCGCGCAGGAAAAGCTGATCACCAGGGAAGAGGCGGTGGGGCGGATCGATCCCGGCGCGCTCGACCAATTGTTGCATCCTACCATCGATCCCAATGCCGAGCGCAAGATCATCGCCACCGGCCTGCCGGCCTCGCCCGGCGCGGCCTCCGGCGAAATCGTGTTCTCGTCCGATGAAGCGGAGCTGCTGAAAAGTCAGGGACGTAAAGTCATCTTGGTGCGTATCGAGACGTCGCCGGAAGACATTCACGGCATGCATGCCGCCGAAGGCATTCTGACGACACGCGGCGGCATGACGTCTCACGCCGCAGTCGTCGCGCGCGGCATGGGCAAGCCCTGCGTCTCTGGCGCCGGCACGCTGCGCGTCGATTATCGCGCGCAGACCATGAGGGTGGGCGGCGCCACCATGAAGAAGGGCGATACGCTGACCATCGACGGCTCCACCGGCCAGGTGCTCGCCGGCAAGGTGCCGATGATCGAGCCGGCGCTCGCCGGCGAATTCGCCACCGTGATGAAATGGGCCGACGGCGTGCGCAAGCTCAAAGTGCGCGCCAATGCCGATACGCCGGCCGATGCCCGCACCGCGATCAAATTTGGCGCCGAAGGCATCGGGCTCTGCCGCACCGAACACATGTTCTTCGAGGACGAGCGCATCCGCGCGGTGCGCGAGATGATCCTGGCCGGCGACGAGGCCGCGCGCCGCACCGCGCTCGCCAAATTGCTGCCGATGCAGCGCGCCGATTTCGTCGACCTGTTCAAGATCATGGGCGGCCTGCCGGTGACCATCAGGCTCCTCGATCCGCCGCTGCACGAATTCCTGCCGCATACCGAGAAGGAAATCGCCGAAGTGGCGGCCGCCATGGGCGCCGATCCGCAAAAGCTCGCCGATCGCGCCCGCGAATTGCACGAGTTCAATCCGATGCTCGGCTTCCGCGGCTGCCGGCTCGCCATCGCCTATCCCGAGATCGCCGAAATGCAGGCGCGCGCGATCTTCGAGGCTGCGGTCGAGGCCGGCCGCGCCACCGGCAAGCCCGTGGTGCCGGAAATCATGGTGCCGCTGATCGCCGGCAAGGCCGAGCTCGACATCGTCAAGGAGCGCATCGACGCCATGGCGAAGAAGGTCGCCGCGGAGACCAAGAGCAAGCTCAATTACCAGGTCGGCACCATGATCGAATTGCCGCGCGCGGCGCTCATGGCCGGCGAGATCGCGCAGACGGCGGAGTTCTTCTCCTTCGGCACCAACGATCTGACGCAGACCGCCTTCGGCATCAGCCGCGACGATGCCGCGAGCTTCTTGGGGATCTATACGTCGAAGGGAATTTTGCCGGCCGATCCGTTCGTGTCGATCGATCGCGAAGGCGTCGGCGAGTTGATTCGTATCGCGACCGAGCGCGGCCGCAAAATGCGGCCTAAATTGAAGCTCGGCATTTGCGGCGAACATGGCGGCGACCCCGCATCCGTCGCGTTCTGCGCCGAAGTCGGACTCGATTATGTATCGTGCTCGCCGTTCCGCGTGCCGATTGCGCGGCTTGCCGCGGCGCAGGCCGCGCTCGGCAAAGGCGCAAGCGGCACGGCGTAAATTTCCGCGCGAGACGATGCGATTGAAGCGAACTCGCTTTGTTTCGTGGTTAATGAAGCGCAACCACGGAACTCATTATCATACCGCCGCGAACTTGTTCGCGTGCTGATATTTGTCGCGATTTCATTTGAGTTCCGCATTCGTGCGCATGACTTGGTTCTGTGTGCATGAATCGTTCGCGTACTAAGCTGCGCCACAGTAGATCTGCGCGCAGTTTTCGCGCGCTTTTGCGATTAACACCTTCGCAACGTTAACCCGACAATAAATCGTCATGTCGCATTTGCGCCACTGCGGTGGCGTTTCATTGACCGAGTACGCGTTGCGTTGCGTGGTGGGGTTTCGGGGTAATGGTGGCGTCGCGTGTTCGGGTGCTGCGCGCTTCTAATTCGGCGCGCTTCTGGCTCAGCGCGTTCTGCATCGCGCTGATGCCGACCTCAGTCGGATATCAGGATCTTGCTGCGCTCATCGCGCATCGCCCGAGCATGTCCGCGAGCTGGGGCGGCGAGCATCTGATCGCGTCGCCGTTCGGCACGATCGAGCGCGCGACGTTCAATTTTACGCGTCCGATCGGAACCGTCATTCCTGCGCCGCTCGAATTCCAGAACGTCAATTTCGATCCGCGTGCGCTCGACGCTTATGCATGGAAGGTCGACGAGGCGCTCACCGGGCGCTCCACGCGCCAGGTCGAGTACCCGGCCGTCAATCGCTCGAACAAAGGCGACCGGCTGCCGCCCGCCGCGCCGGCTGCGCTCGATCCGAAGACGCTGCCGCAATTGCAGCCGATCGGTGCGGCGGCGGCGGCGCAGCCGGCAACACCCGCGGTTACGCAACCCGTCGTGGCGCCACAGCCGACGAAATCTGATGTGCATGCCGAAGACAGCTCGCCGCCGGTCAGTGCGGCGCCGGTCAATGCTGCAGCTAACCCTGCGGCCGATGCCGCCGCGCCCATGCAGATGGATGCAGCCAATCCGGCTGCCGCGCCGCAGGCCGCCAGTATGGCTGCGGCTGAGGCTGCGAATCCGGCGACATCGGTGCTGAGGCCAGCCGGCTTGCATGCGGATGAGGCCGGTAACACGATTGCGCCGCGCTCCATGCTCTCCGCCGACCGCAGCAATGTACCGAGCGGTGGCGATGACGCCATGGAAATCGCCGACAAGCCGCCGGAGATTCCGCAATCCGGCGAGATGACGGTCGCGCAAACGAATTTCGGCGAAGCCTCTTTCATCGACGGCTCGTCGGCCGATCGCAGCGCGCAGATCTATTTCGGCAACAGCATTATGGGCGAGCCCGCGGGCCTGCAAAGCTGGGCGCCGGGCGCCGAGCCGATCCTGGTGACGCCGCCCGAGGCCAATATCAAAATGTCGTCGCTCGAGGACAACGACGATTACGGCGGCGACGAGACCGTCACCGGCAAGGACGAGAGTCGCGTGCTAAGTCCGGCTCAGCGCCTCGGCCTGGCCGGTCCGCCGCGCGCCGAGGCGCAGAAGTGTCTCGCTGACGCGATCTATTTCGAAGCGCGCGGCGAAGTGATGAAAGGCCAGGAAGCCGTGGCGCAGGTGGTGATGAACCGCGTGTTCTCCGGCTATTACCCGCACGATGTCTGCGGCGTCGTCTATCAGAACTCGCACCGCCATCTTGCTTGCCAATTCACCTTCGCCTGCGAAAACAAGGACCTCAACAAGATCGACGAGCCGGATATGTGGGAGCAGGCCAAGCAGATCGCCCGTGACACACTCGACGGCAAGATCTGGCTCGCCGAAGTCGGTCACGCCACGCATTACCACGCCTATTGGGTGCATCCGAGCTGGGTGCACGAGATGACGCGGCTATACAGATTGGGCGTCCACACCTTCTATCGGCCGCGCAATTGGGGCGATGGCGACGATGCGCCGGTCTGGGGCCCGAACGCGCCGGCGAGTGTCGTGAATGTCGATCCCGCGAGCAAGGCGGATTTCCTGCGGCCCGATCCCGAGGCGATGTCGGAAATTCCGGTGCCGAACCCCGCGGCGGCGGAAGCGAGCGTGAAGAGTCCGGAAGCGTCGGCGGCGCCGGCCGCGGATACGGACATCACAGCGTCGACGGCGAAGCTTTGATGCGTCACATCTCGATGTCCAAGCCGACATCGAGATTCTGCACCGAATGCGTCAGCGCGCCGGACGACAGATAATCCACGCCGGTTTCCGCGATCGCCGCTGCGCTGTCGAGCGTGATGCCGCCGGACGCCTCGATGACCAGGCGGCCCGCGACCATGGCGACCGCCTTGCGCATCGAATCCAGATCGAAATTGTCGATCATCACCACGTCGGCGATGCGGGCATCGAGCACCTCTTGCAACTGATCGAGCGAGTCGACCTCGATCTCGATTTTGACCAGATGGCCCGCGGTCTGCGCCGCGCGCGTCAGCACCGGCTTGATGCCGCCGGCGACCGCAACGTGGTTGTCCTTGATCAGGATGGCGTCATCGAGGCCGAAACGGTGATTGAAGCCGCCGCCGCAGCGCACCGCGTATTTCTCGAGCGCGCGCAGGCCCGGCGTTGTCTTACGCGTGCAGACGACGCGCGCCTTGGTATGCGCGATGCGTCCGGCGAATTCCGCGGTCGCGGTGGCGATGCCGGAAAGATGGCCGACGTAATTCAGCGCCACGCGCTCGGCGCCGAGAATGGCGCGCGCATCGCCGGAAATCGTCATCAGCTTGGCGCCGGCCTGAACCGCCATGCCGTCGCGCAAATGCGCGGTGATTGCGATATCCGGCGACAATTGGCGAAACGCGGCTTCGGCGAGCGGCAGGCCGGCGATGACGCCCGATTTGCGCGCGGCCAGCACCGCGCGGCCTTGGGTGTCCTCCGGCACCGTCGCGATCGAGGTGATGTCGCCGGCACGGCCCAAGTCCTCGTCGAGCGCGCGTGTGACCGCGGCGTCGATTTCGAGCGGCGAGAGAAAGGCGTCGGCGCGGAGGAGAGACGGCATCGGACCAACATCAGCAGTGGCAGGGACGGAAAATGCATAGTCAGCGGCGGCCGTTATGGCAAGCCGAATAGGCCTATCTGCTATGCTCTGGACGCTCATGAGAGCGCAATTTTCGTTTGGGCGATTTGGACGCAGGCTTTATCCTCCGCCGCTTTCTGACTCTCGCGTTAGCCGGGGCGATATGGACGACGTTACGGGATTGACGCGCGAACCGCGCGTGCAAGAGAGCTGGCGCACGCCGGCGCTGGTCATCGGCTTCGGCAGCCTGATCGCGCTGATCGCGTTTGGGCCGCGTTCGACCTTCGGCTTTTTCCTCACACCGCTGTCGACGGCCAATCACTGGGGCCGTGACGTTTTTGCCTTCGCGCTCGCTTGGCAGAATCTGCTCTGGGGCATCGGCCAGCCGCTCGGCGGCATCATCGCCGACCGCTTCGGCACGGTGCGCGTGCTCTGCGGCGGCGCTCTATTATATGCCGCGGGTCTCGCGCTGATGGCGCATGTGACGAGCGCGCCGATGCTCGATGCGTCCTCGACATTGATCGGCTTCGGCCTGGCTGGCTGCTCTTTTCCCGTCGTGCTGGCCGCGCTCGGCAAGATCGTGCCGCCGCGCTCGCGTTCGCTCGCCTTCGGTTTCGGCACCGCGGCCGGTTCGTTCGGCCAGTTTCTTTATTCGCCGGTCGCCGTCGCGCTGATGGATGCGTTCGGCTGGCAGCAGACGCTGTTGATCTTCGCCGCAAGCCTGCTCGCGGTGCTGCCGTTGTCGTTTGCTTTGGCGACCCCGCCCTCACAACCGGGGCATCGCGCGGAATCGCAGTCGCTGACCCACGCCTTGCGCGAGGCCTTTGCCCACCGCTCCTACGTGCTGCTCGTGCTCGGTTTCTTCACCTGCGGCTTCCAGCTGCAGTTCATCACCGTGCATCTGCCGCCTTATCTGGTCGATCGCGGCTTGTCGGCGGAAATCGGCGGCTGGACCATCGCGGTGATCGGCCTGTGCAACATCATCGGCTCGGTTTCGACCGGTTGGCTCGGCAACCGTGTCCCGAAGCGCTACATCCTCTCGGCGCTCTATTTCACGCGCGCCGCGGCGATCCTTGCATTCATTTCATTTCCGGTCTCGACGGTGACATGCCTCAGCTTCGGCGCGGTCATGGGCTTCACCTGGCTGTCGACCGTGCCGCCGACCAACGGCATTATCGCGGTGATGTTCGGCACCCGCTGGCTGGCGACGCTCGCCGGCTTCGCTTTCTTCAGCCATCAAGTCGGCGGCTTTCTTGGCGTGTGGCTTGGCGGCATCGTCTTCGACCGCACCGGTTCCTATGACATGGTGTGGTATCTCGCGATCCTGTTCGGCGTGCTGTCGGGGCTGATCAACCTGCCGATCGTGGAAAAGCCCGTGGCGCGCATGGCGATGGCGGCGGCTTAGAGCATGATCCCGAAAAGTGGAAACCGGTTTTCGGAAAAAGATCATGCTCAAAATGAAAGATTCTAGACCTTGATCCGATCCGATCGAATTGGATCAAGGTCTAGAGTCGCCGCCGTGCCGACGCTATAACCTGCTGCACATGAGGTTATAGCTATGTCCACTTTCAAAGCCGTCGTCATCGACAAAACGGAAGCCGGCAAGACGGTCGCGCTCACCGATTTCGACGAGAAAGATTTGATGGACGGCGACGTCACCGTCCGCATCGAATATTCGACGCTGAATTACAAAGACGGCCTCGCCGTCACCGGCAAGGCGCCGGTGGTGCGGCGCTTCCCGATGATCGCTGGCGTCGATTTCGCCGGCGTTGTGGAAGCGTCTTCGCATCCCGCTTGGAAAGCCGGCGACCGGGTCATTCTCAATGGCTGGGGCCTCGGCGAGACGCATCTGGGGGCCTATGCCGAGAAGGCGCGCGTCAAAGGCGATTGGCTGGTCCGCTTGCCCAAGAGCATGAGCCCGCGCGACGCCATGGCGATCGGCACGGCCGGCTATACCGCGATGCTCTCGGTCCTGGCGCTGGAGCATGCCGGCCTTAATCCCGCACGCGGTCCGGTGATCGTAACCGGCGCCGCCGGCGGTGTCGGTTCGGTCGCCGTCGCGCTATTGGCCAAGCTTGGTTATACGATCGCGGCGTCAACCGGCCGGCCGGAAGAGGCCGACTATCTCAAAGGCCTTGGCGCCACCGAGATCGTCGAGCGCAAGGAACTGACCGGGCCGGCGCGCCCGCTGGGCAAGGAACGCTGGGCCGCCGGCATCGATGCGGTGGGCTCGACCACGCTCGCCAATGTACTTTCGATGACGCGGTATGGCGGTGCGGTCGCGGCTTGTGGACTGGCCGGCGGAATGGACTTGCCGACCTCGGTGGCGCCGTTCATTCTTCGCGGCGTCTCGCTCCTTGGCATCGACTCCGTCATGTGTCCGTTGCCGTTACGCCAAAAGGCTTGGCAGCGCCTGGAGACGGATCTCGACAGGTCGAAAATCGCCGCCATTGTGAGCGAAATCGGGCTCGCCGACGTCATTGCGGCGGGTGGCCGTATCGTTGAAGGCAAGGTCCGCGGAAGGATCGTGGTAAAAATAGGGTAAGCGGGTCAAGATTTCGCTACCAAATTTCGCCACACTGCGAGGGCGCTATGGTAAGGGGTCGGTTAAGAAGTTTTGTTAATATGGCTCAACTGCCCGGCAAGGCAGTTCATAGGTCCGCTGTAGATAGTGCCAGAGTCCGTAGTGCCGCAGTGCGTAGTAGCAGAGCGTCGAGGGTGGGGTCGTCGATGTCAGTCCGCGTAGCCGTTGTCAGTGCGTGCGTTTTGGGCGCCGGTCTGTTCGGCGCCGGATTGGCCACCGCAGAAGAACTGAGCCCCGAACAGGCTCGTGCATTCGTGGTCGGCAAGCTGTTCTCCTATACCTGCTTCGAAGGCACCGTCGGTCAGGGTCGCATTTTCCCGGACGGATCGGTTGTCGGCACCATCAAGATGCACGGCACAGGCGAGATGCGCTTTGCGGCGCTCCCTGCCGGCACGATCCATGTCGACAACAGCTCGGTCTGCGCGCACCTCTCGGGCCTGCCCATCTCGCCATGCTTCCGCGTGCAGAAGATCGACTATCGAAGCTTCCGCGGCTCGGTCTATGGAATGGGCTTTGCCTATTGCGATTTCTACCAGCGTAATCCGCGCTCGCAGCTGATCAGCGGCCCTGTCGAAACGCCGGCGGCAACGCCGGTCACGAACACGCGGCCGTCGTTGCGTCCGTCGCTCGACCAGTAGACGGCGTCGCGTAAGATTTTCTTCGCCGGATGGACGAAGGCGGGATCACCCGCCCCCGCTGCGTTCCGCCGTTTGCGGATAGAGCACGCGCTGGTAGAGCCAGCCGATACCAAGCAGCACCACGCCGAGCCCGATCACGGACAGCGCACGGTAGATACCGGCGATATTGGCGGTGTCGAATAGAAACACCTTGGCGATGGTCAGCATGATGACGCCGAGCGCGAGATAGCGCGCCGGCGGCGACCGCAGCACGAAGCCGGCTGCCAACAGCGCAATGCCGTAGGCGAGCCATACCGTCGAATAGGCATATTGTTCGGCGTCGCTGGTCGGCCCCGCCAAGACGGGACCATGAAACAGCCGCCGCGTTTGCAGAGTCAGATAGAACAAAGCAAGCAGAACGGCCGCGATCGCGGCGAATGTGCGATAGGGCATCGGCCGTGTCGCGCGCGCGATCAGCGCCAGTGCGACGGCCAGCACCGCCGGCAGGCCGAAGCCGAGCAGGATCTCATTGAAGAATGCGCCGCCCGGGAGCGGCTCGGAGCGAAACTGCAGGCTTGAGCCGACGATCAGATCCGCGAGCACGGCGGCAGCCGTGAGCGCCGCGACGATCAGGGCGCCGGCATTGTGAATGAAGCTGCCGGTGCGCGCGCGGATGTGTTCGAGGCCGATGGTCATGGCCAACCCCACATTGGTGTAGAGAATGATTTCGGTGGGACCGTGCATCGGCGCATAGATGTTGCCGCCCGTCACGTAGTGACGGATTTCCATCACCACGAGCAGCACCGTAAAAAGGATGGCGCCGGCGTCGACGATATGCGTCGGCAGGTCATCGGCGCGTTTGCGCATAAGCCAGCCGCCGAGCCAGAACGCCGCGGCCGGGATGCCGTAGCCGTAAAGCAGCCAATTGAAGATCGGCGTCGTTCCCAAATCGTCGCCGACGATACGCGGGTCATAGCCAATGCGTGAGACAACGACGCCGACCATGATGGCGGCGACCCAGCGCAGCCACGGCAAAGGCCGTTCCCCGGCGACCCAGGCCGCACCCGGTACCATCAAGGCGAGGCCCACGGTGAGCCAGCCTTTTTCCAGCGCGAAAGTCAGCGCGAGCGCGAGTGCCGCAAGCGTGCCGGTCGCAAACATCGCGCCCGACGCTAAGAGGCCTGGAATGAGGCCCGGGCGTTGCTCGCGCCGCGCCAACGTTTCGGTGGCAAGCCCATAGAGCGCGGCAAGAAGCAGCGCGAGGCCTGCAAACGGCAGCGACCGGTCAAGCTCAGCGATCCGATAGTAGAGCGCGATGAGCATCGCGAGCGGAAGAGCCACGCCGGATGCGGCCCACAACATCGGAACTAAGGCGCGCTCGGAACGGCCTTGGGCTAAAAATCCGGCACCTCCAAACAACGCCGCCCACAAAGCGGCGAGCGCGAAGTGCGAGCCATAGTCGAAGGATCCGGGCTCCGGGATCGCCGGCGACGTCGGGCCGGACGGCGCCAAGAGCGCGTCGGGTTTTATGTGCACGGCCCAATGCGCCATGACGGCGACAGCGAAAAGCGCCGTTACCGGTGCGGCGTCAATTGCGGCCTCCGTGCGCCAGGCGATACCGACGGCGGCGATGGTGAGAATGGCAAAAGCGGTGAGCGCGAGCGGGTCGTGCCGGCTTACCAGTACGAGAATCAAGGCAGCGAGCAGATAAACTGACAACGCGATGCCCGAGACGTGGTCGATCTCGTTCGGATTTGATGGCGGACCGTAGATCAAGTCGCAGACGAGGAACGTCGTCACCAGCGCGAAACCAGTCATCGCATGGAACACATGCGCGCCGAGCGCCGTGACGGTGGCGAGATCGGGATTGGTTCCAGCGAGCACCCATAACGCACCGAGCACCAGCGCGGTCAGCGCCAGCATGCGCCACAGCCGGTAGCGCGCCAGCGCGAAAGCCGCCGCATTGACGACGGCAACGTAGATATAAAGCGACCAGTAATCCGGCTCGGTGGATGCGACCAGCGCCGGCGCGAGATAGGCGCCGATCATGCCGAGACCGGCAAGTGCCGGGCCGTGCAACAGGGCCGCGGCCAAGCAGAGCAGGGCGACCGCGCCGAGAAGCAGAAATGCGATCGGCGGCGGCAGGAAACCATAGAGCGCATAGGCCGCATAGACCGTCGCATAGGCCACTGTCGTACCGGCCGCTGTGAGAATGGCCGGAATATTCGCTCCCGGCAGGCTCGGCAGCGCCAGAACCTTTTCGCTGCGCCGCTGCCACTCGCCGGCAGCGATCAGCAAGAGCGCCAGCAACGCGCCGAGCGCGATACGCACGCGCGGGCCGATGAGGCCCTGTTCGATCGTGTAGCGCACCAGAAAGATGCCGCCGAGCGCGAGCGCAATGCCGCCGACCCACACCACCCAGCGTGTTCCGAAGCGCTCCTCAAAGCCGATGTCCCGTGTCGGCTCCGTCACCGGCCGCGCTATCGAGCCCGGTGAAAGCGAGCTTGGCACCGACGCGGCAGCGGGCTGCGGTGACGGCGAAGGGGGCGGAGGCACGGGCTCCGTCGTAATGCTGGGCGCCGGAGCCGGCGCGGCTGGTTGCGCTTTTTCCGGTTCGGGCGAAGGCCGTGGCGACGGTGCCGCCGGCCTGTTCTCCAGCGACGCAATTCTCAATTCCAGACGGCGCAGGCTGTCTCTAATCCCGGACGTGCTGACCAGCGCAATAATGGCGAGAACTGGAGTAGCCAGCAGCAAGACTACAAGTAGGACGATGAACCCGACCATCGAACCCCCGGTGTCAAATCGGTACGGGGAGTTTATGCGGCGGTCGTGACAGGTGAAAGCCTCAGCTCTTGCCTGTGGTCATCCGTAACTGCGCCTTGCTTATTCGAGGTCGAGCTGGAATGGCTCGGCTTCCGTGGTCATGATGCCGCGGCCAATATTCTCGATCGCCGCGATCATGCGCCCCTGGCGGCCGAGCAATTTGTCGGCCAGCGAGACGATGCGGATATTCGGCGTCGCCGTCGGCGACGCGCGGCGCAGCGTCTGCGCGATGCTGGTTTCGTCGCGATGCGGATTGAGCGCGCAGACGCTGGCAAAGGCGCTCGCCGTCGAACGGCTGATGCCCATGTAACAATGCACCACGAGTGGCGCTTTGCGGTCCCAGCCGCGCACGAAATCCAAAAGCGTCGCGACATGCTGCTCGCCCGGCATGATGTAGCCCTCGAGTGGGGCGGAAATGTCGTGCAGGCAGAGCCAAAGATGATGTTCCGGCGCTACGCTTGCCGGCCGTTGCAGGCGTGCCTCATCGCCGATCAGCGACACCACATGGCGCGCGCCGGTATCTTCGACGGTTTGTTGCAGGCGCGAAAGCGAGCAGACGTGGATCATGGTTTCTTCTTGTTCCTTCGTCGTCTAGAGGCGGCCCCGCAGCGCCCGAAGCGGACGGGATAATGGAAATCGCGGGCGGCGCAAGTATGACTTACCCGATCAGCTTATTGAGCCGCTCGGCATAGCGGGCTTCCGCGGTTTCCGCGGGCCAAGGCTTCAGGTAATCGCGCTCCATGGCCGCCGAAAATACCGGCGGTCGGCCGAAGAATTTCCGCGCCTCGGCCGCGTCGAAGCCGGCAAGCCGCGTCGCTTCGAGATAAGCTGCCTGCCGGTCCGCGGCCTTGGTCAGCGCCTCGATTTCGGGTGGCGTTTTTGCCGGCAGCCCGAACCGCAAATGGATGGCGGTGAGCAGGCGGCGTTCCGTCACCTTGTACGCATCGCCGATCACCGCCTTGAACGGCGAGATCATGTCGCCGATGACATATTCGGCCGCGTCGTGCAGCAGGATCGTAAGGCGGCGATTGTTATCAAGCCGCGGCACCCGCGCCCGCGCCAAAGCCTCGACCAAGAGGCAATGCTGCGCGACCGAAAAAATATGCGCGCCGCGCGTTTGTCCATTCCAGCGCGCCACGCGCGCCAGCCCATGCGCGATGTCCTCGACCTCGATGTCGAGCGGGGAGGGGTCGAGCAAATCAAGCCGCCGTCCCGACAGCATGCGCTGCCAAGCGCGCGCTCCCGGCGCCGATCCGCGGGCCCCGGACGCCGATCGCGGCTTTGCCGGCCGCGCCGCGTGAGTGAGCGCCGCCTTCTCAGCCACGGACCTTTTGTCCGAGCTTTTGCCCCAGCTTTTGCCCCATCTTGGCGCAGGCCTCATGGCGATAGCAGGCGACGAGATGGTCATTGACCATGCCGACCGCCTGCATGAACGCATAGACGATGGTCGGACCGCAGAACTTGAAGCCGCGCTGCGCCAGATCCTTCGACACGGCTTGCGAGACTTTGGTCTCGGCCGGCACCTGACCTCTGCTCTTGAAGTGGTTCACCTTCGGCCGGCCATCGACGAAATCCCACAGATACTTGGAAAAGCCGGGACCTTTATCCATGATTTCGAGCCACGCGCGCGCCGAACGCACCGCGCCCTCGATCTTGGCGCGATTGCGGACGATGCCGGCGTCTTGCATCAGCCGTTCGAGCTTGGCCGGCCGATAATGCGCGATTTTCTCCGGCACAAAGCCATCGAAGGCGCTGCGAAAGTTTTCGCGCTTGCGCAAGATCGTGATCCACGACAAGCCGGCCTGAAAGCCGTCGAGCACGAGCTTCTCAAACAGCGCGCGATCGTCGTATTCCGGCACGCCCCATTCCTCGTCGTGATAGGCGATGTAGAGCGCATCTTCGCCCGGCCATGGGCAGCGCTTGAGACCAGGATCAGTCATTCGGCGGCTTTCTCTTGTTCACCGGGAAAGGGAAATCGCGCCCAGTCCGGCTTGACGAGTTCGATCGGCACGGCGCCCGCCGTCAGCGTGTCGCCGTCCGCCAGCGCTTCGTCCACCCGGTCGAGGCGCAGCAGCGCGATACCGTGCCCGTCGCTCGTCGAGCCTAGCGCCCCGATCTGCCGGCCGCCGGCCGTGATTGCTGTACCGACATCAGGAGGGGTGCCTTTATACCGCACCGGCACGGCGCGGGTGCGCGCAGTGCCGCGATGCTGCATCCGCGACACCACCTCCTGGCCGATAAAGCAGCCCTTCTGGAAATCGATGCCACCGAGCTGGTCCATGTCGGTCTCATGCGGAAAGGCGTCGCTATAAGCGAAATCGGCGCCGCCACGCGGGATGCCCAGCGCGATCCGATGCGCTTCGTAATTGCCGGCGTCGACAATCGTGGCGCCAAGCGCAGCCACAGCCTCGCCGGCGCCGTCGGCCCGAATTATTGCGCGCAGCCCGAGTGCCGGCAGCCGCGGATCGGCGTAGCAAAGACCAGGCGTTGTCGTGCCGGTGCCGTCCCAATTTCCATCCGGTTTCCCATCCCACACGGCGAGCACGCCGAGCGTTGCCGACAGATCCTCGATGAGAACCTTGGCGCGCAATTTGTAGAGATTGAGCCGCTCGACCAGCGCCGTGCCGAGCACGCGCGGAATGTCGAGAAAAAAGCCGCCGTCACCGGCGCTGCCGCCGGTGCTGTCACCGGTGCTGTTTTGGGCGCTCGGTGCTTGCGCAACGATGAAATCGGCAATGATCTTGCCCTGGGGCGTCAGCAAGGCGGCGAAAACCGCCGTCCCCGGCCTGAGCTTGAGGATATCCGCGGTGACGAGGCCGTGGAGAAAATTCCGCGCATTGTCGCCGGCGACTTTGACCACACCGCGGTCAGGAAGAAGAGCAGCCTTCATGCGTCAAATGCCTAAGCCCGCGGTGGCATGATCGCAAGGCCCATTTCAAGTTCCCGGAAAACGTCGGGCCGATCGCAATATAAGGACGAAACGGACGCCTGCAGCGCGATGGTCGTGTTGCACGGGCACGCGCTTCACGATCTGTTTCGGCCGGCGGCGTCCACGCGGCTTTTACGGGCTGCGCGCACTCAATCCCAAACGCATCCAGAATGCAGAGCAGACGAAACTGCGGCTACTGCCGCGAAACTTTGATTGAGAATTCGCCGTTGCGGATTTTGGTCGGGAGATTTTCCGAAAATTTGGCGGTTGCTTCCTCGCCATAGGTCGCCACCAGCTCGGCCAAAGCCAGGAACAGCGAGGTCTGCGCCAGGCAGTCGGCGTCGACGCCTTCGTGGAAGGCTTCGGCCCAAGCGTCCTGAAGATGAACAAGCGCCAAGCGCTTCTGTTCGTGATCGGATGCATCGGGCGCAGCGAGATTCTGCGTCGCTGTATTCATTGCTGACACTGTGCACCGCGGGATCGCGGCGTCCCTACCCACCAAAGTGTTAGCACGGCTGACGGCTTTTGAAAGCGATCCTTTCAGCACGGTTAACACGGCGGGGAACTGAACAGGAACCGCGCTAATTTGCGTATCTGGCGGTGATATCGCGGGCAAGTTTGGCGCCTTCTTCCAGATAGCGGCGAATGACGGTATCGGCCGCAGGCGTGCAGGTGCGGTAGCTCTGCTGGAAGCCGCGATAGCCGCGATTGAAGCTCGCGACCATCTGATCGTGTCGGTCCCCGTTCGGCGCTTCGGCCTCGATCAGCGTTTGCGCTTCATCGCGCCATTTCTGGCCTTCATTGCTGCCGCAAATGCCGCGCAGGAAATGCAGCGCGCCGAGAATTTCTGACAGCCGCTGCAAATCGCGGTCGTAAGGGGCAGGCTGGTCCTGCGGCGGCGGCGTCGTCGGCCCGGCGGTTGCCGGAAGCTTAGGCAGCGCCGGCGTTTGCGGCTGCGATTTCGGGCGCGACGGCGCCGGCTGGGAGCCGAACGGCATCCAGAACTGCGCCTGGGCCGGGGCGGCGGCGAACGACAGGACGAGCAATATGGCGACGGCACAGCGCATGGCCGCGAACATAGTCGCGCGACCCATCGAACGGCAAGGATGGGAGTGAACTCGCATCGGGCGCCGGCGCCAAATAAAAGCCGCAAGTTATCGGCGCAGCGCCGCGAGCCGCGCGGCGGCGGCAGCGACCACGTCTGCCAACCCTTCAGTCGTTTTCAAGGCGCCGAGCGCAGAAGGGTTGCGCCAATCCGCTTCCGACAATTCCTCATTGAGCGAAACCTCGCCGCCGATATAGCGCGCCGCAAAGGGCAAAATGACGAAATGCCGCTCGACGCGGCCGGCGGCGTCGCGGGCGATGGCCTGACGGAAGCCGACCAGTTCGACAGGCTCGATGTCGAGCGAGGTCTCTTCGCGGACTTCGCGAATGACGGCCTGTTCCAGCGTCTCGCCGAGCTCGACGCCGCCGCCGGGTAGCGTATAGATGCCTTTGGCCGGCGCCCGCCCGCGCCGCACGATCAGCACCTTGCCGTCGCGAAAGATCGCCGCGCTGATCGCGAGATAAGGCCGCGTGGGATAAGTCCGCCCGCCGGTGGCTTCTGTCATTACAGCTGGTCCAATTCGCCTTATATCGGCTTAGTCATGTGCGGACGTTATGTCATCATCTCGACGCCCGAGGCGATCCGAAAACTGTTCGGCTATGCCGAGCAGCCGAATTTTCCACCGCGCTATAACGTGGCGCCGACCCAGCCGATCCCAATCGTGCGGCTCGCCGAAGGCAAGCGCTCTTTCGCGCTAATGCGCTGGGGCCTGCTGCCGTCCTGGGTGAAGGATCCAAAGAGCTTTGCGCTCCTTATCAATGCGCGCGGCGAATCCGTGCTGGAGAAGCCGGCCTTCCGCAACGCCATGCGGCGCCGGCGTTGCCTGATCCCGACCGACGGGTTTTATGAATGGCAGGCGGGCGGGCAGACGGCCGCGAGGGCGGCGGACAGAGCGTCTGCGGCGAAGCAGCCCTATTTTGTCCGCGCCAAACGCGACGCCAACGGCAGCGCCCCGCCGCTGGCTTTCGCCGGTCTCTGGGAAACCTGGACCGGCCCGAACGGCGAAGAGCTCGATACCGCAGCCATCATTACCACGGCCGCGAACCGCACTTTGTCGGCGCTGCACGGTCGCATGCCGGTCTTCGTTGCGCCGGATGCTTTCGACATGTGGCTCGACTGCGCGCATGTCGAAGCTGAGGTTGCCGCCGCTTTGATCCGGCCGGCCGATGAGGCGCTTCTTGAAGCCTATCCGGTTTCGAGCGCGGTCAATCGTGCGGCCAACGATGCCGAAGCTCTGGTCACGCCAGCGCCGCTTGAGCCTGTTGCGGAACCCATGTCCGCGGAACCCATGTCCGCCGCGCCAGTCGCCAAACCAGCAAGAGCAAAACTAAAAAAGACAACAAAGCCGGATGGGCAAGCGTCGCTGTTTTAGCAGCTCACCTTTTGTGTCAGGATTGACGCGATGATGAACCGCGAAGCCGAAGTGTCAGAGTCATGACTTCCCCTCTCGCCCGCTTTGTCACCCGTGCGACATACGGCATCAGCCAATTGCCGCGTGTCGCCTGGTATGTCGGCCATGGCGTCGCGGTGCGGCGGCTATCCGCAGCGGCGCGCAGCAGCGACGGCGTACCGGCCCGGCACCGCGCCAAGACCGATGCGCCGGTGCCGGATCGCAACAGCCTCTACGCCGACATGGCCGCCCTGTTCATGCAGGACCTCGCCAATGTCGAAGCCGGGATCTATCCGCTTCCTGCCGATCATGACGGCTCGCTGTTCAAGCTTCTACGGCGCTCGCGGCTGTTCTTCGCGGATCTTCCCGACATTCATCAGCGCCGCGAGCGCCGCGTGCATGACGAAGTCCTCAACGAGGAAACGCGCGGCAGGCGGCCAAACTATTATCTGCAGAATTTCCATTTCCAGTCGGGCGGCTGGATGACGGAGGATTCGGCCGAGCGCTATGACACGCAGGTCGAGGTGCTGTTCAACGGCACCGCCAATGCGATCCGGCGGCAGGCGCTGCCGCCGCTGTTCGAAACCTTTGCCGGACGCGATCAGCGCAAGCTCAGGCTTCTCGATATCGGCTGCGGCACCGGGCGATTTCTCGACTTTGTGAAACAGGCCTGGCCGCGATTGCGTGTCCATGGTCTCGACATGTCGGAAGCCTACATCCGGCATGCGCAACGGCATTTGCACGGGCGGTCACAGGCGCGCTTCGCCGTCGGCAAAGCCGAGGCGATCCCGCTGCCCGACAACAGTCAGGACGCCGTCACCAGCATTTTCCTGTTTCACGAATTGCCCCCGAAAGTGCGCCGCCTGGCATTGGCGGAATTTGCCCGGGTGCTCAAGCCGGGCGGGCGTCTGGTGCTTGTGGATTCGCTCCAGCGCGGCGATCGTCCGGATTATCTGGGACTATTGGAACTCTTCCCGCAGAATTACCACGAGCCGTATTATGCAAGCTATCTCGACGAGGATTTCGCGGCGCTGGCCCGAGATCGCGGCCTCCGTCACGTCCGTGACGTCAATGCCTTCATCTCCAAAGTGATGGTGTTCGACAAGGAGCCTGCTGCCGGCGACGAGTAGAATAGCCGTTACGCCGCGGCTTCGATCTTGCCGCCGCCGTCGTAGACCTGATCGAAGTCGATCTCGGATGCCGGTCCCGGCCGTTTGAACAGATAACCTTGCAGCGAGGTGACGCCAGCGAGCCGCAGGATGCGGTACTGATCCACGGTCTCCACGCCTTCGGCGGTGGTCGCGATATTGAGGTTCTGCGCCAGCGTCAATGTCGCCGAAATGATCGCGGCGCATTCGCTGCGCTTGGTCAGGTTCTGCGTGAACGACTTGTCGATCTTGATCTTGTCGAACGGGAACATCGCCAATTGGCTGAGCGACGAATAGCCGGTGCCGAAATCGTCGAGCACGATGGTGATGCCGCTATTCTTGAAATGGCGCAGCGCCGGCAGGCATTCGGCGGCGGATTCGATCAGCGCGGTTTCGGTGATTTCGAGTTCCAGCCGCTCCGGCGGCAGGCCGGACGCAGCGAGGCTGTGCATGACGGTTCCCGATAAATCCGCTTTACGGAATTGCACCAGGGAGAGATTGACCGCGACCTTGATGTCGGCCGGCCATTTCACCGCTTCCGCGCAAGCGGCATTGAGCACCCATTCGCCGATCTGCGTGATCAGGCCGGTCTCCTCGGCGAGCGGGATGAACTTGTCGGGGAAGATCAGGCCCTTGGTCGGGTGCCGCCAGCGCACCAGCGCTTCGGCGCCGCAGATCCGGCGCGTCTTGGTATCGATGATCGGCTGGTAATGCAGTTCCAATTCGTTGTGCTGGATCGCGCGCCGCAATTCCACTTCGGTCTCGTGCCGCGCGCTCGCCAGCTCGCTCATTTCCGGATCGAAGAAGCGATAGCCGCTGCCGCCGCCGGATTTGGCGCGATAGAGCGCGAGATCCGCCATTTTCAGGAGATTGTCGGAACTGGTGCCGTGTTCGGGCGCGAGCGCGATGCCGATGCTGGCGCCGATATTGATGGCGCCGCCCTCGATGTCGAACGGCTTGCCCAGCGCCTCGATGATGCGGTTGGCGAGCCCGGACGCGGCTTCGCGCGGATTGGTCTCGCCAGCCTGCACGATGGCGAATTCGTCGCCGCCGAGCCGCGCCAGCACGTCGGTTTCGCGGACGATCTCGTTCAAGCGCGCGGCCACTTCGGTCAGGAGCGTGTCGCCCGCGGGATGACCAAGCGTATCGTTGACCTGCTTGAAGCGGTCGAGGTCGAGCAGCAGCACGCTGAACGGCTCGCTGCGGCGGCGCTGCCGCGCCGCCGCCTCTTCGATTTTCTGCGTCAAGGCGGCGCGGTTGGCGAGCCCGGTCAGTGCGTCGTGATGCGCCAGGAAGGCGATGCGCTGATCGATCTTCCGGCGCTCGGTGATGTCGTCGATGACGATGATGAGATATTTCGCTTCACCTGAACCGTCGCGCAGCACGATGCGGCTGGTCGCCTGAATCCGCATCGCGCCGCTTTTCGGCGAGTTGACTTCCTGCTCCGTGAAGACGACTCCGTCCGTAGCCTCGAGCGATTCGAGATCGTAACCGTGGATGCGTTTGGCATCGTCGTGACCGAACAATTCGAGCGCGGTGCGGCCAAGCAGTTCGGCGCGCGGCATATCGTGCATCACTTCGAAGGCGCGGTTGACGAGGACATATTTGAATGTTTTCGCGTCCTTCACGACCACCGATATCGGGATGTTCTCGATGATCGAGTCGAGAAATATCTTGGTTTGGTCCAATTCCCGCGCCGCGCGTTGCTGGTCGGTGATGTCGTCATGGGTCGAAACCCAGCCGCCGTTCTGCAGCGCCTGGCGGGTGATGCGCACCAGCCGGCCATTGCTGTGCTCGTCGACGCGGCTCGTTTTCTGGGTATCGAACATCGCCGACAGCGCCATGCGCTGGTTCTCGGCATCGCCTTTGACGAGCTTGCTCTCGAAGCGATGCGCGATGATGTCGCTGTAGAGCGCGCCGGGCCGGGCCAGGTCGGGAGGCAGATTGTACATCTTGGTATAGATGTCGTTGCAGACGACGAGCCGGCCGTGCTTGTCGAACATGCACAGGCCCTGCGTCATGTTCTCGACGGCGGCGTTCAGGCGCATGCTCTGCTCGGCGAGGTCCCGCTGCCGGTTCAGTTCAGCCTCGGCGAGGATGCGGGTCTTGTCGCCGTCCAGAATCTCCGCGCGCGCGGCGTCGAGCTTGTCCTGCTGCTTCCACGACCGCGCCATGAAGGCCGCGGCGATCACGATCAGCACGATCATCGTCGACGTAATGAAGCCCATGGTCAGAGCCGTCTTGCGCCACGCCGTGAACGCGGCGTCTTCGGTCTGCGCCACGACCACGGTCAGCGGATAATCGGCGAGACGGTGCGCAGCGGCGATAAGCGCCGTTTGATCGGACGGGAGCACCACACGGGAAACCGCCGAATCCGAATCTGTCAAAGAACTGGGAATGGTGGCGGGCGGGATCGTTCCCAACGCTCCGGAGCTCGGAAAGCGCGTGAGCAAAGCTCCGTCCTGGCGCAACAAGGTCACGCAAAAGCCGTCGCCGGGCGAGGTCGAGCGAAACAGCTCCTCGAAATAGGCCATGTCCGTCGACGCCAGCGCGACGCCGAGAAAACGGCCGTCGCGCGTCAGAACCGGACGGGCGAGGATCGACACCGGAGTGCCGGTGGAAAAGCCTTTCAGGGGGTGGCTGATGTAGAGTTTCAGATTGGGATTTGCGGTCAACTCAGCGAAATATTCGCGGGCTGAAAAGTCGGTGGCCGCAAGCGGCCACGCGCGCGACGCGGCGAGCCGCATGCCGTGCCGGTCGATAACCGCGAGCGTATCGATCGGCGGCAGTTCGGATTTCTTCTCGGCGAGAAACGAATAGAATTCCTGTGTCGATGTCCGGCCCAGCTCGCCGTCGGCCGAAGCCTCGTTGCGGACCCTTTCCACGACATTGGTCAGCACCAGGTCCGCCGATCGAAAAGTATGTTCGACCAGTTCGGACAGGGTGAGGCTCTGGCGCAGCAGATCTTCCTGCGTGTCGCGCAACGTGCTTTGGTGCATCTGCGCCAGCACGAGCGCGTTCGCCGCGCTGATGGTGACGACGACGGCGACCGTGCCCACGATCAACCATCGCAGACGATGCGGCGAGAATTTTCGTTCGGAAGAAAACGACATCATCTCGGTCGGCACCGAAGACTTTGAACGACGCGCCTGGTTGCGCCGAGTAAAACCCAAAAACGGCAGATTTTCTAACTGGATATGTAAGCAGACTTGGCTTGCGTTTCGGTAAATCGCGGCCCTTTTTAAGGAAGGCTTAGCCATAACGAGGCAGGCGCGCCGCACACCGCGGCTTATAAGCGGTGTCGGGCCGTGTGAACGGGGCTGTTTGTTCGATTCTGCGGCCGAAACTCATCTGATCGGGGCTTGTGGGAGCCCGGCGATGCCACGCGCGCGCGTGATTGGGCAACACTCCGTCAACTAAATCCGCAAAGTTGCGTGCGTCAGACGGCGGCCGCGCCGGGCTTGGTCGCTTCGTCGCCCGCGGTCTCCGACGTCAATGCCATGATGAGCGCGGCGATCACATTGCCGGCGGCGCTGACGAAGATCGGCAGCGTATAGCTGTGGCTGATGTCGAAGGCGAAACCTGCGGCGCTCGGGCCGATCAATGTGCCGATGCCGGCGCTGGTATAGAGCACGCCGATGATGCCAGAGACATTGCGGCCGCCGAAATAGTCCATGACCACCGACGGCAAAAGTGCAACCCAGCCGCCATAGGCGACGCCAAAGACAAAAGCGAACGCGGCGAGCGGCCAGAATGTCGTCGACAAGGCCCAGATCGGCAGGCTTGCCGCCATGCCGACGAACATCGCAAGCAGCGAGAGCCTGCGGCCGAGCCGGTCTGCGAGACCGCCGAGAAAAAAGCGTCCGACCGTGCTGCCGACGCCGATGACGCTGACCAGAAGCACGGCGGAAGATTTCGCCATGCCGTGATCGATGGCGTAAGGCGCGAGATGGACGAATGGAACGAAGACGCCGAAGGCGCAGAACAGGCAGGCGGCATAGAGGCCGAGGAAGCGCTTCGATTTGACCGCTGCGGCGATCGACAGCCCTGCGGACGGCGCTGTCGCCGGGCCCGGCTGCAATAGTGCGGCCTTGCTGTCGCCGTCGGGATAAAGGCCGCGATCGCGCGGATCGTTCTCGATCAGAAGCGCTGCCGCCACGCCGACGATCGTCGCCAGCACGCCGAGCAGGAGATAGGCCTCGCGCCACCCCAGATGCACGATGAAAAGTGCGACCAGCGGCGGCACGACGAGCGTGCCGGCGCCGATGCCGCTCGAGGCCAGGCCGGAGGCGAAGCCGCGGCTCTTGATGAACCAGCGCTGCACCGCGCCCATCGCCGGCACATAGGAACAACCGACGCCGAGCCCGACGCCGAGTCCATAGGCGGCATAAACCTGCGCGAGGCTTTGCGCCGCGCTGGCCAGCGCCAAGCCGATGCCGATCAGGATCATGCCGATCAAGGCTGTGCGCCGCGAGCCGAAACGATCGGCGAGCGGTCCGCTCACCATGCCCACGGCGAAATAGAGAAAGCCCGCAAGCGAGAACACGAGCGATACCGAGCCGCGGGAGGCGCCGAAATCCTGTTGCAGGGAATCGATGAAGGCGCTGAACGAGTAGACGCAGCCGAAGCCGACGAAGGTGACGGCGAAGCCGCCGGCAACCACGAGCCAGCCGTAAAACAGCTGCGGGGAATTTTTCGCAAATGCCGGGTCTTTGACGTTCACGGCCGTCTCCTTTTCTTGTCTTGTTACATCGGCGGTGACGCTGCCGCCGGCCACCCCAATTGCTTCGGCCGCGAACGAAATATCGACGGTGGCATTGCCGCCCCGACTGACACATATTGCCGGCATGCCCAATGCGCCACAAATCGCTGAAGTTGCAGCCCTGGTCGGCGATCCGGCGCGCGCCAATATCCTCGTCGCGCTGCTTGGCGGCCGCGCGCTCACTGCGACCGAGCTGGCGCACGCCGCCGGCGTTTCGCCGCAGACCACCAGCGGCCATCTCGGCAAGCTGTTCACGGCGCATCTCGTCGTGCTGATGAAACAGGGCCGCCACCGTTATTACCGGCTCGCCGGCCCGCAGGTCGCGCATATGCTCGAGAGCATCATGAATGTCGCGCTCGACGGGCCGCCGCGCTTTCAGCCCAGGTCCAAGCTCGACGATGCGATGCGCCATGCCCGCACCTGCTACGATCATTTTGCCGGCGCGCTTGGCGTTGGCATTGCCGACGGCATGATCGCGCACGATTTCGTCGTGCTCGGCGACGAAGCGGGCGAGGTCACGCCGTCGGGCATGGAATTCTTGTCGAAGCTCGGCGTCGATCTTTCCGCCGCTCGCGCCAAGCGCCGGGTGTTCTGCCGCCCGTGCCTCGATTGGACCGAGCGCCGCTCGCATATCGGCGGCGTGGTGGGCGCCGCTTTCGCGCAGCGCTGCTTCGACCTGAAATGGATCGAACGCATCGGGGATACGCGCGCGCTGAAAATCACGTCCGCCGGTCGCCGCGGGCTCTTGGAATCGCTGTCGCTGACGATCTAGGAAGGAAGGCCTTTCAGGCCGTCCTTGAGTTCAATGTCTCTCTGCGCTTCAATGTGGCCGCGCAATCAAGAACAACTGCCTGCGATGCGGGTGGGAGGAAGCGGTGGCGAAGCGAAATCTCACCAGGCGAACGCTATTGGCGGCAATAGCGGCTGCGCCGCTTGCCAGCCGCGCGCGTGCCGACACGGCTTGGCCCGACCGGCCCGTGCGCGTGATCGTGCCCTATCCGCCGGCCGGCGGCGCCGATACCACGGCGCGGATCCTCTATGCCAAGCTTGGCGAGGATCTCGGCCAGGCTTTCGCCATCGAAAATCGCGGCGGCGCCGGCGGCACGATCGGCGAGGAGATCGTCGCCAAGGCCGCGCCCGATGGCGGCACGATCTTGCATGACGCGACGGCGTTTTCGGTGAACGGATCGCTCTATCCGAATTTGCCGTTCGATTATCGGAAAGACTTCGATCCGGTGGTTCTGGTCGGAGAGGTGGCGAATATTCTGCTCGCGACTCCTTCGCTGCCGGTGAAAACCGTCGCCGACGTCATCGCTTTTGCCAAGGCGTCGCCCGACGGCATCAATATGGCTTCGTCCGGCAACGGCACGCTGCAGCATCTGTTGCTGGAATTGTTCCGGGAGCGCGCCGGCATCAAGATCAATCATGTGCCCTATCGCGGCGGCGGTCTCGCGTTGACCGACCTGATGGCAGGGCAGGTGCAATTTTTCTTCGCCAATGGCTCGTCCGCGGTCGGCCTGATCAAAGGCGACAAGATCAAGGCCATCGCCCATACCGGCAAAGGCAAGCTTGCGAGCCTGCCGGACCTGCCGGCAATGTCCGACACCTTGCCGGGATTTGAAGGTTACGACTGGAACGGCGTGTTTGTGCCGCAGGGCACGCCGACAGCGGTCGTGCAGAAGCTCAATACCGCCGCCAACAAAGCGCTGGTTTCGCCGCAGGTGACCGCCCGCTTTACCGAACTCAATGTCGAGTCGCATCCGAATACGCCGGACGAATTCCGCAGCTATATCGAAAGCCAGATGGAGCTGTGGAGCCGCGTGGTGAAGGACGCCAATATCAAGCTCGGCTGATGAACAGCGAACCGCCGCGCATTGCCGGACCGGTCGAACGGCCACGGCGTCCAAAAATACCGCCGCCGCCCGGCGCCTGGGATTCGCATTTCCACATTTTCGGGCCGGCGGACAGATTTCCGTACACGCCGGGGCGCGGTTATACCCCGCCCGATGCGCCGGTCGAGAAGCTGATCGCGCTGCTCGACCACCTCGGTTTCGCCAACGGCCTCATCGTGCAAGGCAACGCGCACGGCTACGACAATCGCGTCGTGCTCGATGCGCTGCAACGCTTTCCGCAGCGCCTGCGCGGCGTCGCCATCACCGATACGCGCATCAAGCCCGAGATCTTGCGCGATTGGCACAGACTCGGCATGCGGGGCTTACGCTTTCATCTCTTCCCGCAGCCGCATGGCTATGTGCGCGGCGTCGGCCTCGACGTACTTGAAGTGTTCCGCAAGACCATGGCCGACCTTGGCTGGGTGGCGCAATTTTTCTGCGATTATCGCATGCTTGCACCTTCGGCTGCGGCGCTGCGCGACATTTCACGGGACATGACGGTGATCGTCGATCACCTCGGCATGGTGCCGGCGCAGGTCGGCGTCGCCGATCCGAACTTCCAGGCGCTCCTCAAACTGGTCGGCGACGGACATGCCTATGTAAAGCTCTCGGCGGTGTATCGCTGCTCGGAGCAATATCCGGATTATGCCGACGCCAAGCCGCTGCACGAGGCGCTGGTTGCCGCCAATCCGGAGCGCATGATCTGGGGCACCGATTGGCCGCATCCCTCGATTTCGGCGACGGCGATGCCGGATGACGGTCATCTGCTCGATCTGTTCCACGATTGGACGCCGAATGAGCGGACGCGACATCGCATTCTGGTCGAGACGCCGCATAGGCTTTTCGGCAAGTAACGGCCCACACGATGCGGCCTAGCCCGCGGGATGCAACTCACATAAGATCGCGCAGAACAACCGTGTCATGACGGTGTCACGGGGAATAATCCATTTTTTGCTCAAGGAGACCGGCAAAAGGGGCAAGCCGGCGCACCGCAATTTGATCTTTGGAAGCGATTGTGATGGCTGATCGCATATGACCTCGGTTTCCCCCGAAGAAATTCACGAACCGGTTGTTCCCCACGTCGCCCGCACTGGCCTGGCGCTGAGCGGGCTTGCCGCGCTCGGCATCGTGTTCGGCGATATCGGCACGAGCCCGCTCTATACGCTCAAGACCGCGTTCGATTTTCTCCATGGCGATCCGACGCCGGATCGCATTCTCGGCATTCTGTCGCTTCTGATCTGGACGCTGTTCATGATCACGACGGTCAAATACGTCGTGGTCGCCATGAGTATCGACAATGAGGGTGAGGGCGGCATTCTCGCTTTGATGTCGCTGCTCGGCGCGCAGAAGCATTCCCGCCCGCTGATCGTCTTCGCCGGCCTGCTTGGCGCCGCCTTGATCTATGGCGACGGCGCGATCACGCCGGCGATTTCGGTATTGTCGGCGCTTGAGGGCCTCAACATCGCGGCGCCGAGCTTCGAGCAATATGTGCTGCCGTCGGCCGTCGTCATTCTCGCTGCGCTGTTCGCCGTGCAGCCGCTCGGCACCGCGCGCATCGGCTCGGCCTTCGGGCCGATCATGGCGGTCTGGTTCGTCACCATCGGCTTGCTCGGCCTGTGGGGCATTGCCAAGGATCCGTGGGTGCTGTTGGCGCTCAACCCGCTTTACGGCGTGCGGCTGCTTGCCAACAACGGTTACGGCGGCTTCCTGGTGCTGGGCGGCATTTTCCTCTGCGTCACCGGCGCCGAGGCGCTCTATGCCGATATGGGCCATTTCGGCAAACGGCCGATCCGCGCCGCCTGGTCGTGGATCGTGTTTCCTTGCCTCGTGCTCAATTATGCCGGCCAGTGTGCCATTGCGCTCAATGGCGCTTCGATTTCCGACAATATCTTTTACCGGCTTTGTCCGGAGCCGCTGCTCATTCCGCTCGTCGGTCTCGCCACGGTGGCGACGCTCATCGCCACTCAGTCCATCGTCACCGGCGCATTCTCGATGACGCGGCAGGCGATCCAGCTCGGCTGGCTGCCGCGGCTGCACATCAAGCAAACTTCGGAAAAGGGTTACGGCCAGATCTATGTCGGCGTGGTCAACTGGCTCCTGATGATCGTCACCATCGCGCTGACGCTGTTGTTCCAGAAATCCGACAATCTCGCTGCCGCCTACGGCATCGCCGTCTCGGCGACCATGCTGATGACATCGTTCCTGTTGTTCATCGCCATGCGCGAGGTTTTGCGATGGAGCCTGCTGGCGAGCGCCATGCTCGCGGCGGTTTTCATCTTCATCGATGCCGGATTTTTCGCCGCGAACTCGCTCAAGATCGCCGAGGGCGGTTATGTGCCGCTGCTGCTTGCCGGCTTGGTCTATGGCGCCATGCTGATCTGGCATCGCGGCTCGGTCGCGGTCGCCAACAGCCTGGAACAGACGCCGGTGCCGGTCGCGAAATTTCTCGAAGACGTCAAGGCGCGCAATATTCCGCGCGTGCCGGGCACCGCCGTGTTTCTCACCCGCACGTCCAACGGCGTGCCGCCGGTGATGCTGTGGCATCTCAAACAGAACCGGGCGCTGCACGAGCATGTTCTGGTGCTGCGCGTGCTCACCGAATCGCGGCCGCGGGTGCTTTGGCCCGAACTGATGACGATCGCCAAGGAAGGCGAGAATTTCTGGCGGGTGACGACGCATTTCGGCTTCATGCAGCGGCCCGATATTCCGCGCCTGATGCATCAGGCGGCGCAGAAGGGCTGCGGGGTCGGGCTCGACGACGTGATCTATTATGTCGGCCACGAAATCATCCTGCACAAGGAACGCGGCGCGGCGCTGCCGCATTGGCAGGAAGCTTTGTTCGCCGCCATGTTGCGCAACGCCTCCCACGTCACGGACTATTTCAGGCTGCCAAGCGAGCAGGTCGTCGAGATCGGCCGGCAGATTTCCATATAGATTGTATTGCCGTCGCGCGCTTCGGTAGCCTACCATACCATCATCGGCGCTTGAGCAGCGGCGGCCGTTCTTCCACAATGGTCGGGCAAAGCCGCAAGCTTTCGTCAAAAGATCGAGCGCGCGAGACCGAGTCGGGAGGATGGACATGAGTGCTGTAGCCGAGCGGGAGCGCGCGATGGAAGTTACGGAGCCGCGCGCCCGCGTGGGCCTTATCATCCCGTCGGTCAATCGCATGACAGAGCCGCAATTCAATCGTTTTGCGCCGCCGGGCCTCGGCATTCACGTGGCGCGCGGCCGCGTCGCCGGCGGGCCGCCAAGGACGGTTGCCGAACTCACCGATGAGATCGCCCATGCCGCCGGCACGCTCGCCGACGCCAAGCCCGATCTCATCGTTTTCCACTGCACCCATACATCGATGAAGGAAGGCGCCGACGGCGAGGCGCGCATTATCAATCTTATCCGCGCGACGACCGGTATCGAGGCCGTGTCGACGAGCAGCCTCGTCAACGAAGCGCTGCGCGCGCTCAAGATCAAAAGGGTCCTGGTGCTTAGCCCCTATCAGACCAATGCCGACATTATCGCTTATCTAACCGCGGCCGGCTTCACCGTGGTCAGGGACGTTGCGCTGGCTTGCGCGACCCCGGCCGCGTTCGAAGCCATCACGCCGCAGCGCTGGTATGAACTTGCCCTTGAGAACGACAGTCCGGAGATCGACGGCGTCTTTCTGAGCTGCACCAACACGACCCAAATCGAGGCCGTCGCTGGCATCGAGAAGGCCTTGCGGAAACCGGTCGTCAACAGCAATCAGGCTGTGCTCTGGGGCTGCCTCACCCGGCTCAAGACTGCGTTCGGCGACGACTGGTCGATTCCCGGACTTGGCCGTCTGCTGGACCAGGGCCATGCTTGACGCTGTCTGACTTTACCTGAGCGGGCCTGCGCCCGCCTTCATAAACAAAATAATCTGCATACGGAGAGGAAACGATGAGTATCGAGAGCGCTTCGCCAAGCCCGTTCCACTTCCGGCGCGGCTGGGTTTATGTGCTGACGCTGGCACTGGTCACAATCAACTATATGGACCGTTCGGCGCTCGGCGTGGTCGCCCAGGCCGTGCGCGGCGAATTTGGGCTGTCTCCGGTGCAGATGGGATATCTGTTCTCGTCGTTTCTGTGGAGCTACGTCATCTTTCTCCTGCCCATCGGCATCATGCTCGACCGCTCTACGGCGCGGAACATCAATTCGGCGGGTATTGCGCTCTGGTCTCTGGCGATGGTGGCGACGGCGGGCGTGGGGAGCTTTGCAGCACTGCTCGGCACGCGGCTGGTCATGGGCGCGGGCGAGGCGACGTCCATCCCCTCGTGCGGCCGCATCGTGCGCGAATGGATGCCGGCGCGGGAGCGTGGTGTCGCCAACGTATTTTGGAGCGCCGGCAGTTTCTTGGGGCCGGCGCTCGGCGCCGTCGTCGTTGCCGCGATCACCAGTACCTGGGGCTGGCGCGCGGCTTTCGTCGCTCTCGGCGTGCTCGGCTTTGTCTGGCTCGCCTGCAATCTGATCTGGTTCGACCGGCCGGAGAAGGTGAGTTGGCTCTCCGAGGACGAGCGTAAGAAAATTCTCGCTGAACGTTCCGCCGGCTTGCCCGACGAGATCGGCGTGCAGGGCAGACCGGCTGTGCTTCTCGAACTGCTCAAATCGCCGTCGCAATGGGGCGCGATGATCGCGCAGGCCTCGGGCATTTACGCGCTTTATCTGCTGCTGTTCTGGCTGCCGAGCTATCTGCAGGACACCAGGCACCTGACGATCATGAAGACGGGCTTATATACCGCCATACCCTGGGCGATCGCGGTGCCGGCCAGCATTGCCATCGGCGCTTTGAGCGACCGCCTGTTGCAAAACAATACGTTGCTGGCCGGAGGCCGCCGCACCATTGTGGCGTGCTGCGTGCTGCTCGCCGCCACGCTCGCTTTGGTGCCCTTCACCGACAATACGGTGCTGATCTTGGCGCTGTTCGCGCTGTCGCTGACCGGGATCAATGTGGCGATTTCGCTCAACCTGTCGCTGGTGACCGATCTCGTGCATCGTGCGCCCGACGTCGGCAAGGCGATCAGCCTCACCATCCTCAGCGGCAATCTGTGCGGTCTCATTGCACCGATCGTCACCGGCTATATCGTGGCCAGCTTGGGTGCCTATGATTGGGCGCTGTGGATCGCCGGCATTCTTCTTGTGATTGGCGCGGTTGCCGTCGGCACCATGACGCGGCGTGTGATCTTGCCCGCTGCCGGGCCGACGCAGATTCCAACAGGCGGGATAAGGGTTACTGCGTAGCCGTGCAATGGCGCGGTCCAGATTCGATCAAAGGCCAGCTGTCCTTTGTTTGATTCTGGACCGCCTCTCGCGGCGTGATCGCGCAAAGATGTGCGCAAACGTGAGATCAACTCGGCGCTGAAAGGCGATCTCAAAAGTTCAAAAATGCCGATTTCCTAAAGTTCCATCGAAAAGTTCCATCGACCTTTTGTTCCATCATGGAACACTGTCCACAGTTTTTGTGGCTCACCTGCAACAGCAACACGGAAATATCGGCTGGATTCAGCACGCCGAAGACGAAGTTCCTTGTCATGACGCATCACGCGTGGTCGCATTTCCGTCGTGGCCACATAGCGGCTGCCGAATCGTCGGGGGCAAAGAGGCATGAGGGCGCTCAAGCTCGCCTGCATCGTCGTTGCCGTGATGACAATTGCGTATCCGTTCGCGGGGCGTGAGCCCGAGCCCGTGCCGCCGGAAGAAGCCGTGGCGGACATTCCGGAAGGGAGCGTTCCGGAAGCAAACGTTCCGGAAAAAGACCAGCAGCAAGTGGCAGCGCTGAATGTGCCGGTCGAGGACAACTATCCCGATTCGATGCCGCTGAAGCCTAATCTCTCGTATCTGGCCTATTACGCCTATTCCGAAGTGCCGCCCGACACCAAGCCGGCGGATGTCGTCTTGAACGCCGTGAGAGATATTCCCTCCGGCACGCCGATCGACGAGATCAAGCTTGCCGCCGCCGTGCTCGGCCTCGATGTCAGCTTCATGAAGGCAGTCGCCAAGATCGAATCCGGTTTCGATCCCAAGCAGCGCACCGGATCGTATATCGGCCTCTATCAGCTGAGCAATTACGAGTTCGACAAATACGGATCCGGTGACATCACCGCCTCGCGCGATAATGCCGTCGCTGCCGCCTATAAATTTCTCACCGCGGCGATCCTGTTCGAATTGAGCACGCACAAAAAGCCGACCTTGAGCGACCTTTACCTGATCCACCAGCAAGGCACCCAAGGCGCGGCGGAGCATGTCGCCCATCCGGAGCGGATCGCCTGGAAGTCGATGTGCGCCACCGACGAAGGCCGGACGAAGGGCGAGAAATGGTGCAAGCGCGCGATTTGGCAGAACACGCTTCCCGCCATCAAGCAGATCTGGAAGTCGGTCGATAATCTGACCTCGGGCGCCTTCGTCGCCATGTGGCAGCAGCGCGTCGACACGTTTTACGCGCGGTACGCCGAGGCGATCGCCGAAAAATAGCTGCGGCCTCGACGCGCGGCCAAAAGCGCGTCACAGTCGGCTCTTTAGCTTCGGCCTGCTGGGATCACACCGTTCTTCCGCGTGGCAATGAGAGTCCCGTACCACTTTATTGCGATGGCGCTCGCCGCCGTCTGCATTACCCCATCTCTTTCGTCTCCGTTTCTTCCGGGGCTGCCGCGGCAAGCCTCCGACCATGGCCTCGATCATGGTTCCAATCATCGCGTCAATCGCGGAGTTAATCGCGGCGTCGATCATGGTGTCGATGGAGGCTTCGATCATGCCGTCACGACGCAGAAGGTCGTGGCGCTGACCTTCGATGCCGACATGACGCTGAAAATGCGCGACGAGCTCAAGAGCGGCAAGGTCGCATCCTGGTACAATGCCAATGTCATCGCGGTGCTGCAGCGCGAGAATATTCCGGCGACTTTGTTTCTTACCGGCCTGTGGATCGAAGCCTATCCCGAGATCACCAAACAGCTGTCGCAAAATCCGCTGTTCGAGCTCGGCAACCACAGCTATTCGCACGGCGGCTTCCGCTCGCCGTGCTACGGCCTTCCGGCGGTGAAGAAATCGAACGAAGGCGCCGAAGTGGAGCGGACCGATGCGTTGCTGCAGAAATACGCGGCTGCCTACAAGAAATACTTCCGCTTCCCCGGACTGTGCTTCGATGCCGATGACGTCAAGCGCGTCGAAGCCGAGAATTACACGGTCATCAACGGCGACGTCGAGGGCGGCGACGGTTTCGAGAAATATCCGGCGCCGATTGTCGCCAATGTCGTCTCCCATGTCCGCCCGGGCAGCATTGTCGTTCTGCACATGCATGGCGGCCCCAATGCGCCGCAGACCGCGATGGCGCTTCCCGACATCATCAAGAAGCTGCGCGCGGCGGGCTATGCGTTCGTCAAAGTGTCGGACCTGCTCAAGCTGCGTTGAGGACGACTACGGCCGCCACAACGTGATGAGGAGGCCGCCGCTGAGGATGAGCGCGCCGCCGGCATAGATCGGCAAATCAGGCCTGATCCCGAAGACGATGAGATTGATGAGCTGCGCCACCAGGAAGAATAACGTCACATAGACGCCCAGCAGCTTGCCGAAATCCCACGGCGGCGAATTGACCGCGACCCCATAGGCGAACAGCACGATGGCGCCGGCAGCGAACAGGCCGGCGCGGCCGGCGAGACTTGGACTGTGCAGCCCGATGCGGACGAGCGCGTCGCCGCCGGCTTCGAGCGTGGCGGCGAGAAGCAGCAGGAGATAGGCGACAAAGATATTCATCTTCCCGGCGCTCCTTTGCACAGGCCTGAAACGCCCCGCTGAGGCAGGCAACTTCCATACCATGAGTGGCGTGGAGTGCTACAGAACGGCTCGCAGGGGAGGCTGCTCGACCGCAGATCGCTCGTGACATCGTGCGAATCTTTTGCATATTCGCGCCAATGCCTAGACGCGCATTTCGAATTGGCCGTTCTCCGACCGGCCTTGGCATGTTTGCGGTGAAGCCGATCAAGCGGCGGACCCATATCGTCGCCTATCGCGGACCGCTGCTGACGGAGGAAGAAGCGGTGCGCCGCGAGGCCCAGGACTCGCGCTACCTGTTCATCCTTACCAAGAAATGGACGATCGACGGCTCGCCGCGCTGGAATTTGGGCCGTTATGTCAATCATTCCTGCCGGCCGAACGCCGAGCCGATCACGCGTAACGGCGGCATCGTGATCGTAGCGATGCGGCGCATCGAGCCCGGCGAGGAAATCACCTACGACTACGGCAAGGACTACCGCGACTACTTCTTCAAAGGCCGCCGCCGCTGCCTGTGCCAGGCGTGCCGCGAGCGCGCGGCGCGCGATCGGCGCAAGAAAAAAACCGCCAAGAAACTGGCCGTCGGACGATCGCGCCGCAAGAGTAAGACCGTCGGCCGGAAAACGAGCCGGAAGAGACCGGCGAAGCGGCGTTCCTAGATTTTCCAGTGAGCATGATCTTTTTCCGAAAACCGGTCTCCACCCTCGGATCAAGTCCGAGGGCATGCTTTTTCGGGATCATGCTCTAGGCCAGCAGTCCGATCTCGCAGGCTTTGATCTGCAGCGCCAGATATTTCGAATAGATCCGGCACTGCGCAAAGCTGCCGGCGATGAACCATAGGCCCGGCTGCGGCGTGCGCGTGAACATGTTGCGCAATTCCTGGCCCGTTCCAAACCCCCAGATCGGGCCGACGCGGTCGGCCATGGCATCGCCGAACAATCTGCGCGCCGTGTCGTTCTGATCCTTATAGCCGGTCGCCAGCACGACGAGATCGGCGGCAAACGTCTCGCCGTTCTTCATCCGCGCGCCTTCGGCGACGAAGCTTGCGATATCGGAAAATTGTACCAGGCGGACTTCGCCTTTGACGATAAGGTCGGAGCAGCCGACGTTGAAATAATAGCCGCCGCCGCGGGTGAGATATTTGAACTGCCAGCCGGTGCCGTCGTCGCCGAAGTCGAGCTCGAAGCCTTTGCCTGCGAGTCCGTCGAGCAGTTCCTGATCGATCTGCTTGGCCTTCGCGGTGAGAAGCTTGTGGCTTCTCCGCGCCAGCGAGAGCGGCACCGATAGGGTGATCAGATCGCAATCCTCGAGCGGCCCCTCGTCATAAAGCGCATAGGGCAATTGCGCGCTCGGCTCGACATTGACCACCATGGTCGAAGAGCGCTGCACCAGCGTGACCTTGGCGCCGCTCGCGTGCAAATCCTGGGCGATATCGTGGCCGCTATTGCCCGAGCCGATGACGAGCACGTTCTTGCTTTTCCACGTCTCGCCTTCGTCATATTGGCTCGAATGCAGAACCGGGCCGGCGAATTTATCCAACGTGGCGATGGCAGGAATGCTCGGCGCGCCGCTCAGTCCGGTCGCCATGACAACGTGGTGCGGATGCATCTCGCGCGCCGCACCGCCGGCGCCGCGTAATTTGACCGACCAGCGGCCGTTCGTCTCGTCGTAGCTCGCGCCCTCGAATGTGGTGGAGGTCCAGTAATTGAGCTCCATGCTGTCCACATAGGCCTCGAACCAGCCGGCGATCTTGTCTTTGGGAATGTAAGCCGGCCAATTCGGCGGGAAGCGCATATAGGGCAGGTGATTGACGTGCGTCTGATTGTGCAAGACCAGCGCGTGATAGCGGTTGCGCCAATTGTCGCCGATGCGCTTGCCGCGATCGACGATGAGCGTGTTCACGCCCAATTGGCCGAGACAGGCGGCGGCTGAAAGCCCGGCCTGGCCGCCGCCGACGACGAGCACGGCCGGATCGTGGTCGGCATAGGCGGCAGCGGCTTTGCGCGTGTCGAGCCAGTTCGGGCCGCGAAAGTCCCGCGAATAGGCTTTGTCGCCCGGCTGTGCGCGGCCCAGTCTCTGTTCGTGGCCTTTGATTTCGTCGAGCGCCGTGAGCAGCGTCCAGCCTTTGAGCTTGCCGCCTTCGCCTGCGTCCGGCGTAAGGCGAATGACGCCGTTGCCGCGGCCTTGCGCGGTCTCGAAGTTGAAGATGGCTTCGATGGCGTCGGTGCCGGCGCGCGTAACCCAGCGCGGCGCAGTGCGATCCGCATCGACGGCGAAAGCGGCGGGCCGCATCTGCGCGGCGCGCGCCGTCAGCTCTCTGATGATGGCGTCGGCGCCGTCGATCGTCGCGATGCGCCACGTCAGCGCCAGCACGTCGCGCCAGTAGCTCTCGGCATGAAACAGCGATCCGAGCCGGGCCTCATCGGCCGCCGCCAGCGCCTCCTGGAACTGTGCGAGCCAGAGCTGCACAGCCATGATGGGCGATTCTGCTTTTGTGAGCATGGGCTTCGCCCAACAATGGTTCCGCGTTTCTCCCGTTGCCTGAATACATCTATTGGATGCCCAGATCGAGAGATGCCTTTTGCGCGGCCTTGCGCCGCTCGCAGCGACACCGAAGGCGCTGGAACGCGCGCTAACATCCTCACAGGTAAGTGTTTTCCGCAAGCAGGAACCGGCACGGCGCTTGCATAAATTGGCGCCAAGACAAGGATTCCTGCATGCTTGCCGCGCCGGTTCAGCTCAGCGTCCGCAATGTTCACAAATCCTTCGCCGCCAAAGGTGCGGGCGTGCGCGTGCTCGACGGCCTGAGCTTCGACATCCACGAGCAGGATTTCGTCAGCATTATCGGGCCCAGCGGTTGCGGCAAGTCGACGATCTTCAACATTATCGCGGGCCTGATCGAGCCGGATGCCGGCCAGATCGTCTATCGCGGCGAGGACGTGCCGAGCCTGCGTGGCCGCGTCGGCTACATGATGCAGAAGGATTTGTTGTTCCCCTGGCGCACCGTGCTCGGCAATGTGCTGCTTGGGCTCGAAATGCGCGGCGTCGCTCACCGCGCCGCGGTTGAAACCGCGCGCGAACATCTCAACGCCTTCGGGCTCTCCGGCTTCGAGAACGCCTATCCGAAGACCTTGTCGGGCGGCATGCGGCAGCGCGTCGCGCTGATCCGTACGCTGATCATGGATCCCGGCATTCTGCTCCTCGACGAGCCGTTCTCGGCGCTCGATTACCAGACGCGGCTCTATCTCGAAGGCTTGCTGAAACAGGCGGTGGAGAAATTTCACAAGACCGTGGTGCTGGTGACGCACGACATCGACGAAGCGGTGGCCTTGTCGAAGCGCGTTGTCGTGCTCTCCGGCCGGCCGGCGCGCGTCAAGGCCGTGCATGACATCGATATCGCCGAGCATTCGCCGATCGCGGCGCGCAGCGACCAGCGCTTTGCCGGTTATTTCCGTACGTTGTGCAGCGAACTCGACATCCAGACCGAAGCTGGCCCGTCGCACAACAAGCAGCCCGAGGCCCTGGCGTCATGAGTGTAACGTCATGAGCGTGATCGCAGCCGAAAAGCCGGACGGGCTCGACCAGCGGCGCCCAGCTGCGCGCAAGCGTTCGCCGTTCAATACCGTAGTGGGGCGGGTACTGTTGCAGGCTTCAGCGATCGCCGTGCTGCTGCTGGTATGGCAGGTCGGCGTGCGGATCGGCTGGATATCCGACTTTCTGTTCGGTGCGCCCGCCGGAATTTATACGACATTCGTGCGGATGGCGGGTAGCGGCGAATTGCTGTCCGACACCGGCTACACTCTCTTCGAGGCAATCTTGGGCTTCGTCATCGGCACGATCTTCGGCTCGATCGCGGGGCTTGCATTGTGGTATTCGATTTTCGTGGCGCGGCTGGTAGAGCCTTTCATCGTTGCCATCAACAGCGTGCCGAAGATCGCGCTGGCGCCGATCATCATTCTCTGGTTCGGCACCGGGCTTGTCTCGAAAGTCGCACTTGCGGTTTCGCTCACCGCCATCGTCGCGCTGATCGCCGCCTATCAGGCGGCGAAAGACGCCGACACCGATCTGCAGGCGCTGCTCATTTCCATGGGCGCGACCAAGCATCAGATTTTCTACAAGGCGGTTGTGCCTTCGACCATCCCGTCGATCATCGCGACGTTCCGCATCAATATCGGCTTCGGCTTGGTCGGCGCCGTGGTCGGCGAATTCATCTCCTCGCAACACGGGCTCGGCCATCTGATCTACACCGCATCGAGCTTCTACGATCTCAATACCGTGTGGGTCGGTCTGTTCGTGCTGATGATGGTGGGCTTTGTGCTCTATTACGTCATCGACCTGATCGAGCGACTCCTGATCCCGTGGAAAGTCGCGACCGTCACGCATCAGGTGCAAGTCTAAAGGTGCAAGTCTAATTCCAGTGTCGTCGTCACTCGCTCAAAACGGAGAGTTTGAGATGCGCTTGTTTCACCATGCCGCCCGCGCCGTTGTGGTCTGTGCCGCGCTTGCTTCATCGGCACCGGTCTTCGCCGAGGGCAAGAAGGCGGTGCTGTCGCAGGCCTTCCAGTCGATGCTCTATCTGCCGCTCTATGTGGCGATCGACCAGGGCTTCTTCACCCAGCAGGGCCTCGATCTGGAGAAGCAGACCGCGGGCTCGCCGACGATCGCGCTCAACGCGGTGATCTCCAAGAGCGCAGACTTCT
>Ga0210397_10000166_pt1 | contig 48314 bp, 52 predicted proteins | sample IncBWH2OmetaG_FD_160126 | JGI IMG/M metagenome (GOLD analysis project Ga0210397, IMG submission 160126) | Forest soil microbial communities from Barre Woods Harvard Forest LTER site, Petersham, Massachusetts, United States - Inc-BW-H-2-O ...
CCTTCGATTCCGACTCCGTCGGCTCGATCAGCATGGCGCCATGCACCACAAGCGGAAAATACATCGTCATCGGGTGATAACCCTCGTCGATCATCGCCTTGGCGAAATCGAGCGTGGTGACGCCGGTGCCGCCGAGAAAGCTGTCGTCGAACAGGGCTTCATGCATGCAGGGGCCGTCGCCGAAGGGGGCGCTCATGACGCCCTTGAGGCTGGCGAGGATATAGTTGGCGGAGAGCACCGCGTCCTCGCTCGCCTGGCGCACGCCGTCGCGGCCGTGGCTCAGCATGTAGGCGAGCGCGCGCACGAACATGCCCATCTGGCCGTGAAAAGCGCAGAGGCGGCCGAACGGCTTGGCGCCCTGCGGAAGTTCGTCCCAATCCTCGATCAGGCGGAAACCCTGCTGGTCATGCACAAGAAGCGGGAGCGGAGCGAACGCAGCCAGCGCGGCGGAGAGCACCACCGGCCCGGCCCCCGGCCCGCCGCCGCCATGCGGCGTCGAGAAGGTTTTGTGCAGGTTGATGTGCATCGCATCGATGCCGAGGTCGCCGGGGCGGACGCGGCCGGCGATGGCGTTGAAATTGGCGCCGTCGCAATAGAAATAGGCGCCGGCCTTGTGGGTGGCATCGGCCATGTGACGGATGTCGCGCTCGAACAGGCCGCAGGTGTTGGGATTGGTCAGCATGATGGCGGCGACGTCGGGACCGAGCTTGCCTTCGAGCTCGATCATGTCGACGCGGCCGTCGGCGGTGCCCTTGACCTCGTCGATGGTGAAGCCGGCGAAGGCGGCGGTGGCGGGATTGGTGCCGTGCGCGGATTCCGGGACCAGGATACGGGTCCGCCTCTCGCCGCGGGCTTCGATGGCGGCGCGAATGGCGAGCAGGCCGCAGAGCTCGCCGTGGGCGCCGGCTTTCGGGCTCATCGCCACCGCCGGCATGCCGGTCAGCGTGGTGAGCCATGTCATCAGCTCGGAGATCAGCGCCAGCGCGCCCTGCACCGTCGATTGCGGCGCCAGCGGATGCAGGTCGCCGAAGCCGGGCAGCCGCGCCATCTTCTCGTTGAGGCGCGGATTGTGCTTCATGGTGCAGGAGCCGAGCGGATAAAGGCCGGCGTCGATGGCGTAGTTCATGCGGCTGAGCCGCACATAGTGGCGGATCACTTCGGGCTCGGAGAGGCCCGGCAGGCCGATGGGTTTGCGCCGGCGCTGGCCGCCGAGGCGCGTCTCGGCCAGTTGCACATCGGGCAGGTCAACGCCGGTCATGCCGTCGCGGCCGAGCTCGAAGATCAGCGCTTCCTCGTGATCGAGGCCGCGGTCGCCGGAGATCGTCGGCAGTTCATGGCTGTCGGCGGCGCCGGCGGCCGAGGGACGGCCCTGATTGTTCATGGTCATCACAGCACCTCTCTGTCGGTGCTCCAGCTCTCGCCTATGCACTCCGCGAGCGCGGTGGCGAAGGCGTCGGCGTCTTCGTCGGTGGTTGTCTCGGTTGCGGCGACGATCAGCAGGTCGCGGACACCCGGATCGTGCGGCATCAGGCGCGAGGCGGGCACACCGGCGATGATGCCTTTCTTTGCCAGCGCTTCGACGATCTCAGCGGCGGGCCCAGGCAGCTTGAGCGTGAACTCGTTGAAGAAGGATGGCGTGACGAGCGCAACGCCCTTCACCTGGGAGAGCTTGTCGGCGAGCGCCGAGGCCTTGGCGTGGTTGATGCGGGCAAGGCGGGTCAGACCCTCTTCGCCGAGCAGCGACAGATGGATCGTGAAGGCGAGACAGCACAGGCCCGAATTGGTGCAGATATTGCTGGTCGCCTTTTCGCGGCGGATATGCTGCTCGCGGGTCGAAAGCGTCAGCACGTAGCCGCGCTTGCCGCCCGCATCCACGGTCTCGCCGCAGAGGCGGCCGGGCATCTGACGGAGATATTTCTCTTTCGTCGCAAACAGCCCGACATAAGGGCCGCCGAAATTGAGGCCGTTGCCGATGGACTGGCCTTCGCAGGCGACGATGTCGGCGTCCTGGAAGCCGGGGGCATCGAGCAGGCCGAGCGAAACGATCTCGGTCACCACCGCGATCAGAAGCGCGCCTTTGGCGTGGGCGGCGGCGGCGATGGGTTTGAGGTCGCGGATCAGGCCGAAGACGTCGGGGCTCTGCACCACGACGCAGGCCGTCTCGTCGTCGATCAAAGCGATGACATCGTCAGGCGTGCCGGGCGTCGCGGGCGCACGCTGCACCTCACCCGACAGCGCGGCGACAGTCTCGACCGTCTCGCAATACTGCGGATGCAGGCCGCCCGACAGGATCGCCTTGGGCCGCCTGGTGATGCGCTGGGCCATCAGCACGGCTTCGGCGGTGGCGGTCGAGCCGTCATAGAGCGACGCATTGGCGACTTCCATGCCGGTCAACAGCGCGACCTGGGTCTGAAACTCGAACATGTATTGCAGCGTGCCTTGCGCAATCTCGGGCTGGTACGGCGTGTAGGAGGTGAGGAACTCCGAGCGCTGAATCAGGTGATCGACGGCCGCCGGCACGTGATGCTGGTAGGCGCCGGCGCCGCAGAAGAACGGCCCCGCGCCCGCCGCGACGCTTTTGGCCGCCATGCGGGAGAGTTTGCGCTCGACCTCGATCTCGCCCTGCCCGTCCGGCAGGTCGAAGGCGGACAGCGGCACGACGGCGATCTGCGGCACGTCCTTGAACAGCGCATCGACGCTGCCGACACCGATGGTGCCGAGCATGGCGGTGCGGTCGGCGGCGGTAAGCGGGTGATAACGCATGGACTAGAGGCCTTTCACGAATTCCGCGTATTGCTCCGCCGTCATCAGCTTGGCGAGTTCGGCTTTGTCGGCGAGCTTGAGCTTGAAGAACCAGCCCTCGCCTTCCGGATCGGCGTTGACCTTGGCCGGGTCCTCGCTCAGCGCCGGATTGGCGGACGAGACTTCACCGCCGACGGGCGCATAGACCTCGCTCGCGGCCTTGACGCTTTCGACGACCGCCGCCTCGCCGCCGGCGCCGATCTTGCGGCCGACATCGGGCAGCTCGACGAAGACGACGTCGCCGAGTTGCTCGGCGGCGTATTTGGTGATGCCGATGGTGGCCTCGTCGCCGTCGACGCGGACCCATTCGTGCTGATCGGTGAAACGGACATCGCTCATGAGGGGCTCCTAGAGGGCGCGGCGATAGCGGTGGGGAACGAAGGGCATGGGCGCGACGCGGGCCGCCAGCGGCTTGCCGCGCACGATGAGATCGATTTCCGTGCCGTCGGCGGCAAACGCTGTTTCGACGTAACCCATCGCGACCGGCGCATTGAGACTGGGGCCGAAGCCGCCGCTGGTGATTTTGCCGATGACGCGGCCGGATTTGTCGGCGATCTCGCTGCCCTCGCGGGCCGGCGCCTTGCCGTCGGTACGGATGCCGACGCGCTTGCGCGCCGTGCCATTGAAGATCGCGTCCATGATCGTTTCGGCGGCGGGAAAGTCCTTGTCGAGCTTGCGGCGCTTGGCGATGGCCCAGACCAGATTGGCCTCGACTGGATTGGTCGTCTCGTCGATGTCGTGGCCGTAGAGACAGAGCCCGGCTTCGAGCCGCAGGCTGTCGCGGGCGCCAAGACCGATGGGCAGCACCTCGGCCTCGCCGAGCAGGGCGCGGGCGACGCGTTCGGCGTGGCTCGCCTCGATGGAGATCTCGAAACCGTCCTCGCCGGTATAGCCCGAGCGGCTGACGATGGCGGGCGCGCCGGCGACGCTGCAGCGCACGACCTTCATGAAGGTGAGGTTGTCGATGCCCCGCGAATGGCGTTCCAGCACCATGGCGGCGGCAGGGCCTTGCAGCGCCAGCAGCGCGCGGTCGGGACGCGGTTCGAGCTTGGCAGCATCGCCGAGTTGTTCGGCGATATAAGCGAAGTCGCCGTCCTTGGTGCCGGCATTGACGACGAGATAGAGCGGGTCCTCGCCCAGCAGGCGCGAAAACATGAAGTCGTCTTTGATGGTGCCTTGTTCGTTCAGCAGCAGGCCGTAGCGCTGCATGCCGGGCCTCAGACCGACGACATCGGCCGGCGTCAGGCGCTCCAGCGCCTTGCCGGGATCGCTCCCCGAAAGAAAGGCCTGGCCCATATGCGAGACATCGAACAGACCGGCCTGGGCGCGGGTGTGCAGATGCTCCTTGAGGATGCCGGCCGGATACTGCACCGGCATGTCGTAGCCGGAGAACGGCACCATCTTGGCGCCAAGCGCGACATGCAATGCGTGCAGCGGCGTCGTCTTGAGATCTTGTGTCGTCTCGGCCATGGATGGTCCGTGTACAGAGGTTATGGTGGCGCTTCCGCGCTGTCGCGGAACCCGCGCCCCTCTGTCATTGGACCTGAGAGATTTCCCCCAGCGACGCGGCCGGAGTTACCCCTTCGGTGGAGACCCGCACCTCGCGCGGCCTCGCTTTCCAGAAGCTCATCTCCCGAACGCGGTCCTTTTGCCTGAGAGTTTCCGGGGCGGTTGCTCCTTCGGCCTTGGCCTTCGATTTCGGCCGACGGGTCGGCCTCCAACAAAGACAAATGTCTCCCGCGAGGGATCATGTGTTGGCCGTGCCGGCGCGCCTCACGGCGGGCCGTCACGTTGCGATGCATCATAAGGAGGGCCCGAGGCGAGTCAACGAAAGCCGTGAATGTCTCGCGTTTGCTCACATTCTCTCGGGGATTTCGATGCCCAGCAGGTCCAGGACCTTGGTCAGGACGGCCAGCGTCAGGCCGCACAGGCCCAGCCGCGAGGCCCGCACCGCATCGTCCGATTCGGAGAGGATGTGGAAGGCCGCGTAGAAGCGGCTGAAGGCCTGCGCCAGCTCGAAGGCATATTCGCACAGGATATTGGGCGCCCGCCGCGCTTCGGCGCCGCTCATGGCGTCGGCCAGTCCCAGCAATTGCAGGATGAGGGCCCGCTCCTCGGGCGAGGTGAGGACGGCGCGGGCGGCCGGCGCGAAGTCTTTTTCGTCGGCCTTGCGCAGGATCGATTTGATGCGCACGGCGGCGTATTGCAGGTAGGGGCCGGTCTTGCCTTCGAAGCGCGAGAAGCGCTCGAGATCGAAAATGTAGTCGGTCAGGCGATAGTTCGAGAGGTCGGCGAATTTCAGCGTCGCGATGCCGACCATCCGGGCAATAGCGGCCCGTTCCTCGGCGGAATAATCCGCGCCGATCCCCTGCTCCGCCAGCCGCTTCTCCGCCTCGGCCGTCACCATGGCGATCAGGTCGAACAACTTCATCACGCCGCCGGCGCGGGTCTTGAACGGCTTGCCGTCCGTGCCGTTCATGGTGCCGAAGCCGGCGTGTTCCAGCGTCGCCTTGCCGGCGATGCCGGCCTTCTCGGCGGCGCGGAAGACCTGCTCGAAATGCAGGTGCTGGCGCTGATCGACGACGTAAAGAATGAGATCGGGGTCCTGCGAGGCGACCCGGTCGATGACGGTGGCGAGATCGGTGGTGCCGTAGAGCACCGCGCCGTCCGATTTCACCAGGATCAGCGGCGGCATTTCCTTCTTGTCGCTGTTGCGCTCGACCGGGATGACCAACGCGCCGTCGCTTTCGACCGCGATGCGGCGCGCCTTGAGATCTTCGACCATCGGGCCGGTGATCGGATCGACGCTTGCCTCCCCCTTCCACAGGTCGAAATGCACCCCGAGGCTGGCGAACTCGCGGTCGAGGCCGACTTTCGAGACGTTGAAGAAGTGCTGCCAAAGCGCGCGGTAGCCGGGACGGGCGGCCTGCAAATCCGCCGTGGCCTGGCGCGCCTCGGCGAGGCGCGCCGGATCGGCCTTGCAGGCGGCGGAAGCGGCCGGAAACATCACCTCCAGATCGTCCATCGTGACCGGCGACGTCACCGGATATGGCCCGGTGAAATCGGCATCGAAGTAGATCGGCGCAATGCCGCGATGCGCCACCTCGGAGATGAGCTGGCCCATCTGCAAGCCCCAGTCGCCCAAATGGATATCGCTGGTTACATGCCAGCCATTGGCGCGGAACAGCCGCTGCAGGCTGTCGCCGATGACGGATGACCGCAGATGGCCGACATGCATCGTCTTGGCGACGTTGGGGCCGCCGAAATCGATCACCAGCACCTTGCCGTCGCCACTTTCGGGCGCGCCGAGGCGCTTGTCCTTGGCCATCGTGCCGAGGCGCAGGGCGAGCGCGTCGTCGGTGAGGTCGAGATTGATGAACCCGGGACCGGCGATCTCAACCTTGGCGAACAGGGAATCGGCTTTCAGCCGGGCCGCGACCTTCTCGGCGATGGCGCGCGGATTGGCTTTGGCGACCTTGGCCGCGGCGAGCGCGCCGTTGCACTGGAATTGCGCCAAGTCGGGCCGGTCGGAGCGCTGGACCTGGCCGAAGCTCGCGGACAGTCCTTCGGCCGCGAACGCGGCACCCGCGATCGCGCTGAGCTCGGCGGCCAGCGCCGTCATGGCGTGTAACGCCCTGTCTTCTTGTTGTAGTCGAGCTGCTCGCGCGTTATCTGCAGGCCGACCAGCAGGCCATATTCATAGGGCTTGCGGCCATTGTCGAACTTGATGACGGTCGACGGCACATTCTGCGTGAAGGTGGTCGTCGCCTCGCCCGGCGCGAACGAGAAGGCCGTCGCCAGGATCTGCTTGCCCACGATGGTCGTGCCGGTCAGCAGCGAGGCGACGTAAAAGGGCGCCGTATAGTTGGCGCCGTCGCCGCTCGGCGCACGCGTGGCACGGAAGCTGATGTCGAGATTGGAATCGGTGGTGCCTTCGTCGCGATCGAAGCTGCAGCTGACCTGCACGCCGGTGATCTGAACGGTGTAGAGCTCGCCGGCGGGATCGCCCTGCATGCCGGGCTTGAAGGCGGTCAGCGCCGAGGTGCTGGCGAGGATGCTGGCGGTCGGACACATCGCCTTGTCCTTGGCGCTCTGGCAGCCGGACAGCAGGAAAAGCGAAAGAGCGCCAAGCGAGGCGGTGCGGAGGAGGACGTTCATGGGGGATCAGAGCGTGTTGTGCGAGCCGTCGCACAACGGCGCGGCGTGGGTGTGCTTGCAGCCGCAGAACCACACGGTCTTGTCGGCGTCGGCCTGGTACTCGACGGGCGCAAAGGCGCTGCCCTTGTGGCTGCCGTCGCAGAAAGGCTGGCGCCTGGACTGGCCGCAGGCGCACCACCAATACGACTTGCCCGCCTCGACCTGCGCCGAGAACGGAGATTTCTGCGCCACAAACGGCTCTGCCATGGGTACGCCCTTCGCTTGACTTTTGGGGGGCCGCATCCGACTTGTCGAACGCGCGGCCGCAAACGCGCCGGACTGTAACCAAGCGGGCGCTTCAGGGGAAGCACGGGTCATGGCGGTCTATACCGACGTCTCCTTCGAGGAGCTGGAAGGGCTGCTCGCCGGCTACGACGTCGGCATGCCGCTGAGCTTCAAGGGCATCGCGGAGGGCGTCGAAAACTCCAATTTCTATCTGCAGACCGACCGCGGCGGCTATTTCCTGACGCTCTACGAAAAGCGCGTCCGCGAGGGCGACCTGCCCTTTTTCCTGGGGCTGATGGAGCATCTGGCAGCGCGCGGAATCGCCTGCCCGCAGCCGATCCGCCGCAAGGACGGCGCGCAGTGGAGCGAGATCAACGGCCGGCCGGCGGCGCTGGTGAGCTTCCTGAACGGATTGTCACTTCGCCGGCCCGAGCCGGTTCATTGTGCCGCAGCCGGCGCGGCGCTGGCCAAGCTGCATGCGGCGGGGTCGAGCTTCGCGCTGACGCGGCCCAACGCGCTGGGCCCGGCGGGCTGGGGCGAGCTTGTGGCGCGCACCGCGGCGGGGGCCGATGGGGTCGAGCCGGGACTGGGCGCGCTGATCGCCGACGCCTATGGCGACTGCGCCGCGTCCTGGCCGGACGGCCTGCCGTCAGGCGTGATCCACGCCGACCTGTTTCCCGACAACGTGCTGTTCATGAACGCCGCCGTGTCGGGGCTGATCGATTTCTATTTCGCCTGCAACGACGCCTTCGCCTACGACCTGGCGGTGATGCTGAACGCCTGGTGCTTCGAAAGCGACGGCGCCTACAACATCACCAAGGGCCAGAGCGTGATCGCCGCCTATCGCCAGGGCCGCGAACTGACGGCGGGCGAAGTCGAGGCCTTGCCGCTCCTGGCCCGCGGCGCGGCGCTGCGCTTCCTGCTGACACGGCTCTACGACCGCATCCACCACGATCCGGCCGCGCTGGTGCGGCCCAAGGATCCGCGCGACTTTTCGCGCCGCCTGCGCTTCCATCTCAAGGTCAGGCACGCATCGGAGTATGGATTGTGAGCAAGCCGCCCGTGGAAATCTTCACCGACGGCGCCTGCTCGGGCAATCCCGGCCCCGGCGGCTGGGGCGCGATCCTGCGCGCCAAGGGCGCAGAGAAGGAATTGTCGGGCGGCGAGCGCGCCACGACCAACAACCGCATGGAGATGATGGCCGTGATCCAGGGGCTCGCGGCGCTGAAGCAGCCTTCGGCGGTCACGCTTTATACCGATTCGCGCTACGTGCTGGACGGCGCCACCAAGTGGATCAAAAACTGGAAGCGGAACGGCTGGAAGACCGCAGACAAGAAGCCGGTGAAGAACGACGATCTGTGGCGCCTGCTGGAGGTCGAAGCCGAGCGGCACGACGTCACCTGGCGCTGGGTGCGCGGGCACGACGGACACGCCGAGAACGAACGCGCCGATGCGCTGGCGCGCGGCGCGATACCGTGAAGACGTGGCTGGCCGGCGTGGGTCTTGCCCTGCTCTGGCTGGGCGCCGCACGCGCCGAGGTCATCCTGCGCCTGCCGACGTCCGAACGCGTCCTGGCGCTGACCTTCGATGCCTGCGAGCAGCAGCGGCCGATGAAGCTCGATACCGCGATCTCCGACTTCCTGGTGGCGCACCGGATTCCGTTCACCCTGTTCCTGTCGGGCCGCTTCGTGCAGGACAACGCGGCGGCCGTGAAAGCCCTGGCGGCACTCGACTTCGTGGAGCTCGAGAACCACAGCTGGGACCATCCCAACCGGATGCAGCATCTGTCGGACGATGCGGTGCGCGCCGAGATTCTGGCGACCGACGCGGAGATCGCGCGCGTGACGGGCCGCAGGACGGCGTTCTTCCGCTTTCCGGCGACGAATTACAACGCGCGAACGCTGGCCGACGCGGAGGGGCTCGGCTTCCGCGTGGTGCATTACCGCTGGGAGTCCGGCGACCCCGATCCGCACGAAACCGCCGACCGGATCGTGCGCGAGACGCTCGAAGCGGTCAGGCCCGGCGACATCCTCATCCACCACATCAACGGGCGGGGCTGGCACACGGCGGAGGCGCTGCCGCGACTGATCGCCGGATTGCAGGCGGACGGTTACCGCTTCGTGCTGCTCAAGGATTACCTCAGCGAGAAACGCAGCCGCCCGGGTGGCGGAAACCAGTAGAAGCGTTGACGGCTTCCCCCTCCGTCTCGCTCGCAAGTGCTCGCGAGCCACCTCCCCCGCTGAAGCGGGGGAGGACAAGAGGATCAGAGCTGCTTCAGAACATGCTCGGCGCTGGAGACCGAGAAGGCGCCGGGCTCTTCGACGTTGAGTTCCTTGACGACGCCGTTGTCGACGATCATGGCGTAGCGCTGGCTGCGCTTGCCCATGCCGAAGCGCGAGCCGTCCATTTCCAGGCCCATCGCCCTGGTGAAGTCGCCATTGCCGTCGGCCAGCATGTGGACCTTGCCGTCCGATTTCTGGTCCTTGCCCCAGGCCCCCATCACGAAGGCGTCGTTGACGCTGACGCAGGCAATCTCGTCGACGCCCTTGGCCTTCAGCGCGTCGAAGTTCTGCACGAAGCCGGGAACATGCTTGGCCGAGCAGGTCGGCGTGAAAGCGCCCGGCAGCGCGAAGACGACGACCTTCTTGCCGGCGAAGAAATCGTCGGTCTTGACGGGTTTGGGACCGCCGTCCTGCATCTCCATGAGGGTTGCAGAAGGAACCTTGTCGCCGGTCTTGATGGTCATGGAAGTCTCCAGGAGGGATGGGAAGCCGGCAGGGTTTTAGCGGAAGCCGGCGCCAGTCGCAAAGCCCCGCCGATGGATGTAGCTTGGCGCCATGGCGCTGAGCGACCTGCAGCAACCACAGACCGAACAGGGCTTTCTGCACGGCAAGCTCCTGATGGCGATGCCCGGCATGCCGGACACGCGCTTCGAGAAGAGCGTCATCTTCATGTGCTCGCATTCGTCCGAGGGCGCGCTCGGGCTGATCGTCAACAAGGCGATCCCCGGCCTATCCTTCCGCGACCTGATGACCAAGATGGATATCGAGGTCGCCGCCGCGACGCCGCAGGCGCCGGTACTGTTCGGCGGGCCGGTCGACACCGATCGCGGCTATGTCCTGCACGGCAACGGGCGGACGAACCGGCCTTCGACGCTGGCGATCACGCCGGAGATCTCGCTGACGCCGACGGTCGACATGCTGCGCGCCATCGCCGACGGGCGCGGGCCCAGCCAGTGGCTGATGGCGCTGGGCTATGCCGGCTGGGGGCCGGGCCAGATCGAAAGCGAGATCGCCGCCAATGGCTGGATCCATTGCGACGCCGACGCGGCACTGGTGTTCGACACGGTCATGGACACGAAATGGGCCCGGGCCTTCGGCAAGCTGGGCGCCGGCCTCTCAGGCCTGTCGTCCGAGGCCGGCCGCGCCTGACGTCGCTTTACGAGCGAGCCGAAGACGCTCGGCCTATTGCACGCCGTCGTTTGATTGTCGCGCAATTTACGGGCGCGCCGAAGACGCACGCCCTATTGCGCTCGGCCATCGAAATGCAGCGCGATGTATTGCAGCGCCTGGGCCGACGGCAGGGGCTGCGCGAAGTAATAGCCTTGCGCGAACTCGACGCCCAGCGCTTTCAGCCATTGGGCGTCCTTGGCGCTCTCGACGCCCTCCACCACGACGCTGCGTTTCAGATCGTGCGCCAGCGAGATGATCGATCTGAGCACGGTCTCGCCGTCCGCCGCGGTGTCGGCGTTGGCGTGGCGGGCGAGGAAGCTCTGGTCGATCTTGATGGTGTCGAACGGCAGCGTCTTGAGCTGGCTGAGGCTGGAGGCGCCGGTGCCGAAATCGTCGATCGAGATGCCGGCGCCGAGCGCGCGGCAGCGCTCCAGCGCCGCCAGAATGTCCTGGCTGGAGGCCAGCGTGCTCTCCGTCACTTCGAGCTTGAGCGTGGCGGGCGCGATCGCCTCATTGTGCAGCAAGGCACCGAGAAAGACGGCGAAGTCCTCGTCGCGCAGCTGGCGCCGCGAAACGTTGACGCTGACGAACAGCGGCGGGGTGAGCGGGAAGAAACGCTGCCACTGCGCCACGTCGTGGCCGGCCCGTTCCAGCGCGAAACGGCCCAGCGCCACGATGCTGCCGGTCTCCTCGGAATGGGCGATGAAGTCGGACGGCGAGACGAGGCCCTTGGCGGGATGGTTCCAGCGCAGCAGGGCCTCGAAGCCGGCCACGGTGTCGTCGGCGAGCCGCACGATCGGCTGGTAGTAGACGTCGAGCTGCTTGTCCTCGATGGCGCGGCGCAGGTCGGTCTCCAGCGCGACGGCGTCGCCCGGCGCCAGCAATTCCAGGTCGCGGGAATAGACCCGGGCGCAATTGCCGCCGACGCGCTTGGCCTGGAGCAGCGCGAGCTCGGCGTTCTTCAAGAGGTCGAGCGGATCGCGCGCGTCGCGGCCGACCGCGACGCCGATGCTGGCCGGCGCAAAGACGTTGCGGCCGTCGCGGGCATAGGGCGCGGCGCAGGCGTCGAGCAGTTCGTTGCCGACGGCGGACGGCTCGCCGCGGGCGCCGGCGAAGATCACGGCGAAGGCGTCGCCGCCGACCCGGAAGACTTCGGCGACGCCGTGGAAGCGCTTGGTCAGGCGCTCGGCGACCTGGACCAGCAGCTCGTCGCCGCCGGCGTCGCCGAGGCTGGCATGGATCGACTTGAAGCGGTCGATGTCGAGCAGGACGAAGGTGGCGGCGGCGAAGCGCGCGCCGAGCTGCTCGAGCTCCTCCATCAGCGCGACGCGATTGCCGAGGCCGGTGAGCGGGTCGCGCAAGGTGCGCTGGAGCAGCTCGGATTCGCTTTCCTTGCGCGTGGTGACGTCGGCCATGAGGCCGAGGCAGCGGCTGGAGGGCGCGTGCTCGCCGAGCATGGTGGCGCGCAGCTCGAACCAGGGGTAGCGGCCGCTCTCGCTGCGGACGCGGAACTCGACGCGGAAGGCTAGGCCCGGATGGCTGCGATAATCGTCCAGCGCCTGGGCATAGACCTCGCGGTCGTCGGCATGGATGCGCTGGGTCCAGTCTTCGTGCGCCATGCGCGCGGCGGACTCCGCAAGGCCGATCAGGCCGGCCGCATCGCGCGACAGCTTGACGATGTCGGCGTCGAAATCGAGATCGAAGACGCCCTGGTGCGAGGCGCCGATGGCCTGCAGGGCGGAGCTCGTGAAGCCGCCGCCGACCGGCGCGTTGCGCGACGGGGCGGACGGTTCGAAATTCTCTTCATCCGCGTCCGGCTCGGCCTGCGGCATGGCGGCGATCGACTGGAACGGCAGGACCGCGATGCCCTCGCCTGCCGCGACGGCGAGCGCCAGCAGCAGCGCGCCGGCGGCCGCGAAACCGCCGGCCGCCGAGGTCGCCCAGGATTCGCCGGTGTTGTTCATTGTGGCGGCGACCGAGGCCAGCGCGACGAGCGCGAAGACCAACGCACTGGGCGCCGCAACGCGCGCCGCCTGGGCGCCGCGCCGGCCGCGATAGACGAGATAGGCGGCGATGGCCGGCGAACCCAGCACCACGATGCTGTCGGCGAGGACCGTGGCGCCGGGGATGCCGAGATAGGCGAGCAGGGAAAGGCCGGCGATGCCGTAGAGGCTGCGATGGAACCAGCCGATCGCGCGCGGCGCGACGTCGTGCAGCGGCACGATGGCGTCGGCCAGCATGGCGCCGGCGGCCAGCGACAGGCCCGCGAACATCGCCATCAGGCCGTAGGGCCCGCCGACGGCGGTCGCCAGGCTGCCGTCGAACAGGCCGGTCTCGGACAGCCGTTCGAGCAGGATCACCAGCAGGGTGATCGCCGCCCAGCGCGCCGGCGCGTGGCCGAGCGTCACGGCAAGGCCGGCGGCGAGCAGCGCCGCGGCGCCGATCACCGCCCAGACGGCGGTGGTGAAGATGGCGAGCTGCCGGTTGTGGGCGGCCAGCGCCGGCTCGGTCCAGGCCAGCAGCGAGGGCGGCTCGGCGGCGTTGGCGATCTGAACCGCGATGGCGACCGAGGTCGCCGGCGGGACGATGACGCGAAAGGCGCGGCGGCCATAGGCGTTCAGCTTGTCGATGACGACCAGCGAGTCCGAACTGGCGACGGCGAGGATGGCCGGACGCGTCGGGCGCGGCAGGAACCGAAAGCTGACGCTTTGCGGCTGGGAGGCCTGGAGCACGCGGGCCGCCGGACGGATGGAGGAATTGGTGGCGGTCAGCAAATACCAGCCCGAGCCGTCCGGCCGCCCGCCGGCCGATGGCGCATGGTAGGACGCCAGCGCATCGGTGATCTCGATGGCACCGTCCGGCCCGGCGAAATCGATCGTCGGGCGCGCCGGCGCCGCCGCGGCGAACGCGCAGGCGAGGCTGGCGGCGAGGGCCGCGATGACGGCGAATCGTTTCATCAGCGCTTTAATGCCATGAAAGCGCATCACGCACTCTTCGCTTCGTCCGCCAGCAAGGCGAACTGGACGTGGTCGCGCCACTCGCCGTTGATCTGCAGGTAACGCAGCGCGATGCCCTCCTGGCGAAAGCCGGCCTTGCTGAGCAGGTTGCGCGACGGCTCGTTCGACGGCAGGCAGGCCGCCTCGATGCGGTGCAGCCCCAGCGTGCCGAAGATGAACGGCACCAGCGCCCGCACCGCGTCGTACATGAAGCCCTGGCGGGCGAAGCGCTCGCCGACCCAGTAGCCGAGGGCGCAGCATTGGGTGACGCCGCGGCGGACATTGGACAGGGTGCAGCCGCCCATCAGCGCATCGTCCTCGTAGCGGAAGACGAAGAAGGCATAGGCCGAATCGAGGCGCGCTTCCTTCTGGTAGCGCTTGATGCGGCGACGGAAGGCGCCCTTGGTCAGCTCGTCGCTGGCCCATACCGGCTCCCAGGGCTCGAGGAAGGCCCGGGATTCGCCGCGCAGCCGCGCCCAGGCGGGAAAATCCGCCATGCGGGGATAACGCAGATAGACCGCGCCGGCCTTGATGACCGGCTGCTGGCCGCCCGGGAAGGTCAGGCCCCGCATGAACGCCATGGGGCCGGTGTTCATTATTCCGCCGCCCGCAGCGTGCGCGCCGTGCCGAAGCGGCGCGCGAAGACATCGTGAGCTTCGAGCTTGCTCACCGGACCGACCGCGGCCATCGCCGGGTTCGCACCGCGCATGACGCGCTCGCCAAAGCGGCGCACCGCCGCGGCATCGACGGCGTCGAGCCTAGTGGTCATTTCCTCGACCGACTGGACGCGGCCGTAGGAGAACATCTGGCCGGCGATCTGCTCGGCGCGCTGGCCGGGACGTTCCAGGCCCATCAGCAGGCTTGATTTCATCTGCGCCTTGGCGCGGGAGACTTCGGCATCGCTGGCATTGGCGGCGAGGTTCTCCATCTCGCCGGCGATGACGGCGGAGATCTCGCCGGCCTCGCTCTCGCCGGTGCCGGTGTAGACGCCGATGGTGCCCGAATCCTTCGAGGCCTGCGCGAAGGCCGAGATGGCGTAGCACAGGCCGCGCTTCTCGCGCGCTTCCTGGAACAGACGCGAGGACATGCCGCCGCCGAGCGCGGTGACGTAGACCTGCGCGACGTAGAAATCCGGATCGGCGCTCGAGACGCCCGGCAGGGCGTAGGTGATGTGCGCCTGTTCGAGATCCTCCTCGAAGCGCAGATCGCCGCCGACATAACGCGCCGGCAGCGGCGTCGGCGCCGGACCGGGCCTGAGGCCCGCGAATTTCTCGGCGACCAACGCGACCATGGCGTCGTGCGCGACGGCGCCCGAGGCGATGAAGGTCATGTCGCCGGCGCGGTAGTTGGCGGCCATGTAGGTGCGCAGGTGCTCCTGCGTGAAGGCGCTGACGGTTTGTTCGATGCCGAGAATAGGCCAGCCCATCGGCTGGTCGGGATAGGTTGCCGCCTGCAGGTGATCGAAGACGATATCGTCGGGCGTGTCGCGCGCCTGGCCGATCTCCTGCAGCACGACCTGGCGCTCGCGCTCGAGCTCGTTCTGCTCGAAGGTCGGATGGATCAGGATGTCGGAGAGCAGATCGACGGCGAGCGCCACGTCGGCTTTCAGCACGCGGGCGTGGAAGGCGGTCTGCTCGCGACTGGTATAGGCGTTGAGATAACCGCCGACGGCTTCGATCTGTTCGGCGAGGTCGCGGGCGCTGCGCGTCGCCGTGCCCTTGAAGGCCATGTGCTCGAGCATGTGGCTGACGCCCATGACGGGACGGGTCTCGTTGCGCGCGCCGGTGTTGACCCAGACCCCGAGCATGGCGCTCTCGAGCTGCGGCATGGGATCGGAGATAACGGTCAAGCCGTTGGAAAGTCTTGTAATTTCAGGTCTCATCGGCCCAGCTTAGACTCGATATGGGCCCGCACCAAGGCCTTGTCATTGGCGAGTATTTCGCAGCGTTCGGCGGCCTCGAACAGGCCCTTCAGGCGATCCGGCAGCGGCGGTGTCGTGCCGGTGGCGCGCTGGGCGGCATTGGGGAATTTGGCGGGATGGGCGGTGGAGAGGACGACGACGGGCGTGCCCGGCGCGCAATTCATCCGGTCGGCGGCATGCAGCGCCACGGCGGTGTGCGGGTCGACGAGGCGGCCGGTTTCGCGCTGGACGCGGGCGATGGTTTCGAGCGTCTCAGCATCGTCGCAGCGCGCGGCGGTGTAGCGGGCGCGCAGGGCGGCGAGAACGGCCGACGGCAGCACCAGGCGCTTGTCACGCGCGAAGCTTGCCATGGCGCCGCGCAACCATGGGGCGTCGCGGTTCGCGGCCTCGAACAGCGCGCGCTCGAAATTGCTGGCGACCTGGATGTCCATCGAGGGACTGAGCGAGGGCTGCACGGCGCCGGGTTCATAGACGCCGCTTTGCAGCACGCGGAACAGGATGTCGTTGGCGTTGGTGGCGACGACGAGTCTTTCGATTCCGAGGCCCATGCGCATGGCGGCCTCGCCGGCGAAGACGTCGCCGAAATTGCCGGTCGGCACGACGAAGGTGGCAGGGCGGCCGAGCGCGGCGGTGGCGGTGAAGTAGTAGACGCATTGCGCCGCGATGCGGGCGAAGTTGATCGAGTTCACCGCGGTCAGGTTCACGGCGCGCGCGAAATCGGCTTGCGCGAACAGTACCTTCACGACGGCCTGGCAGTCGTCGAACGTGCCTTCGAGCGCGATATTGCGGACGTTGGCGTGGCGCGAGGTCGTCATCTGGCGGCGCTGCACCTCGCTGACGCGGCCCTTGGGATGCAGTACGAAGACGTCGATGTTGGCAAGGCCGCCGAGCGCGGCGATGGCGGCGGAGCCGGTGTCGCCCGAGGTCGCGGCGACGACCGTCGCGCGGCCGCCGCGCCTGGCGAGGGCACGGGCGAAGAGGCGGCCAAGGACCTGCAGCGCGATGTCCTTGAAGGCGAGCGTCGGGCCGTGGAACAGCTCGAGCAGGTAGAGGTCCGGGCCGAGCGGCACCAGCGGCGCGATGGCGGCGTCCTCGAAGCCGGCATAGGCGGCACGCAGGTCTTCGGCGATCTCGTCGGGTGCGAAGGAATTGCCGGCGAAGCGCGTCAGGATATCCTGCGCAACGTCGCTGTAGGACGCCGTGGCGAAGCCGGCCTGCTCGGCGGCGGTGACCTGCGGCCACGCCTCGGGCAGGTAGAGGCCGCCGTCCGGCGCCAGGCCGGCCAGCAGGACGTCGGTGAAGCCGGCCTTGGGCGCCAGGCCGCGGGTGCTGACGAAATTCAGATAATTTCCTTTAAAATCAGCCACTTAGAACTCTTTCGGCAATATAATTGTTCGGCGAAAAAACCGAGGGGGGGGGGGGGGTACCCCCTCTTTCCCGCCGCGCCGATGCCGAGCGGGCCGGCTGCAGCAGGTAGGACTTCAATCCCTCGATTTCAAGCCCAACCGGCCGCGGGAGGCATGATAGGCGAGATACACGCCCAGCAGACCCGCCGCCATCAAAAACCAGGTGATCGCATATTGCAGGTGCTCGTTGCGGAAGGCGACGACGGTCTGGCCGCCGCGCGGCCAGCCACCCGGGTTTGGCGTGGCGTCGGCCTCGACCAGCGTGTCGGCGGCGAGCACTTCGCCGTCGGCGCGCGCCATGCCGGCGACATTGCGCGAATACCAGACGCGCTTTTGCAAGTCCGGCGGCGGCGTGAAGGGGCCGGGCGGTTCGGGATCGTGCCAGACGCCGACCAGCCCGGTCTCGCCGCTCCGGATGCCGTCCGGACGCGTCGCGGGGTTGCGCAGGTCGCGCGGAACGATGCCGCGGTCGACCAGCAGGAGGCGGCCGTCGTCGGTCCTGAACGGCACGATGACGTGGAAGACGGGCGCGCCTTCCACGCCGGTACCGAAGACGTAGGCCTCGCGGGCATTGTCGAAACGGCCATGGAGCGCGACGCGGCGGTACTGCGCATCGGCGCCCAGCGCCAGGGCCCGATCGAGCGCGATCGGCGGCGCGCTCATGTGGGCGTTCACCTGCGCAATCAGGCCGAGCTTCCATTGCAGACGCTGCAGCTGCCAGACGCCGAGGCCGATCAGGAAAGCGAAGAGCAACGCGCAGGCGACGGTGAGCGCGGGGAGCGGGCGGAAGAACATCATAACCTCTCCCGCTTGCGGGAGAGGTCGGAAATGCGAAGCATTTCCGGGTGAGGGGATTTCGGCGCAGCGCGGCCCCTCACCCGAACGTCGCTACGCGCCGTTCGACCTCTCCCGCAAGCGGGAGAGGTTAGGTGACGCGTCGCTCTCACAGCACCCTGCCCTCGCCGGCCTTGTGGCGATATTGCAGCACCAGCAGCGCCGACTTGATCAAGCGCAGGAAGACGAAGGTCAGCACGCAAATCAGCGGCGCCCAGAGGACCGCATGCAGCCAGAGCGGCGGCGAGAAGGTGAACTCGGTCCACAGCGCCAGGCCACAGACGATGGCGCCGACCACCAGGATGACCAGCGCCGCGGCACCGTCGCCGACGTCGAAGGCCGAGAAATCCTGGCCGCACGCCGTGCAGGCGGGCGCGATGGCAAGATAGCCGGCGAACAGCCTGCCCTGGCCGCAACGCGGACACCGCCCCAGCAGGCTCGCGACAACGACGCTGGGACCCGCCGCCATCAGCCGGCGGTGACGGGACCCGCGCCCCAGACATAGATGCAGGCGAATAGGAACAGCCACACCACGTCGACGAAGTGCCAGTACCAGGCGGCGGCCTCGAAGCCGAAATGGCGCGTCGGGGTGAACTGGCCGGCGATGGCGCGCGCCAGGCAGACGGAGAGGAAGATGGTGCCGATCAGGACGTGGAAGCCGTGAAAGCCCGTCGCCATGAAGAAGGTCGAGCCGTAAATGGCGTCGAAATTGCCGACGCCGGCGGTCAGGCTGGCGTGCGCCGCATCGGTGAACGGCACCAGCGCCAGGTGGTTGAAGCCGAAGGTGAACGGCGCGTGGGCATACTCATAGGCCTGCACGCAGGTGAAGGAGGCGCCGAGCAGCACGGTGAGGATCAGGCCCTGCACCGCGCCCTTCTTGTCGCCGTGCTGGATGGCGTGATGCGCCCAGGTCACCGTGGTGCCCGAGGTCAAGAGGATCAGCGTGTTGAGCAGCGGGAAGTGCCAGGGATCGAGCGTGACGATGCCGCTCGGCGGCCAGGAGCCGATCGAGACGTCGCCGAAGAAGATCGCCGAGTTGAAATAAGCCCAGAACCAGGCGACGAAGAACATCACTTCGGAAGCGATGAACAGCAGCATGCCGTAGCGCAGGTGCAGCTTGACGACCGGCGTGTGGTCGCCCTTGACGACGGACTCGCTGACCACGTCGCGCCACCAGCCGGCCATGGTGAACAGCACCAGCGCGAAGCCGATGATGAAGATCCAGGGCTGGCCGTTCACCGGCAGGCCGAAGAAGCCGGTGTAATCCTTGTTCATCCAGAACACGGCGCCGACCAGCATGGTGAAGGCGGCAATCGAGCCGACAATCGGCCATGGGCTGGGGTCGACCAGGTGGTAGTCGTGCTTGACCTCGGTATTGGCCATGTCTGAAACCTTCTCTTCTACGGGTGAACCCGCACCATCGTCATGACGTAAAACAGAACCACCAGGCCGCCCAGCGCCAGCGCGATGGCGATGCTGCGCCGACGGCGGGACTTGTCGTCGATGTCGCTCATCGCCGTCACCTCAGAGCCAGCTCGCGAAGGGCGCGATATGCGCCAGCTTCTCGACGATCAGCGCCGCGAACAGCGCGAACATGTAGACCAGCGAGACGCGGAACAGGCGCCTGGCGGCCGGCTCCTTGATCGCGTCGCGCTCCAGCAGGGTTGCGACGGCTTCGACGGCGAACCAGGCGCCGATGCCGCCGGCGCAGGCGAGATAGAGCGGCCCGGCAAGGCCGATGGCGGCAGGCGCGAGGCCGAGCGGGACCAGCAAAGCGGTGTAGGCGAGGATCTGGCGGCGGGTGGAGGTCTTGCCGCGCACCACCGGCATCATCGGCACGCCGGCGCGGGCGTAATCGTCCGAACGCCACAGCGACAGCGCCCAGAAATGCGGCGGCGTCCACAGGAAGATGATCGCGACGAGGAGGACCGGCGCGAGGCTGAGATCGCCCGTCACCGCGGCCCAGCCGATGGCCGGCGGCAGCGCGCCGGAAAGGCCGCCGATGACGATGTTCTGCGGCGTGCGGCGCTTGAGCCACAGCGTGTAGACGCCGACATAGACGAACAGCGTGAAGGCGAGGAGCGCCGCGGCCGCATAATTCACGAACAGTCCCATCACCGTCACGGCGGCGATGGAGAGCGTCCAGCCGAAGCCGAGCGCTTCGCCGCGCGCGATGTGGCCGGACGGGATGGGCCGGTTCGCGGTGCGCGACATCACCGCGTCGATGTCGGCGTCATAGGCCATGTTGAGCGCGCCCGAGGCGCCCGCCGCGACCGCGATGCAGAGCAGCGCCGTGAACGCCGTCGCCGGATCGATATGCCCCGGCGCCGCGACGATGCCGGCGAGGCCCGTGAAAATAACGAGCGACATGACGCGTGGCTTCAGCAGCGCGAAATAGTCGCCGACCGTGGCGCTGCGTCGAGGCTCGAAGGTGGCCGTCAGTGCCATCAGGTGATCTTCGGCAGTTCGTTGAACTGGTGGAAGGGCGGCGGCGACGGCAGGGTCCATTCCAGCGTCGTGGCATACGGGCCCCACGGATTGTCGCCGGCGACACGCTTCTTGATGAAGGCCTCGGCCAGCATGGCGAGGAAGACCAGGACGCCGAAGCCGGCAATGAAGGCGCCGATCGAGGAGACGAAGTTCCAGCCGGCGAAGGCGTCCGGATAGTCGGCATAGCGGCGCGGCATGCCGGCGAGGCCCAAAAAGTGCTGCGGGAAGAACGCCAGGTTCACGCCGATGAAGGTGATCCAGAAGTGCAGCTTGCCGAGGAACTCGTTGTACATGTAGCCGGTGATCTTGGGGAACCAGAAATAGAAGCCGGCGAAGATCGTGAACACGGCGCCGAGGCTGAGCACGTAGTGGAAATGCGCCACGACGTAATAGGTGTCCTGCAGCACGACGTCGACGCCGGCGTTCGCCAGCACCACGCCGGTGACGCCGCCGACCGTGAACAGGAAGACGAACCCGACCGCCCACAGCATCGGCGTCTTGAACTCGATGGAGCCGCCCCACATGGTGGCGATCCAGGAGAAGATCTTGATGCCCGTCGGCACCGCGATGACCATGGTCGCGAAGACGAAATAGGCCTTGGTGTCGACGCTGAGCCCCACCGTGTACATGTGGTGCGCCCAGACCAGGAAGCCGATGAAGCCGATCGCCACCATCGCATAGGCCATGCCGAGATAGCCGAACACCGGCTTCTTGGCGAAGGTCGAGATGATGTGGCTGACCATGCCGAAGCCCGGCAGGATCAGAATGTAGACTTCCGGATGGCCGAAGAACCAGAACAGGTGCTGGTAGAGGATCGGATCGCCGCCGCCGGCCGCGTTGAAGAACGAGGTGCCGAAATGGCGGTCGGTGAGCAGCATGGTGATGGCGCCGGCGAGCACCGGCAGCGACAGCAGCAGCAGGAACACGGTGACCAGGATCGACCACACGAACAGCGGCATCTTGTGCAGCGTCATGCCGGGCGCGCGCATGTTGAAGATGGTGGTGATGAAGTTGATGGCGCCGAGAATCGAGGAGGCGCCGGCGATGTGCAGCGAGAAGATGGCGAGGTCCATGGCCGGGCCCGGCGAGCCGTAGGTCGACAGCGGCGCGTAGATCGTCCAGCCGCCGCCGACGCCGATGCCGCCCGAATCGCCCTCGACGAACATCGACAGCACCAGCAGCAGGAAGGAGAACGGCAGCAGCCAGAACGAGATGTTGTTCATGCGCGGAAAGGCCATGTCCGGCGCGCCGATCATCAAGGGCACCAGCCAGTTGCCGAAACCGCCGATCATCGCCGGCATGATCATGAAGAACACCATGATGAGGCCGTGGCCGGTGACGAAGACGTTGAAGGTGTGCGGGTCCTTGAAGATCTGCAGGCCGGGATACATCAGCTCGGCACGCATCATCATCGACAGGAAGCCGCCGACGAGCCCAGCGCAGATCGCGAAGATCAGGTACATCGAGCCGATGTCCTTGTGGTTCGTCGAGTAGACGTAGCGGCGCCAGCCGGTGGGATGGCCGTGGGCGTGGTCGTCGGCCGCGTGAGCGAGATCAGCCATGAAAATCGTCCTTTATTGCGCGGCCAAACGGGTTGTCGCGGCGTCGGCAATCGGGGAATAGATCGAAGTCTTCTTCTTCGCCGCGACCAGCCAGGCGGCGTATTCGGCGTCGCTCACCACCTTGACCTCGATCGGCATGAAGGCGTGCTTGGCGCCGCACAGCTCGGAGCACTGGCCGTAGAAGGTGCCGGTGCGCGTCGCCTTGAACCAGGTGTGGTTGAGGCGGCCGGGCACGGCATCCATCTTCACGCCCATCTGCGGCAGCGCCCAGGAGTGGATGACGTCGGCGCCGGTGGTCACGATCTCGATCACCTTGTTCACCGGCACGACGACGACGTTGTCGACGCCGAGCAGGCGCGGCTCGCCGGCCGCCTTGTCCTGCGCGTCCGACAGCGGCAGCGAATCGTATTGGAAGTTGGCGCCGGCACCGGGATATTCGTAGGTCCAGAACCACTGCTTGCCGATCACCTTGATGGTGACGTCGGGCTTGGGGATCTCCGCTTCGTAGTAGAGCAGCTTGAACGACGGCACCGCGATGATGACGAGGATGATCACCGGGATGATCGTCCAGGCGACCTCGAGCAGCGAATTGTGGTGCGTCTTGCTGGGAACCGGGTTGGCGCGCTTGTTGTAGCGGATGACGATCCACACCAGCAGCAGCAGCACGAACAGGCTGATGGCGACGATGATGTAGACGAGCAGGGTGTGGAAACTCTCGATGCGCTCCATCACCGGCGAGGCGGCCGGCTGCATGCCGAGCTGGTAGTTGTAGGGCAGCGCCGAAGCGGCGGTCGCCCAGGCCAGGGCCGCCGCGGCGACGCCCGCGCCAATGCCGGATTTTCCGAAGGACATGAGGCGACCTCACAAAATGAGCAGGCCGGCCGCAAAGCCCCCCGCTTTTCAGATTCTTGGCGGCGATTTAGAGGCGCTAAGCCCCTAAAGTCATTGCGACCTTCTGGCACGGGGTGGGCAAAGGCCCTCCGCGCGGCAGGCCGGCGGCGCCGGTGGGCAACAGCGCCAAAAAGTACCTATATGTAAAGCCGCGCCAAATCACCCGTTTCGGAGCCTCGCATGAGCAACCCGTCCGACCTCTTCTTCACCCGCACCGGCATGGACCGGGGCCGCGTCCAGGAAACCGTGCGCGAGGCCCTGAAGGGCGCCGACGACGGGGAATTGTTCCTCGAATACCGCCAGAGCGAATCGTTCTCGTTCGACGACGGGCGGTTGAAGGCGGCGAGTTTCGACACCACGCAGGGCTTCGGCCTGCGCGCCGTGGCCGGCGAGGCGACGGGCTACGCCCACGCCTCGGACCTCTCGGAAGAGGCGATCGCGCGCGCCGCGGCGACGGTGCGGGCGGTGGCGCGCGGCCATTCGGGCGTGGCGGCGGGAGCGCCGGCCCGCAGCAATACCAAGCTCTATACCGATATCGATCCGCTCGGCACGGCGTCGTTCGAGGCCAAGGTCAAGCTCATGGAGGACATGAACGCCTATGCGAGAGCCAAGGACGGCCGCGTGCGCCAGGTGTCGTGCCACCTCTCGGGCGAGTGGCAGCAGGTCGAGATCCTGCGCGCCGACGGCGAGACCTATCGCGACATCCGCCCCCTGGTCCGCCTCGACGTGACGGTCGTGGTCGAACAGGACGGACGCCAGGAGAGCGGGCATTATGGCGGCGGCGGACGCAGCGGCTACCAGGCATACCTCGCGCCGGACTACTGGCACGCCGGCATCGACGAGGCGCTGCGCCAGGCGCTGGTCAACCTCGGTTCGATCCCGGCGCCGGCCGGCGAGATGGTCGTGGTGCTCGGCCCGGGCTGGCCCGGCATCCTCCTGCATGAGGCGATCGGCCACGGGCTGGAAGGCGACTTCAACCGCAAGGGCACCAGCGCCTTCGCCGGATTGCTGGGCAGCCGAGTCGCGGCCCCGGGGGTCACGGTGGTCGACGACGGCACCATCGACGGGCGGCGCGGCTCGCTGTCGATCGACGACGAAGGCACGCCGACGTCGCGCACCGTGCTGATCGAGGACGGCATCCTCAAGGGCTACATGCAGGACCGGCAGAACGCGCGGCTGATGGGCGTGGCGCCGACCGGCAACGGCCGGCGGCAATCCTATGCGAGCCCGGTGATGCCGCGCATGACCAACACCACCATGCTGAGCGGCAAAGACGATCCCGGCGAGATCCTCGCCAGCGTCAAGAGCGGCATCTATGCGGCGAATTTCGGCGGCGGCCAGGTCGACATCACGTCGGGCAAGTTCGTGTTCTCCTGCACCGAGGCGTATCTCATCGAGAACGGCAAGAAGGGCGCGCCGATCAAGGGCGCGACGCTGATCGGCAGCGGTCCGGAGGCGCTGACGCGCGTCAAGATGATCGGCAACGACCTGAAGCTCGACAGCGGCGTCGGCGTCTGCGGCAAGAACGGCCAGAGCGTGCCGGTGGGCGTCGGTCAGCCGACGCTGCGGCTCGACGGGCTGACGATCGGCGGCACGGCGCAGGCGGCCTAATGTTCTCGTTCCTTCGCGATCCGCGCGCGCGTTTGCTGGAGCGACTGCCGAAGGGCGGCGTCGGCGCCGAGGTCGGCGTGTGGAAGGGCGACTTCTCGCAGGCCCTGCTCGAGACGGCGCGGCCGCGGGCGCTGCATCTGATCGATCCGTGGCTGTTCGACGCGAGTTTCCCGCAGCGCTGGTATGGCGGCGCGCGCGCCGGCGGCCAGGCCGACATGGATGCGATCCATGACGGCGTCGTGGCGTGGTTCGCCGGCCGGACCGAGGTTCGGGTGCATCGCGCGCCATCGTTGGCGGCGGCGGCGACGTTCGCCGACGGGACGTTCGACTGGGTCTATATCGACGGCGATCATTCGGCGGACGCGGTGCTGAAGGACCTCGGCGCCTGGCGACCCAAGCTCCGCAGCGGCGGCCTGCTCTGCGGCGACGACTATCGCTGGCGCGACGAACAGGGCCGCGCGTCGGTCAAGGACGCGGTCGCCCGGTTCGCGCAGCGCTTCGGGTTGAAGCCGGCGGTCATCCGCTCGCAGTTCGTCATCGCGGTTTGAGGATTCGCGCCATGGCGACGATCTTCAAAGTCGTACCGGCGGCGGAGTGGGCAGAAGCGGAGCGCGCCGGCGCCTATGCCGGCTCGGCGCACGACCAGGCCGACGGCTTCCTGCATTTCTCGACGGCGCCGCAGCTGGCTGAGACGCTCAGGCGCTATTACCCGGGCCGGGACGGTCTGGTGCTGGTCGCGGTCGATCCCGCGCCGCTCGGCGCCGCGCTCAGATGGGAGCATGCACCGTCGCGCGGCGAGGACTTCCCGCATCTGTTCGCCGCGCTGCCGATCACCGCGGTGCGCTGGGTGCGGCCGATTGCGCGCGACGCGGGCGGCACCGCTGTCTTGCCGGATATGGATTGAATGCGCACGGCCATGCGCATATGCTGTGCGCATGAAAAACCGCCGCCTCGAAGACCCGTCCAGGCCGTTTCACGGCCCCCAAACGCCAAAGCACAACCGCCATATCGGCCCCGGCCCGAAGCCGGGCCCGAAACGGGCCGTCAACGTCTCGGTGGACGCGGCGATTTTGAAGGTAGCGAAGGAAATGGAGATCAATCTCTCGCAAGCCCTGGAAGACACGCTGCGCAAGCTGACGGAACCGGAGCGGGTGCAGCGCTTCCGCGCCGAGAACCGCGAATTCTTCGAATCCTACGAGGCCTATATTGGGCGCAACGGCGTGTTCGGCGAAGAATTGCTGGACCTCGATGACCCGCCAGTTTGACGTTTTCCGCAATCCGCTCCGATCGGGACGTGACCAGCGGCCCTATGTCCTCGCGATACAGCACGTGTTCCTTGACGGTCTGCCGACGCGCGTGGTGGTGCCCCTCGTCACAGAGGGCGCGATCCATATGCTGCCGCGGCTCAATCCGAGCCTCACAGTCCTCGGCCAGCGTCTGCATTTGTCGCCCACGGAGCCTTTCGCGCTTGCGCTGCGCTATCTGCGCAAACCGGTTGCCCATCTGAGCTTGGAGCGTGACCGCATCGTCGCGGCGCTCGATCTGGTTTTCACCGGAATCTGAGCGCAGATTGCCGCGCATGGGCGAGGCCAGGGTCTATTCCGAGCGTCTGGGCGCGATCAGCGCGGCGCAGTTCGAGGCGGCCCTGGCGCGGTTCGGTCTCGGACGCTTCGTCAAGGCCGAGCCGACGACCGCGGGCCTGTTCGGGCAGAACGTCTTCGTCACGTCCAGCGCAGGCGACTTCGTACTGCGCGGCGCGCCGCACTGGGTGAAAAGCCCGGGTGAGGCGGCGTGGCGGCGCGAAGACCGCTGGCAGTTCACCAAGGAAGTGTTCTTCGCGCGGCAGCTGCACGCGCGCACGCAGGCGCCGGTGCCATGGCCCATGCTGCACGACGAGAGCAGCGACATTTTCGGCTGGCCCTATCTCGTCATGCCGCGGATGCCGGGCTTCTGCTTCGACGAGCGCCGCATCGGGAAGGCACTGGCGCCGGACGACCGGCGCGACGTCGCGGTGGCGCTGGGCGCCATGCTGGCGCAGATGCAGGCACTGACTTCGCCATTCGCCGGCGATTTCGACATCGACACGATCGCGCTGGCGGAATTTCCCGGCGGCAATACGCGGCACGTCCTCGCGCAAACGCGCGGCCATGCCGGCGAGACAGAGGCCAACGGCGCGCTGACCGCGGGCGACCGCGACTGGATCGAGGCCGTCGGGCAAACCGCGCTGGCAGCCGGCGAACGGCCGAATACCTTCGTGCATTGCGACTACAAGCTCAACAACCTGAGCGTCGCACAGGACGCGGCGGACTGGCGCGTCAGCGGACTGTTCGATCTGCACGAGGCGCAGTTCGGCGACGGCGCGCTCGACATCGTGCGGCAGGCCTGCAGCTATCTCGATAGCGAGCCGGAGCTGGCGCCGGTGTTCGTGCGCAGCTATCTCGAACGCGTGCCCGCCGATCCGCGCCTCAAGGACCTGATGCCGCTCTATATCCTCAATGATCGCATGAAAATCTGGGGATATTTCACGCGACCCGGCGCGCGCGCCGCGTGGAGCGAGGGCAAAACATTCCGGGAATGGGCGGCGCGCTATGTGGACGGCGTCGTGGCGCTTCTGTGACACTGGCGGAATGAATCGGTCCCAATTCGTCGACGCCGTGCTGGTCAATCCGGTCAACCGCGCGATCCTGGAGCGCCTGCCGGCGCTGAACGCGCCCGACAGCTGGCTGGTGTCGGGCGCGCTGTTCCAGACCGTGTGGAACGGGCTGACCGGGCGGCCCGCGCAGCACGGCATCAAGGACTACGACGTGCTCTATTTCGATCCCGATACGTCGTGGGAGGCGGAGGACGTCATCATCAAGCGCGCCGCCGCGCTGTTCGCCGATCTGGGCGCCGCGGTCGAGGTGCGCAACCAGGCGCGGGTGCATATCTGGTACGAGGAGAAGTTCGGCGCGCCCTATCCGCCGCTGGCGCGCGCAACGGAAGGCGTCGACCGCTTTCTCGCGGAGTGCTGCATGGTCGGCATGCGGCCGAAGGACGGGGCTTACGAGGTCTACGCGCCCAAGGGCTTCGCCGATATCGCCAGCCTGACGCTGCGGCCCAACCGGATGCCGAACTACCATCCCGAACGCTATGCCGAAAAGGCGCGGCGCTGGCGCGAAAACTGGCCGGAGCTTACGATCCTGGCACCATGAGGTGCCTGCCATGACCGTCATCGAAGGCAAGCCGCGCGACCTGGGCGACGGCTTCCATGTCAGCCGCATCCTGCCGAGCGTCGAGCAGCGCGCCGTCGGGCCGTTCGTGTTCTTCGACTATTTCGGGCCGGTGCGTTTCGCGCCCGGCAAGGGCATCGACGTGCGGCCGCATCCCCATATCGGGCTCGCCACCGTCACCTACCTGTTCGAAGGCGCGCAGATGCACCGCGACACGCTGGGATCGGTGCAGGAGATCCAGCCCGGCGACGTCAACTGGATGACGGCGGGGCGCGGCATCGCCCATTCCGAGCGCACCGGCCCGGCGATGCGCGCCGCCGGGCACCGGCTGCACGGCATCCAGAGCTGGATCGGGTTGCCGACCGCCAGCGAAGAGGCGCCGCCCTCGTTCCAGCATGTCGCCTCGCGCGATCTGCCGGCGGCGGTGCTGGGCGGCGTGACGCTCAAGATCGTCACCGGCGAGGCCTTCGGGCTGAAATCGCCGGTGCGCGTGTTCTCGCCGATGTTCTACGCCGACGCGCAGTTCGCGGCGGGCAGCAGCCTGGTGGTGACGGCCGAGCACGAAGAGCGCGCGGTATTCGTGGTCGGCGGAAACATCGCAATCGACGGCGAGACGCATGGCGACGGCACGATGATCGTGCTGCGCGGCGGCGAAGCTGTGACGCTGCACGCGGCGGCACCGGCGCGGGCCATGCTGCTGGGCGGCGCGGCGCTCGACGGGCCGCGCCATCTGTGGTGGAATTTCGTCTCCAGCTCGAAAGAGCGCATCGAACGCGCCAAGCGCGACTGGCAAGCCGGAAGCTTCGGCACGATCCCCGGCGACGACAAAGAATTCATTCCCCTGCCCGATTGAGGAAAGCCATGAAATACAACCAGCTCGGCCATAGCGGCCTGTTCGTTTCGGAAATCTGCCTCGGCACCATGACCTTCACCGGCGACGGCAAGAACGCCGGGATGTGGGCCGCGATCGGCGATATCGGCCAGAAGGCGGCGACGGAAATCGTCGGCCGCTCGGTTGCGGCCGGCGTGAACTTCGTCGATACGGCGGACGTCTACTCCGCCGGCCAGTCGGAGCGGCTGACCGGACAGGCGATCAAGGATCTCGGCCTGAAGCGTTCGTCGTTGGTGATCGCGACCAAATGCTATGGCCGCATGGGTCCGGGCGTGAACGACATCGGCGCGTCGCGCGGCCACATCATGGATTCGGTGGCGCGCAGTCTGGAACGGCTCGGCACCGATCATATCGATCTCTACCAGATTCACGCGACCGACGTCGTCACGCCGGTGGAGGAGACGATGCGGGCGCTCGACGACCTCGTGCGCTCTGGGCTCGTGCGCTATGTCGGCTGCTCCAACTGGCAGGCGTGGCGCGTGATGAAGGCCAACGGCCTCGCTGCGCAGCATGGCTGGTCGCGGCTGCAGACCGTCCAGGCCTATTACTCGATCGCCGGGCGCGACCTGGAGCGCGAGATCGTGCCGATGATGGCGGACCAGAAGGTCGGACTGATGGTGTGGAGCCCGCTGGCCGGCGGCCTGCTCTCGGGCAAGTTCGGCCCGGGCAGCAACGGGCCGGAAGGCGCCAGGCGCGTGGCCTTCGACTTCCCGCCGGTCGACAAGGACCGCGCCTGGAAATGCGTCGACGCGATGCGCGAGATCGGGGCGGCGCATGGCGGCGCCTCGGTGGCGCGGGTGGCGCTCGCCTATGTGCTCGCCAAGAAATTCGTGACGAGCGTCATCATCGGCGCCAAGACGATGGAGCAGCTCGACGACAACCTGGAAGCCGTCAAGCTGACGCTGAGCGCCGACGAGATGAAGACGCTCGACACGGTCAGCGCCCTGCCGCCGGAATATCCCGGCTGGATGGTGTCGCGCCAAGGCGCCGAGCGCGTGCCGCAGGCGAAGTAAGTGCCACAGGTGAAGTGGTGGCAGCGGGCGACGTTGGGCGAACGGAGGGGATCATGCGGGGATTTTTCAGGACCGGGCTGCTGACCATCGGCGTGCTGGCGATCGCGCTGGGCGTGTGGTGGACGTTGCAGGGCACCGGCATCGTGCCGGTCGGCTTCATGGCCAATCACATGCAATGGGCCTATCGCGGCATCGGGCTGGCGGTGGGCGGGGCGATCCTGGCGGTCGTTTCGAGACGAATCTAAGGGCGTTTTCGCCGGCCGGCGAACCGATCACGCCGCGCTAAAGGAAGTTGTATTCCGTAAACAGCGGCGCGAGGTCCCGGCCCCATTCGGCGTTGTAGTTCTTGAGCAGCTCTTCGGCGCGGGTGTAGCCGCGGGCGACGAGTTCGCGCAGCGGATTGAGAAAGCCGTCCTCGCTCATGCCGCCGCTGTCGAGTTCGGCACGGCGCCGAAGGCCGGCCGAGGAGATTTCCAGCATGCGGTGCGCCAGGGCGTGCACCGTGGTGTTGCGGAACGGCGTCTTGAACGCCTGTTTCGGCACCGCGTCGCGCATCGCCTGGCGCTCCTCGGCGGTCCAGTCCTTGACGAGGTCCCAGGCGGCGTCGAGCGCCACCTGGTCGTAATAGATGCCGACCCACAGTGCCGGCATGCCGCAGATGCGCCGCCACTGGCCGCCGTCGGCGCCGCGCATCTCCAGGAAGCTCTTGAGGCGCACTTCGGGAAAGATGGTGGTGAGATGATCGGCCCAGTCGCTCATCATCGGCGTCTGATCCTTGACCTCAGGAATCCGGTGGCCGAGGAAATCGCGGAAGCTCTTGCCGGCGACGTCGATATATTTGCCGTCGCGGTAGACGAAATACATCGGCACATCGAGCGCGTAGTCGACATAGCGCTCGAACGACATGCCATCCTCGAACACCCAGGGCAGCATGCCCGAGCGGGCGTTGTCGACGTCGGTCCAGACCTGCGAGCGATATGAGAGAAAGCCGTTGGGCTTGCCTTCGCGGAACGGCGAGTTGGCGAGCAGCGCCGTGGCGATCGGCTGCAGCGCCAGGCCGACGCGGAATTTCCTGATCATGTCGGCTTCGGAGGAGAAGTCGAGATTCACCTGCACCGTGCAGGTGCGGAACATCATTTCATGGCCATAGCCGCCGACCTTCGGCATGTAGCGGCGCATGATCTGGTAGCGCCCCTTGGGCATCATGTGGGTCTCGTCCATCGACCAGGTGGGCGCGAAGCCCATGCCGATGACACCCGCGCCCATTTCGTCGGCGACTTCGCGAACCTGGACGAGATGCGTGTTCACCTCGGCGCAGGTCTCGTGCACCGTTTTGAGCGGTGCGCCGGAGAGCTCGAACTGGCCGCCCGGCTCGAGGCTCAGCGAGGCCTTGTTCTGGGTCAGGCCGATGATGTTGCCCTCTTCGAGCACGGGCTCCCAGCCGAAGCGCGCCATGCCTTCGAGCAACTGGCGGATGCCGGGCCTGGTGTCATAGGCGAGCGGCTTGTGGGTCTTGAGGTCGTAGACGAATTTCTCGTGCTCAGTGCCGATGCGCCAGTCGGCCTTCGGCTTGCAGCCGTCCGACAGATGGCGGACGAGGTCGTCGCGCGTTTCGATGGGGCCGCCGGCGGATTGTGGAATGGACATCGGCTCTGTTTCCCCGCGCGGAAGTCCCCACGCCTTTGTGTAAATATTGAACTGGCCGTTCAGTGATCGGTTATCTAGTGACGTGCCAGCGTTCCGGCAAGTGAGCCGGTACGCGAACCCTACTACCCCAGCGAAATTTCGCCCCGTGCCCACGGCTTTTCGCGGCTTGCGACGTTGTCTCCGACTGAGAGCTTGGAGAGGGTGACATGGCATTGCGAAAGTTGCTGGCGCTGGCGGCCGCGTTTCTTGCTACCATGTCGTCGGCCCAGGCCGCCGTCACGATCTCGTTTTACGCGCACCAATTGGGCAGCAAGGGGATCTGGGTCGAATTTCCGCACGCCTATGTGACGCTCGCCGGCACGACGCAGACCGGTGCCTTGCCGGTCAAGGCAAATTTCGGCTTCACGCCGCCGGTGGTGGGACCTTCCATCCTGTTCGGCAAGGTCGACGGCACGGTGGTCAGCGCCGAGGACGACTACATCGCCAAGGACAAGCCGATCTTTTCGCTGCCGCTCAGCGACCGGCAATACGCCGCCGTGCTGGCGGTGGTGGCGCGATGGCGCAATGCGGCGCAGCCGTCTTACGACCTCGACACGCATAATTGCGTGATCTTCGTGAAGGACATCGCCGCCGCGGTCGGCCTCTCGGTGGTGGACGACGACAAGTTCGTGCGCGACCCGGCGGCGTTCCTGGCCGACCTCAAATCGCGCAACGGCGAATTCCTGGCACGCAGCGGAGCGCCGTCGTTCCGGACGTCACAGGTCCAGGCAATGACGGCAAACAACGGCGCCAGGTAGCTATAATTGCGTGTTGACTTAATTAAGTGAGTTCGACAATATAGGCCCATGAACGGCCTGACCGCCCTTGCCGACCCCACCCGCCAGCGCATCGTACAGATGCTCGCCGCCGGCGCCCTGTCGTCGGGCGATATCGCGCGGCGTTTCGCGATGACGCCGCCGGCGGTCTCCCAGCATCTCAAGACGCTGCGCGAGGCCAAGCTCGTGAAGGTGCGGGCCGAGGCGCAGAAGCGGTTCTACGAACTCGATCAGGAGGGCGTGATGGAAGTCGCCGACTGGGTGAACGATCTGCGGAAATTCTGGGCGAACAAGCTGGATGCGCTCGAAGCGGAGTTGACGAAGTCATGAACCCGCTCGGCACCGTTTCACGAACTTTCGATGGCGGCACGATCCTGCTCTACGAACGGTTGATCGACAAGGCGCCCGCACAAGTGTGGGCGATGCTGACCGAACCGGCGCTGCTGCAGCGCTGGCTTGAGCGTGCGGAGGTCGATCTGCGGCTCGGCGGCGCTTTCGTCCTTCATTTCCCGAACGGCGCGATGCGTGGGGTGATCCGGGCGTTGGAGCCGGAGCGCCTGCTCGAATATTCGTGGGGCGAGAACGATACCGCACCGCCTTCGGTGGTGCGCTGGATCCTGTCGCCACAGGATGGGCGGACGAAGCTGAAGCTGATGCATGTCCTGCCGCCCGGCACGCCGGATGGGGAGGCGGTCGAGCTCGGCGGTGGCTGGCATGTCATCCTGGACCGGCTGGGCCGCGGCGGCGGATCGGAAGACAAGGCCGCGCTGCGCGAATCCGAGGCGCGCTACGCCGGATTGTTCCGCGAGGCGGCGACGCTCGTACGAGACGGCGCGCTGGAGAAACGTGACGACGGCTTCGTGGTGCGGTTCGAGCGGCTGATCCCGCGGCCGCCGGCGCGGGTGTGGACGGCGCTGACGGAGCCGAACGTGCTGGCGAACTGGCTGGGCGCGGCGGAGGTCGAGCCGCGGCAGGGCGGCAAATTCGTTTTCCGCTTCCACGACGCAGATACGGTGATGACCGGTTCGATCACGGCATTCGAGCCGGAGCGCGTGCTGGAATACAGTTGGGTCGAGAGTGGCGTGGACATGCCGCCATCGCACGTGCGGTGGGAGTTGGCGGCGGCGGACGAAGGCTGCCGGCTGGTGCTGACACATCGCTTCGCTCACGGGGTGGCGCGGCGAGACATCGTGCCGTTCCTCGGCGGCTGGGAAGGTTTGCTGGACGTGCTCGCGGAGGCAAGCGACGGCCGGTTCATGCCCTATCGGGCGTGGGAGCCTTATGACGCACTGTATCGAGAGGCCCATCCATGAGCGACAAAGGCATGTTCTCGGCGTTGCCGTGCGTGACCTTCGTGCGCACCCTGCCCGGCCCGAGCGACAAGGTCTGGGCGCATCTGACCGACACCGGATTGCTGCCGGGCTGGTTCGGGCCCGACAGCGCGATCGAACCGCGCACGGGCGGCGCCGTGCGCCTGATGGGCGGGCATATCCGCGGCGTGGTCACGCAATGGCAGCCGCCAAACAAGCTGGTCTACACCTGGAACGTGTTCGGGCCGAACGATGGGCCGGACGCGGTCTCGGCCTTTCCCGAATCCTATCCGACGTTCGAGCTGGAGGCGCGCGGCGCCGAGGTCGTGCTGACGTTGCGGCATTTCCCGGTGCTGGAGCGCTTCGTGCCGCAGAACGCGATGGGCTGGCACACCATGCTCGATATCCTTGAGGCGGGGTTGCGCGGCGAGCCCCCGCCGGCACGCCCCGACCTGATGAAAAAGAATGCCGCCTTGTACGGCGTCGATCTGAACAACCTGTCGCGGTGATGGTTTGCCCGCGCGCACCTTACGGTGCGGTTGGCGATCGTTTGTTGGCGCGCACCTTACGGTGCGCTTGGTAATGGTCTGTTGGCGCGCACCTTACGGTGCGCTTAGCGCCAATCGCCGCGCACGGATTGCCAGATGGCGAGTGCGGCGAGCGCGGCGGTGTCGGCGCGCAGGATGCGCGGGCCGAGCGTCACCGGCGTGACGAAAGAAAGCGCGCGCAGGGCCTCGCGTTCGCGATCGTCGAAGCCGCCTTCGGGACCGGTAAAGATGGCAGCGGGCTCGGGCGCGACTTCGCGGGCGGGGCTGGCGCTCAGCATCATCTCGCCGCCCGCTTCGGCGAGCGGCGGCGGGTTGCGGACGGCTTCTGCTATGGGGAGCGCGTCGCCGCCTTCGTCGCAGAAGAACAGGCGGCGGTCGCGCGGCCAGGCAGCAAGCAGCTTGTCGAACGACATGGGTTCGCGGCAGTCGGACACGCTGAGGCGGCCGGATTGTTCGGCGGCCTCGACGGCGTTGGCCCGCATGCGGTCCAGGTTCACGCGCCCGACGACGGTGCGCCGGGTGAACACCGGCTGCAGGACGCGGACGCCGAGTTCGGTCGCCTTCTGCACGACATAGTCGGCGGGGGTCTTCTTGATCGGCGCAAAGCACAGCCAGAGGTCGGGAACCTCCGCCTGCGGCGCAACCTGGCGATCACATTGCAGCGAGCAGGACCGCTTGGCGACGTCGGCGACGCGCGCCAGCCATTCGCCGTCGCGGCCGTTGAACAGGCTGACGCGGTCGCCGGCCTTGGCACGCATGACGTGCAGCAGGTAATGCGCCTGCGCCGCATCCGGCACGATGCGTGCATCGGTGCCCAGCGGCGCCTCGACGAAGAGCCGCAGCTTGCCGCCGGGAGTGGTGAGATCGTTTTCGCTCATGGACGAATACTTGTAGAGTGCCGGCGATGAACGAGACAACCGCCAAGCTGAAACCCGCCGATGCCGTGCCGCTCGGCTGGATCGACCATGCGCCGGGCCTCCTCAGGCCATTCCTGCAACTCATGAGGCTGGACCGGCCGATCGGCACCTGGCTGCTTCTGTGGCCTTGCGTCTTCGGGCTGACGCTGGGCGCCATCGCCAGCGAGCGGCCGCTGTCGGGCTGGCACGATCTCTACCTCATCGCCCTGTTTGCCGTCGGCGCGGTGACGATGCGCGGCGCGGGCTGCACCTACAACGACATCGTCGACCGCGACATCGACGCCGGCGTGGCGCGGACGCGCGGACGGCCCCTGCCCTCGGGTGCGGTGACGCTGCGCCAGGCGTGGCTGTTCCTGGGCGCGCAGCTGGCGGCAGGCCTCGCCATCCTGATCCAGCTCAACCTGTTCGCCATCGAGATCGGGGCGGCGTCGCTGCTGCTGATCGCCGCTTATCCCTTCATGAAGCGCATCACCTGGTGGCCGCAGGCGTGGCTGGGACTGACCTTCAACTGGGGCGCCCTGCTCGGCTTCGCGGCGCAGACCGGGACGATCGATGCGGCGGACGCGATGCTGTATGCGGGGCTGTTCTTCTGGACGTTGGGCTACGACACGATCTACGCGGCGCAGGACAAGGACGACGACGCGCTGAACGGCGTCAGATCGACGGCGCTTTTGTTCGGAGCGCGGGCGCAGGGTTGGGTGCTGGGATTCTATGCCGCCGCCTTCGCGCTCATCCTGGCGGCCGGCTTCGCCGAGCATGCCGGCTGGCCGTTCGCCTTCGTCATGCTGGCGGCGGGCGGGCATCTGCTGTGGCAGGTGCATACGCTGAAGATCGACGATGGGGCGCGCTGCCTCAAGCTGTTCCGCGCCAACCGCGACACCGGCGCGCTGATCGCGCTGGCGTTCGTGATCTCGAGCTGGATCTGGTGATGCCCGACCAAAAGGTTCTCGACGCTTTCATCGCCATGGTCGTCGGCGGCCAGCATGACCGCGCCATCGAGGAGTTCTACGCCGAGGACTGCACCATGCAGGAGAATCTCGGCGAGATCCGCAAGGGCCGCGCCGCGGCGGTGGCGCGCGAAAAGGCGACGCTGGCGCGCTTCAAGGAGGTGCGCACGACCTTGGTGCCGCCGCTGTTCGTGGCCGGCGATTGCGTCGTCCTCCACTGGATCTTCGAGTTCATCCGCGCCGACGGCGGCGTGGTGCGAATCGAGGAACTGGCACACCAGCGCTGGACCGGGAACAAGATGGCGCAAGAGCGGTTTTACTACGATCCCAGGCAGATGGCGGGGATGGCGCCGTAGCGGAACCGGGGCTTCGCTTTGACCGCGAAGCGCCTATAATTGCCGCCATGAACGTGCAGCGCTTCGATCCGACCACCGTGTTCTCGCCGCAGGAGATGGCGAGCGTGCGGGCGCGCTCGGACGTCACGGGCCTGCTTTGCGTCATCCATGCCTGGGTGGTGATCGGCGCGATGATGGCGCTCTACGCGCTGTGGCCCAATCCGCTGACCTTCATCGCCGCGGTGATCGTGATCGGCAGCCGCCAGCTCGGCCTCGCCATCCTGATGCACGATGCGGCGCATGGCGTCCTGATGAAGACGCGGGCGCTCAACGAATGGGTCGGGCAATGGCTGTGCGCCTATCCGACGATGGGCGAGATGATCGGCTATCGCCACTATCACCTGGTGCATCATCGCCGCACGCAGCAGGCGGACGATCCCGACCTCGGCCTGTCGGCGAAGTTTCCCATCACCCGCGACAGCTTCCGGCGCAAGATGGTCCGCGACCTCACCGGCCAGACCGGCTTCAAGCAGAGGAAGGCGCAGTTCCTGCGCGCCTGGGGCGAGAAGGGCCGGCCGTTCGGCGAGCGGCTGAAGACCTTCGGAAGGCGGATCGGGCGGCAATACGCGGTGCAGCTGATCCTGCTCGCTTTGATGACGGCGTTCGGCAAGCCGCATTATTTCCTGATGTTCTGGGTGCTGCCCAACATCACCTGGCAGATGGCGATCACGCGGGTGCGCAACATCGCCGAGCACGCCATCGTGCCGGACGACAACGACGTCTTCCGCAATGCGCGCACCACCTATGCGTCGTGGTGGGTGCGGGCGCTGGTGGCGCCGTATTGGGTCAACTACCACGTCGACCATCACCTGCTGTTCTACGTGCCCTGCTACAACCTGCCCAGGCTGCACGCGCTGCTGCTGTCCAAGGGGCTGGGCCCAAAGATGGAAATCCAGCCCGACTATCTCACCATGCTGAAGCTGGCGACCTCCAAGCCCGAGCCCCTGGCCGCGCAGGCCGCGTGAGCGATCCCGCCGACTTCATCCGCGCCAACACCGCGTTGGCCGCGCCGCCGCTGGTGCCGGAGATCAAGCTGCATCTGGCGACCGAGGTGGTGCCGCTGTGGCGGCTGACCGAGGACGAATTGCAGGCGCAGGGCGTGCCGCCGCCCTATTGGGCGTTCGCCTGGGCCGGCGGGCAGGCGCTGTCGCGCTATGTGCTCGACAATCCCAGGACCGTCGCCGGGCTCGACGTGCTCGACTTCGGAGCGGGTTCGGGCCTCGTCGGCATCGCCGCCGCGAAGGCCGGCGCGGGGCGCGTGCTGGCCGCCGACATCGACGTCTTCGCGCATGCCGCGATCCGGCTCAACGCCATTGCCAACAGCGCGATCCTCAGCGCCACGACGGACGACGTGATCGGCTCAGAGGGCAATTGGCGCGTCATCCTGGTCGGCGACATGTGCTACGAGCGGCCGCTGGCCGAGCGGCTGATGACGTGGCTGACGGACCGCGCGGCGCATGGCGCCACGGTGCTGCTCGGCGATCCGGGGCGCAGCTATTTTCCGGCGAGCGGCGTCGAGAAGCTCGTCACCTATAACGTGCAGACGACGCGCGACCTGGAAGACCGCGAGATCCGGGCGACCAGCGTCTACGCGCTGAAGGCGGCCGGCGCATGAGCGCGCCGGCACTCAGCCTGCGCGTCGTGCATCCCGCGATCGATCCGCGCAAGATCACGGAGGAACTCGGTCTGCCGCCGCAGACGTCGTGGGCGGCGGGCGGCGACCGCCGCGAAACCTTTTGGCAGACGCGACTGGCCGGCAACGAGACGGGACGCGGCGATTTGAATTCGGCGCTGCGCGACGTCGCGGCCCGCTTCGCGCATTACCGCTTCTTCGTCGACGCGATGCGCGCCGGCGGCGGGCGCGTGGAGATCAGGGTCGCCGGCGCGACGGCAACGCCGGATGCAGACATCGCAAATGTCTTGCGCGATCTGGGGATTGCGCTGGTGTTCAGTTAGAACCGCCTGGGACAGTCGCGCGCGGCGACAAAATAGGCATATATCCGCGGCGCTGCTATGCTGGCGGCAAAACGGGAGGACGCCATGCACCGCACTTTCATCGCCGCGCTCGCGCTTGCGACGACACTCGTCACCGCAGCAGCGGCGGCAACGCCGGCTTCGATCAGCGATCCGGGCCGCCCCGCCGAAGACGTGGCACGCGACGCGGCACGCAAGCCGGCCGAGATGCTGACCTTCTCCGGCATCAAGGCCGGCGACAGCGTGCTCGAGCTGCTGCCCGGCGGCGGCTATTTCACGCGCATCTTCAGCAAGGAGATCGGGCCGACCGGCCATCTCTATGCCGCCGTGCCGGACCCCAAGGGCGCCGACGCCGAGCCGGTGGCCGCCGCCCTGGCAGCGCAGCCGGGTTATGCCAACGTCACGGTCATCCCGATCGCGCCCCTGGGTGCGACGCCGCCGCTCGACGTGATCTGGACCTCGTGGAACTACCACGACCTGCATCTCAGCCGCGTCCATGCCGACATGGCGGCGATCGACAAGGATTTCTTCGCGCGGCTGAAGCCCGGCGGCGTGGTGGTGATCGTCGATCATGTCGCGTTGCCGAACGCCTCGGCGACGGACACCGCCGACAAGCTGCACCGCATCGATCCGGCGGTGGTGAAGAGCGAGATGGCGGCGGCGGGCTTCGCGTTCGACGGCGAGAGCGACGTGCTGCGCAATCCGGCCGATCCGCACACCGCGCTGGTGTTCGATCCCTCGATCCGCGGCAAGACCGACCAGTTCGCCTATCGCTTCCGCAAGCCGAACTGATCAGCGCTTGCGCGCCGGCGACGGCGCCGGGCCGATATAGCGGGCGCGCGGGCGGATGAGCTTCTTGCTCTCGAACTGCTCGCTGGCGTGCGCCACCCAGCCGGCGACGCGGGCCATGGCGAACAACGTGGTTTCGCTGCCGACCGGCATGCCGAGGACGCGGCGCATGACGGCGAGCGCGTAGTCGCAATTGGCCGACGCGCCGGTCGCCTCGCGCACCGCTTGCGGGATGTCGAGCGCCAGGCGCTTGTCGATGTCGAGCTTCAGGAGCGCGTTGAACAGCGAGACGCCGCGCGGATCGCCGTCGCGATAGATCATGTGGCCGAAGCCCGGGAATTTCTCGCCCAGCGCGACGCGCTCGCGCACCACCGCGGCGACGTCGCCTTCGAGCAGCGTGTCGAGCAGCTTGGCGGCGAGCGGGCCAACGCCGCCATGGCGCGGCCCTTTCAGCGCGGCCATGCCGGCGATGACCGCGTCGTAGAGGCTGATGCCGGTCGAGGCGGCGCAGCGCACCGTGAAGGTCGAGGCATTGAGCTCGTGGTCGGCGAGCAGCACGAGCGCGCGGCGGATCAGGTCCTCGGCATGGCGGTGCGCCGGCGCCCAGGCGTGCGCGATCTGCCTGTGCAGCGGCTCGGCCGACGGCTCGCTTTCGGTCATGGTGGCGACGACGAGGCGCAGGATGCGCGCGCCGGTGGCGGCGCGGCCTTCGGCGACGCTGTTGTAGGCGCGGGGATCGGCCTCGGCGGCCTGCGACAAGACCGCGATGGCGCGGTCGATCGGCGGCGCGCCCCTGGTCGCCGCCATGATACCGCGCATCGCCGGCGAGATCACCGGCAGGTTCGCCTTGGCGAACGGATCGGAGGATTTGGCGTCCCACAGCAGCGAGGCGCATTGCTCGAAGGTCGCGGTCTCGGCCAGCATCACGGCGCGCACGCCGCGATAGATCGGTCCCTCCTCGGTGATGGTCGACACCGCCGAATCCATCACCGGCAGGTCGGCGGCCTTCAGGCCCTGCCCCTCGACCAGCGGGGCGCGGCGGTTCTTGAGGCTGCGGACATCCTCGGCGCGGTAGCGGCGGCTACGCGGATTCTCGCCGGGCTCGGAGCGGATCAGGCCGCGCGAGACATAGGCGTAAAGCGTGGCCGGCGAGACGGCGAGTTCGGTAGCGGCGTCGCGGGCGGTGAGATAGAGCGCTTCGTCAGAATTATTCATGTTGATTATGCTAATCAAGATTGATCAATGTGTCTAGCCGCCCGATCTTTTGTGCAACGCAACAAAGGAGAGGGATATGACACTGCAAAGCAGCAAATCGCCGATCGGGCTGGACGGAGTTCCCGCCGCCGAGACCGCCTTGAGCCATGTCGACGGCCAGAAGGGCGAGCTGATCATCGCCGGCGAGCGGGTCGCGGACCTGGCGGCCAGATCGAGCTTCGAGGGCGTCACGGCCCGGCTATGGACGGCGGCGACGACGGTGCCGATCAGCGAGGCGGAGGTGCGCGCGGCGCTGGGCGAGGCCCGGGTGCGGGCGCATGCGCGGCTGCCGCAATTCCTGGCCGCGAGCGAGGGGCTGTCGGTGGTCGACGGCTTCCGCGCCGCGACCGCGACGCTGCGCGCCGAGCACGGGCTGACGCATGACGCGACCATCGTCGGCGCCCTGCCCGTCATTGTCGGCGCGCTGGTGCAGCGCCTGAAGGGCAAGGCGCCGCATATCCCGAGCGCCACGCGCAGCCATGCCGCGGACACGCTGGCGATGCTGCATGGGCGGGCGCCCAACGCGGCGGAGACGGCGGCGCTGGACGCCTATTTCGTCACGGTATGCGACCACGGCATGAATGCGTCGACCTTCACCGCGCGGGTCATCGCCTCGACCCAGGCCGACCTCTTCTGCGCCGTCACCGGCGGCTATTGCGCGCTGACGGGGCCGTTGCATGGCGGCGCACCGGAGCCGGTGCTGGAGATGCTCGACGCCATCGGCACGCGCGAGCGCATCGAGCCGTGGATCGACGACGCGCTGGCGCGCGGCGAGCGGCTGATGGGCTTCGGCCACCGCGTCTACAAGGTGCGCGATCCGCGCGCCGACGTGCTGAAGGTCGCGGTCGAGAAACTGGCGAGCAACGCCATCGACATGCCGTTCGCGGCCGAGGTCGAGGCTTATGCCCGTGAGGCGCTGCGCCGGAAAAAGCCGGACCATCCGCTCGACACCAATGTCGAGTTCTTCACCGCGATCCTTTTGGATGCGCTGCAGATCCCGCGCCAGGCCTTCACGCCGATCTTCGCGGTGGCGCGCGCGGCGGGCTGGACGGCGCATGCCCGCGAACAGCAGCGCCGCGGCCGCCTGCTGCGGCCAAGCTCGGCATATATCGGGGAGATGCCGGCCGGATCGAATTGACAGTTACGGACGGCATTACGGAACGCGGAAGCCGCGCTCGATGACCCGCCCACGCTCGGCTTCCTGCGCCTTCAGCCGCTCCATCTCCATGCGCATGACCTCCCGCGCAACCGCTCGATGCCACTCCGTAGGAGTTGGGAACGGATGCTCGAACGCGCGGAGCGGCATGCGGCCAATATGCGTCCGCCAGGCCGCTGCCGCCCACGTGCCGACGGCGCGCGGGGTGACGCGGATGTCGGGGACACGCGCGAGAAGCTTGCCCGTCACATCCTCGACGAAAGTATCAACGAAACCTCTTGCGACCGAAGAGACGAGCCCGTTTTGCGACCAGCCTCCGAGCAGTGCATCGGTTACGACTCGGCTCAGTGCGGCGCGCGTCTGCGCTTCGACCAGATCAGCGTAAACGCGCTCGCCATGCAGCCGATGCAGCGTGTCAATATTCGGCGGCGGCTCGTTCGCATGATTTGGCGACGCGACGGCAGCCTTGCGGAAGGAAGGGCCTATCGCAGCGTCGACGTCCGCCGCCAGTTGCCGTCCAACATCGCTACCGAATCCTTGCGCTACGGTCTCTTCGGCGGTCGGCGCAGCCCGGCTGTGCAGCGCATCCATCCTACGTTCGAGACGCATCGCGGAATTGGTGTTTTCGGCGTCCGGTGCCGCAGCAGGGACCTGTAAACGCCGCAGCGCCACTCCGTGCTGCGCGAACGTGGTACGCCAGCGCGAATTGGCGGCGAGGTTTTCCTGCAGCACCTGTTCGACATTGAACTCGAGGCGGCTTTGCATCTGCGCAGCCAGTTCGATGCGGATGCGGCTCCGGATATTCGCACTCCACGCGGCACCGGGCGCCTGCGTGAACACGGTCAGAGAACTGACGACTATCACGGCGAGCAGCGCCGCCTCCATCGTGTTTCGCCAGACGAGCACCCTGCCGAGAAGGCGGCCCCGCGACAGCCAGGTTTGAATCGCCGCAGCAAGTAGGATGGGAAGCCACCAGAACCATGCAAGATTGATCACGGGTTCAAGAAACAGATGAAGCGATATCGCGGCGGCCTCGTAGGAACGTGCAATCGGCACTAGGTCCGTAGGATCGGGCGCGGTGTTCGCGGTAATGAGGAAGATCGCATGGGGGAGCGATGCGAAGAACAGCGCCGCGATGACAGGCAAGTAGCTCAGCGCCTTGCGCCTGAACAACATGACCGCGCAGGCAAGTCCCGATGCTATCGGGATGAGGAGGAACCAACCGCATGCATCGCATATCATGAAGATCGAACTGAGGACCACCGTCGCGCTTAGGAGCAGCACGCCACCAAAGCAGCCGAGGGGATCGCTATTCGGCGGCGCGTCCCACATCAACCGGATATAGACAGCGATCAGTACAAACACGAAGACGAGACTAACCAAATTCTCGGTCAGGCATCCGATCACTCCGAAAAGTACTATCGGGATGAGCATCGCAGCATTGAGTTGTCTATAAGATATATCGTCGGATGTATTCTTCGGTTCCATTTTATGGATATGTTCCATGAAGCCAGAATATGAATTCACGACTGTCGGGCAGGCGTCAATCACCGGCGAGTCTCAACGGCCGGACATTAAGCCTCCATCTGGTCATGCTGACGCCGGTCGTTCGCGCAGTCCGCGGTTGTGACTTGCAACTGCCGCACTTTGACCTTGGTCGCGAAATAGGGATGCTCGGCAAAGATATTCGGGGGATTTCACATGCGTGCGTTCAAAACCGGCCTGGTCGTGATGGCCGCAGCGGCGTTCACCTGCGGCACGGCCGCCGCCAACTGGCATGTCGAGTCCTTGCCCGACAATCTGCCGCTCGCCAGCCAGAGCTGCCTGACGACCTATTCCATCGTCGGGACGAACGGCGCCAACAGCGTCTTTCTCGACGAGAGCACCGACGAATTGCTCAAGGCACGCGGCAACATCAAGCTGGGCGGCAAGCTGTTCGACCTCAAACTCGTCAGTACCAAGACGACCGGCAAGGACGGCGCGGACTCGTCCGGCATCGGCGCGCATTTCGACCGCGTCTTCAAGGACAAGAGCGGTGCGGTGGTGGTCGAGACGGCGGTGACGGTCACAGCCCTGCATCCGGAGGCCGACTCGTCCGAGATGGGGGGATCGCTGACGGCGAAATTCCAGGGCGGGACGCAGACGATCAAGATCGAGGGCGGGGTTGCCTGCTAGGAGCCGCCGCGGCGCCTTCAGGCATCTTTATGCCCCTGCTCGGCCAGCTCGTCTTGGATTTCCTGCAATTCCGCCAGGAGTTTGTCGCGCGCGGCGTTGTTCCATCCGGACGTGCCCGCTCGGTTTGGCGCTCCGCCCGTCCCCATTTCCAATCGACCGCGAATTACGGCGCGGGCTTCCAGGAGCTCTGGGATTGTCATCCGATCAATTGGATTCGGAGTCATTGTCGAAACCTGCTTCGCGCCCTCCAGACCTTTAGGCATCAGGGTTTGTGCGGCGACCGAGGAATACGACCCAGAGGGACACCCCTATTGCCGTGAACATGGAAATTCCCACTGCGATCAGGACTGCCAAATGGTGGCCATGCGCAAGGTGGTTCATCGGGAGCTCCGGGCAACAATCCGACCTTATTCCGCCTGGGAATATCCAGCAATCTCGTCGAAATTCAAATGGAGAGACACCCGAAATCACGGCGCCGTAATTCTTACACTACAATTTCTGCCGCCAGCACAAGACGCTGCGCGCCTCGCCGCTCCAGAGGTTGGCGTGACCGATGAGTTGCTGTCGATGGAATATCTTTGCGCTATCATGGACGCGGCGAACCCTGCGAAGAAACGCGAGCCATAAGAAACACGTAGAGGCGGTCCGATGCCGACACTCTTCCTGATTTGCGGCCTGCCCGGCTCCGGCAAGACGACAGCCGCACTGGCTTTGGAGCGCGACAACAACGCTGTACGACTTGCACCGGACGAATGGATGGCGCGCATTGTCGGCGACGGGTGGGACCACGAACGGCGGGAGCAGGTCGAAACGGTTCAATGGGAATTGGCCCAGCGACTGCTCACGTTGGGCCTCGATGTCGTGCTGGAAAACGGCTTTTGGCGGCGAACGGAGCGCCAGGCCCGTCGCGCGCAGGCCTTGGAGCTAGGTGCTGAGTGCAGGCTCGTCTATTGCGATGCGACGCGCGATGAGTTGAAGCGGCGGCTTGTGGCACGCAATGCAGACTTGCCGCCGGATACCTTCGCGGTCACGCCGGAACAACTCGACGAAATGTGGCCGCACTTCGAACCGCCCCGCGAGGACGAACTTCGATGGTGACGCGGCGAAACTCAAACCGAGACACACCCGAAATCGCGGCAGTGTCTCAGTTCGAATTTCCGCGCGGCGGTGCTGATAGATATAGCGGCTCGCCCATCCACCCGGCCTATCCCGGTTTGTATTGAGTCTGTTCAAATCCGCCGCCCATCGTGCTTTCATCGGATGATGGAAAAGGTTCTCTGCGTCTGTGTCGGCAACATCAGCCGCAGCCCGATGATGCGGGCGGTGCTGCAGCAGCACCTTGGCGCCGCCTTCTCAGTCGAAAGTGCCGGCCTGCGTAAGGAACTGGCAGGCCGTCCCGCCAATTACCGCTCTGTCGCGTGCATGAAGGAACGCGGGGTCGATTTGAGTGGCCATATCAGCCGCTGGATCGGGGACCTGGACCTCGACCAGTACCGATGGATCGTTTGTGTCGGCCACGACGAGGCCGACAAGGTCCGTTCCGCCCTGGGGAGGCTCGGCGCGCGTGATGGTCGCGAACGAGCATCAAGGCGGCATTCCGGACCCCTACGAACTTGGGATGGCCGGCTATCAGGACTGCCTAGCTCTGCTGGACCGGGCGATGCCGCACGTCGCGCAGCACATCAAAGACGCCTAGGCGGCTTCGCGCTTCGCCCGCTCAAGAGGCTGGCGTGACCGATCAACTGCTATCGATGGATCATCTTTGCGCTATCATGGACGCGGCGAACCCGCTGAAGAAACGCGGGCCATACAAGAAGCGAGAAGCCGAATAGGAGACGCAGGTATGTCCGCCGAATTTCCAAAGACCCTCAAGCCAGAGCCAAGGTACTTTGATCGACGCTATATCGCGGGGAAATGGTCCACAACGCTGACATTGCGCAGCGACTGGGAAGGCAGAACTACCGGCAAGGTTCGGTTCGGACTCTATGGATGGAACGGCAAAGGTCGGACCTTGGACAGCATCCATGACTCAAGGGACGAGGCGCGAAAGGGGGCGGCTCATTTACGCAGAAGAAATTCAAACTGAGACACACCCGAAATCGCGGGTGGACGAAACGGGAACGGCGGGCGATAATCGGGCGATGAAAACCCGCCTTCTCCCGCTCGCCCATTGGGCGCGCGCGCTTTTCTCGAAGCATCAGGATGCGCTGCTGGTCGGCGGACGCGTCGGGCTTTCGGCGACGCTCGCCTACCTGGTGGCGACGCTGCAGCATGTGCCGGAGACCTATTGGCCGGTGATGTCCGCGGTTATCGTCGCGCGCGGCGGCGCCAAGGGCGCGGGCGGCTCGGCGACCGACCGGCTGGTCGGCACGCTGGCGGGCGCCGGGGTGGGGCTGGCGGCGTCGTTCCTGCACCGCTTCGGCATGCCCGACTGGGCGTTGCTGTTCGCCGCGATGGCGCCGATGGCGTTCCTGTCGGCAGATAACACCGCGTTCCGCGCCGCGCCGATGGCGGCGATGATCGTCTTGTCGGCGACGGCGAGCGGCAAGCCGGGGCTGTACGGCCTCGGCGTGGCGGGCTTGCGGGTGCTGGACGTCGGCATGGGCACGCTGGTGGCGCTGTTCGTGTCTTATGTGGTGTTGCCGTCCAATGCGCTGAAGGGCCTGCGCAAGGACGCGGCGGCGCTGATGATGCCGCTGGCCAAACTGCTGGCGCTGGGGGTCAAGCCGGGCGAGGCCGAGGCGCGCGACAAGCTCACGCGGCTGAACGCCAGGACGCGGCGCGAGATGCGCGAGGTCGTCGTTGCGGCGCGCCAGATCAAGCCCAAACGCGGCGAGCGCCACCTCGCCGAGACGCTGCCCAACCAGTTCACGGCGGCGCTCGGCCGCACCCATGGCAGCATCGTGTTCATCAACCGCGCCGTGTCGGGCGCGCCGCTGCCGGAAAACGTCGCGGGCGCGCTCAGGCCGTTCGTGCGCGACGCGCGGGCGCGGCTGGGCGCGATCCATCATCTCCTGGCGGACGGCGTGCCGCTGGACCCGGGCGCGGCGCTGGACGCGAGCGTCGAAGCGGCCTCGGCCCGGATCGCGATGCGCACCGCCAACGATCCGGCGGCGCATCTGGAGGCGCTGCCGTTCCTGCTGCAGACGCTGCGCGACGATCTGAACGATCTCGCCGCGACGGCGGCGGCGATCGCCGGACCGCCGAAGATGCGATCGCGCGAGGACGTCGCCGCGCCGGTCGCGGCAGAGACGTAGCGCGGGCCCTTACGGCTGGACGATCGACGGCGGCTCGGACTCCGCGTCGACGATGCCGCGGCCGACATGGCTGCGCGAGCGGCTGTAGGCGAAGTAGAACAGCAGGCCCACCGCGCCCCAGGCTGGCAGCACCAGAATCGCGACCAGCGGCAGCTTCACATAGAGCACGGCGCAACCGATGATCGCGAGCGGGGCCACGACGTAGACCGCGGGCGTGCGGAACGGACGCTTGCGGCCCGGGTCCTTGCGGCGCAGCACCATCACCGACACGGCCACCATCGCGAACGCGAACAGCGTGCCCGAATTCGAATAATCGGCGAGCTTGCCGACCGGGAGGAACGCCGCCATCGCCATCACGACGATGCCGGTGAAGGCCGTCACGATATGCGGTGTGCGAAAGCGCGGATGGACGGAGGCGAGTTTCGCCGGCAGCAGGCCGTCGCGCGCCATCACGAAGAAAACGCGGGTCTGGCCGTACATCATCATCAGCACCACCGAAGGCAGCGCCAGGAAGGCGGCGAGGCCGAGCAGGTTGCCGATGCGCAGGTAGCCGACGGTGCGCAGGACATGCGCCAGCGCCTCATGGCTGCAGACCAGCGGCTGGGTGGCGCCGCCGGCGACGATCTGGGCGCAGCGCGCGGCGAGTTCCGTGCTGCCCGGCTCGAGCACCTGGCCCATCAGGCCCGCGACGGGCTGCGCCCCGATGGCGCCGACCGCGCCGGCCGAGACCAGCAGGTAGAAGACGGTGCAAATTAAGAGGCTGCCGATCAGGCCGATCGGCACGTTGCGCTGCGGGTTGCGGGTCTCCTCGGCCGCGGTCGAGACCGCGTCGAAGCCGACATAGGCGAAGAAGATCGACGAGGCGGCACCGACCACGCCGACCGTGCCCCAGCCATTGGGGATGAAGGGATGGAAATAGGCTTCCTTGGCGAGCGGCAAGGTCAGCGCGATGAAGACCGTGAGCGCCGTCACCTTGATCGCCACCAGCACCGCATTGAAGCGCGCACTTTCGGTGGTGCCGACGATGAGAAGAAGGGTGACCAGCGCCGAGACGACGACAGCCGGCAGGTTGATGAGCCCGCCCTGGCTGGGGCCGACCGCGAGGTATAGCGGCACGGTGATGCCGAGCGAATTGTGCAGGAGGCCGACGAAATAGCCCGACCAGCCGACGGCGACCGCGCTGGCGCCGACGGCATATTCGAGGATCAGCGCCCAGCCGACCATCCAGGCGAAGATCTCGCCGACCACGGCATAGGTGTAGGTGTAGGCCGAGCCCGCCACCGGGACCATCGAGGCCAGCTCGGAATAGCACAGCGCCGCCACGGCGCAGACGAAGCCGGCGATGACGAAGGAGATCATCATGCCGGGGCCGGCCTTCTGCGCCGCCTCCGCCGTCAGCACGAAGATGCCGGTGCCGATCACCGCGCCGATGCCGAGCATGGTCAGCTGGAACGGCCCGAGCGAGCGGTGCAGAGACTTCTTCTCGGCGGTGGCCAGAATCGCTTCCAGAGACTTGGTGCGCCCAAAAAGCATGGATCATCCCCTCATGAGGCCGCGCAAGCAGCCGCCGGGCGCGAGCCTAGCTTCTATTGCGAGGCGCGCAAGCTGGGCTTTCCGCACAGGGTGACG
>Ga0210397_10000167_pt1 | contig 48294 bp, 75 predicted proteins | sample IncBWH2OmetaG_FD_160126 | JGI IMG/M metagenome (GOLD analysis project Ga0210397, IMG submission 160126) | Forest soil microbial communities from Barre Woods Harvard Forest LTER site, Petersham, Massachusetts, United States - Inc-BW-H-2-O ...
GTCGGTGGCGTTGCCGCAGATGAGGCGGTGGTCGCCGAGGGTGATCAGGTCGCCGGGCCGGGTGGTCGGCTGTAGTGGCGGGGTGCCGGGTTCGGTGTCGCGGGCGTCGGCGTCGGGGTCCTGGTCGGCGAGCTGGTTGAGGAGTTGCTCGAGGTCGTCGGTGCCATAGCCGGTTGCGTCGAGGTCGCCGAGGGACTGCAGCACGGCGAGTAGTTCGGTGTCGTCGTAGCCGGCGAGGTCGTTGGCGCGGTTGTCGATCAGCATGATCCTGGTCGCGGTCTCCTCGTCGACGTCGACCCAGGTGACGGCGATCTGCTGCCAGCCGAGTTCGCGGGCGGCGGCGAGGGTGTGGTTGCCGGCGAGCACTTCGCGGTTGGGGCGGTTGGCGACGATCGGCCGGTACTGGCCGTGGGCCTCGAGGGATTGGACGAGCAGTTCGAGGTTCCCGCGGCGGGGGTTGGGGTGCCGCGGGTTGAGGCTGTCGATCGGTTCGGTGAGCGCCTTGAGGGTGGCGGGGATCCCGGGCGCCGGCGTGGTCGCGGCTGCGCGGCGGGGCATGCCGCGGATGCTAGTCGCCGGTCTGGATCTGGGTTCGTGCGTCGAGCCCGCCGCGCTTGGCGAGGTCGTCTAGGCCGGCGGCCTCGAATTGGTCGGCGAGCGCCCCGGGGTCGCCGGCGTCGTCAGCGATTCGGGTGGCGGCCTGCGCGGCTTGGATGGCGGCGGCGCGGATGGTCGCCCGGGCGATTGACCGGTCGTCGGTCATGCCGCGGATGGTATCGGCGGCGGTGGTGGAAGAACACACAACCAACACCCAAAACGCTGCCGATATCGGTATTATTCTTGGTGTAGAGAAAACAAGGAGGGAAGCCCAGAGAGCCCCCAAGCCCGCCCTCCCGCTCAGCCGCCAAGAAGTGCAACGGACGCCAAAGAGTCCGGAGGGCCCAGGAGCCAAACAAAACCTTCCCCGCCCTGCCGCTGGCAGTGCAGCCCGTTCGAGTCGGGCCGGGGAATTCAAACCCACCCAGCCACGAAAGGAACCCCGAATGTTCAAGACCGTACCCACCGACATCGCCGAGCGCCTGTCGTCGCTCGAGAGCAGCATCCTCGACGCACGGCGCCTCCTCTGGAACGCCTCGCAGATCGGCGACGCCGGCGCCGTGTTCCGCGCCGATCGCATCCTCGAGAACCTGATTGCCGAGCGCGACGGCCTCAGCGCCCTGCGCCGGCGCGCCTACCTGGCCGAGGAGGTCGACGGATGACCCGCTCCCAGGAAGACGCCATCGAGCTTCTCGCCCTGCAGCACGGCCGCGTGCAGGTCGACGTGGGCTACCGCGACGGCTTTGCCCGGGTGATCGCCCCCAACGGCGCCTGCTGGCACGTGTACGAGAACGGGGCGCTGCGCGAGCAGCGTCCCAGCTTCTCGGTCGATTGGTCCATCTGAATCTCTGAAGAAAGGAACCCCATGTCCACCAAGACCTACGCCAAGAAGTTCACCGACGAGCAGCGCGCCGCCTATCGCCAGGCGCAGCGCGAAGAGGCCGAGCAGCGGTTGACCGCCGCGGTCTCCTCGCTGCAGTCATCCGACGGGTTCGCTGCCTGGCTGCGAGCCCGCTCGCGGTTTCACACCTACTCGCTGAACAACACGCTGTTGATCCTGGCGCAGCTGCCCGAGGCGTCGCGCGTCGCGTCGGCCAGTGTCTGGAAGGACCTGGACCGCCATCCCGCCAAGGGGTCGCGTGCGCTTCGGATCTTCGCGCCGATCGAGTGGTGGGTGCCGTGCGCCGAGGGCGAGCAGGGCGCCCGCTGGAACTCAAAGCGCGAGCGGTGGGAGCGCAAGGTGCGCAGCTTCAAGCTGGTTCCGGTGTTCGACGTCTCCCAGACCGAAGGCGCCGAGTTGCCCGAGCCGCCGGACCCCGCTGAGGTCGACGGCGACACGCACGGTCACCTCGAGCCGCGGCTGGTCAAGCTGGCCGGCGAGCTTGGCTTCTCGGTCTCGACCGAGCAGCTTGGTGGCGACACGGGTGGCTACTGCGACGCGGCCGCGAAGCGGATCGTGATCGCCGACGGCCTGGCGCCGAACGCGCGGGTGCGGGTGTTGGTCCACGAGTTGGCGCACGCGCTCGGGATCGGTTACGCGGACTTCGGTCGGGCGATCGCCGAGGTGCTGGTCGAGTCGGTGACCTACATCGTGTTGGCCGGGGCCGGGTTTGACCTCGACGCCGCCTCGGTGCCGTATGTCGCCGGGTGGGCCGGTCAGCAGGACGCGGCGGTCGCGTTGCGGTCGTTCGCCTCCAAGGTCGACGAGGTTGCCCGCCGGATCGAGGCGGCGATCTACTGATGGTTGCTCGGCCGCCGGCGCCGCGCGCAAGCGTGACGCCGGCGAGCGGGGCCGTCTCGGGTGTCGCGTCGGTGTCGCCTCGGTGCGACGCCGGGGCGACACACCCATGTAACTTTTACTGCCGATATGTGTATCTATATTAGATGCGCGACCCAGCCACTGAAAGGAACCCCGAAATGACACTGTCCCCCGATTACGACCTGGCCCGCATGCTGCTGACGACCGACGAATTCGTCGAGGGGCACGCCGGCGTCGACGCCGACGAGCACCTCGGTGAGTCGCCGCTGTCTGAGCCCGGTGTCGTGTCCGTTCACCTAAACGGCGATGTCGCCGACATGCTGCTGGCCGCTCGCGGCTGGCGGATCCTGAAGGACGATCGCGGGACCCGCGCGTTCGTTGCGCCCGACGGCGAGCGTGTCTGGAACCGCGACGAGGCGCTGACGTTGGCGCTGACGGCCGAGGTGGTCTGATGTCGCCCGCTCGCAAAGAAGCCCAGCGGACGCTCGCGAACCTCCGCTCGTTCGTTCGCCGCGGCCAGCTGACCGGCTGGGTGCGAGATCGCTCGGCCCGGCCGCAGTATGAGTTGGCGGCGATCGCGGTCTGCGTGCTCGAGGACGTCGAGGGCGTCGACGCGGCCGGCCCGTTCGCCGATCGCCTGCGTGGCCTGCGCGATGAGGCGATGGCCGCTGGCCTGCTGACACCGGGCCAGGTCCTGAAGGCTGATGCCTCGGCGCCCGCCGCCGCGGATCGCCGGCTGGCCGCTCGGGCCTGAAGCCTCCACGCCAGCAGGGGCAGGGTTGGGACCTCCCGAGGGCTTCGCCGCGTGACGGCGGCGAAGATCCCGGCGGAATAGGCCGCCGGGATCAGGACCAGAAGGAGGTGTCGCCAGTGCGCGACGCCCTGCTGGCGCTCTGCGCCTATGTCGTGACGATCGTGCTCGTCACGAGGCGTTAGAGCAATCCGCCCGGTGACCCAACTCACCGGGCGGCCTAATCGTAGCCGAAGGGCCGCGGAACCCCCAACTGTAACCTTTGCTGCCGATATGGGTATTATTATTAGCAAGGCAAACGAACCCCGCCCCGAAAGGAACCCGCCATGAACAGCAACCTCTCACCGAAGCCCTGGATCGTCGAGCTCCGGATCGCCGATAGCGACGGCGCCCGCTGGGTGTCGCTGATCACCGAGTCCTATGACGGGACCGCGCAGGGGGCGCGCCACTGGGCCGCCGACGTGTTCGACTACGTCGAGGTCCTCGAGTTCGGCCTCGTCCGCCAGCTCCGCGGCGAGATCGTCAACTCGCTCGAGAACGCGTGATGACCGCCTACCGGATCATCGTCCGCGGTCGGCCGGTGGCGACGGTCGAGGTGCGCCGGCCCACCGACCTCCTGGTCGCGTTCGCTGCCGCCCGCGCGACGCACAACGCTTCGCCGCGCCAGGTCGACGCCCGTCCCCTGGTGTCGCGATGAGCGCCCCGCGGGAGTTGCTCACGACCGCCGAGGTCGCGGCCGAGCTCGGCGTGTCCCCGCGGCGGGTGTCCCAGCTGCTCGAGCTCCGCCCCGACTTCCCGCGGCCGTATGCCGTGACGCGCGGTGTGCGCCGGTCGGCGGGTCTGCGGTTGTGGCGTCCGGCGGACGTGCAGCGGTGGGCGGCGTCGGCCGATCGGTCGGTTGGCCGGCCGCGCACCCGCGCCGCCGAGTAGAAGGCCGCGTGCCCGCCGTGCGAGGTGTTGCGGGAAGGTCCGAACCGCGGATGGCCCTAGTTGGTCCCGGTCGGCGTTCGGAGCCCGCAGCGCCTCGCAGGGCGGGGCTGGCAGGTCTCGGCTCCTGGGCTCCCCTTTAGCGCGTGACCGCGATCAGGGTGGGGCCGCCCTTGGTCCGCCAGCGCAGCCCGCGCCCGACAAGGCGGGCGTCGATGAAGATCCCGTATTTGAAGTGTCGGCGGCCGCGGGTGATGACGTAGGTGCCGCGGCAGTTGTAGGTGGTGCCGCGGGCGGCGAGGCAGCGGACTCGCACGTTGCTTGCCCGGGTGCCGGATAGGCGGGCGCGGTTGTGGACGACCGCGCTGTATTGGCGCTGCACCGCGCGGGCGACCCTGCTGGCGCTCGGCTTGGCCTGCGCCGCGGCCGGTATGGCGGCCGCCGCCAGCGCCGTGGTGATAGCTGCGGCGACGAACGTTCGTGACATATGACCTCTCCTGGTCGGTTGTCTTAGAGGTGCCGGAAGCGGCACAGTTGCGCCTCGGTCATCCGGTCGGTGTGCACCAGCAGCTCGTAGGTGTCGCCGGCGCGTAGCGTCACGATCTCCTCGAGCCCGACCGTGTCGACGACGCGGCCGCCGGCGGCGGTCTCCTGGTCGACGCCGGCGATCGACCGGCTGATCACCGACTCGGTCTCCTGGGTGGTGAAGTGCAGAATTTCGCGGTGCCCGGCGGCGTTGTTTGACAGCGACCCTGGGTGCTGGTCGGGCTCGAGGCGGGCGATCCGCCGCCAGAATTTCACGTCGCCTTCGTCGTCCGGGAACGTCGCCCCGTCCCACATTTCGAGCAGCAGGCTCATCGCCGCCGTGCCACCGCGTCGCGGGCGAGCTCGACGGCCTGGTCGTGGCCGGCGAGCGCCGCGTGGCGGTTCGGCCAGCGCCAGCACCGGCCGTCGAGGTCGTCGCCGCCTCCGAAGATCATCGTCTCGAAGATCAGCGGCGGTCCGGGCCTGCCGAACCGGTGGTCCAGGCCGATCCAGACGGTCGAGATCTCGACGCCGGCGGGGAGCTCGGTCCTGGCGACGGACCGCCGCTCGTTGGCCCTGAACAGGCGCTCCCATTCGGCGACGGTGATCGGGTTGCCGTCGTAGTCGTACCAGTTCACGACTTCTCACTTTTAGGCTGCATTTCGTGGAGTTCTCGGTTACGATCGGGGTCGCCGCGAGGGGCAACCGTGGACGTCGCAGTGCCGCCTGGCCGGGGGCACGGTCCTTGACGGCTGTTTGCAAATCAAGCAGCGAAAGGTTGGGGCATGAGGCATTTCAGGTGGTTGGCTGTCGGGTTGGTCAGTGCTGGTGTGATGGTCACGGGCGTGGCGTCGGCGTCCGCTCATTCGGTGCAGCACAAGCAGCAGGCAAAGCACGTCGTCAAGCACGCGACGGCGAGGCACAACGGCAGGCCGGGTAAGAACGGCAAACCGGGCGAGAACGGCAAGCCGGGCGCGCCTGGCCCGCAGGGTCCCGCTGGCCCGGCCGGTCCTGCTGGTCCCGCCGGAGCGATGGGTCTGCCGGGCGCCGTCGGTCCTGCCGGTCCTGCCGGTCCGAAGGGCGATCAGGGCGATCAGGGCCCGGCCGGTCCTGCCGGTTCGAGTAACAGTTCGGAGTTCACGTTCAAGGGGGACACGAACACCCCGACGACCACGATTGCGACGCTCGATGGTGTGAAGCTGAACGCGTCCTGTGGCGCGCTTGGCCGCCTGACGTTGACGGCCGTGGCGACGAACGTCGCCCCGGGCGTGCTGACCGAGCGTGATGGCTTTAACTTCGATATCACTCCGCGGTTCGGAACGGCGAACACCACCGCGGTTGATCTGGTCACTCCGCTCAGCTCGGCGAGCTCCCGCTCTGACGTGGAGTTGCATTACGTGTCCAACGCCGGCCAGGACACCACTGTCAGCATCGCGGCGGTTGACCTTGCCGACGGGCCGAACGGTCTGAGCGAGGCGTGCGTCGTGTTCGGAACGGCGACCACCTTCTAATCGGTCCCAGGATGGGCGTGCGGCGGCCGGGGTGACCCCCCGGCCGCCGGCCCCTTCTGGGGAGGTACGGGCAGATGCCGGGATCGGCGCTGGCGCTGCCACCGGGAGGCGACCGCTAAATGCGTGGATGCCATACATGCATGCAACCGGGGCGTCGTCCTGGTTAGTTCCATCTCGCGGCGCGTTGCAGGTCCTCGATGTATTGGCCCGGTGTGATCTCGGGGTGCCGCCACTTCCACAGCTCCCAGCGGCCGACGCCGAGGCTGGCGCCGGCGGCGACGCCGAGCGCGATCGCCTCGAGCAGGGTTAGGTGGACGAGCAGGGTGGTCGCGAGAACGGCCGCGGCGGTGAGTAGGCCGAGCGGCCAGAATCTTGGCGTCCAGGCGCGGCGGTGCGACGCGTAGAAGCGGATCATCAGCCGACCCTCGCGAGCGCGTTGAGTAGCGGGGTGACCATCGCGCCCTGCACGTGGATCTCCGACGTTGCCGTGTCGACAATCAGCTCGAACGGCTCGAGTGTCGGCGGCGCCTCCTGGTGGCGGTTGATCTGCGCGGTGTATTGGCGGGCGTGGCCGGCGGTAGAGGTCGCGAGCAGCACGACCTCCTGCCGCGGCAGGCCCTCGGTGTCGCCGTGCCGCTGGGTGGCGATCGCGACGGCCTCGGGGTCGGTGACGATCCACGAGGAGTGGAGGTGGCCTAGTGCGGTCGCGCCCCAGCGGCGCGCGAGCCGGGCGACGTAGTCGACGGCCTCGTATTTCTCGACGCGCGGGCCGGGGCTGATGACGGTCGCCCGGTTGGCGGTCAGGACCAGCCAGATCGGGGCCCAGTCATCGTCGGGGTCGGTGAATTCGACGGCGGCGCGTTCGGCGCCGGTCTGCAGCACGTTGAGCGCGAGGTCATGCGCCTGCGCGTCGTCTTTGGTCTGGGGCACCCGGATCCCGAGCTGGGGAAACTTGGTCATGCGTCCTCCCAGCGTTCTTCTTCGCGATGCATCAGCACTTGGACTCGGTCGCCGGGTCTGGCGCGGCCGCGGATCTCCTGCTCGTCGGAGGACTCGGCCCGGAGCCGGCCGTTCTCGTCGATCGCGCGCCACCAGCGCGTGCGCTCCCACTCGCTCATCCGCTCGTCGGCGTGCTCGGCTTCGATGTGGTCGAGCATCAGCGCCCGCGCGCCGACCGACCCGCAGATCGGGCACTTCGCGGGGCCGAAGTCGCCTCGCATCAGGCCGCTGCCTCCTGAAGGAACCTGACCTCGGCGAGGTCGCACGGCTCGCAGTAGTAGACGATGACCTCGGCGCCCCACGCCTGCACGCCGGCGTCCTCAAGGTCGCGGCGTATCTCCACCAGTTGCATCGTGACGCCGGGCCCGTCGGCCGCCTCGTGGTCCAGTCTGAAGCGGTCCTCAAGCTGGGTCTGGCGGCCGCACCGGGAGCAGGGTGGTGGTGTCTGCTCGAGCGCGCGGTCCAGGGCGCAGGCGCCGGCGTCGCAGTTGCACTTGCCGCCGTGGTGGGCGCAGCGGAATGCGAGCTGCTCGGTCACCGTGCGGGTCATCAGGTCGCCTCGGTGCCGGGGTAGTGGCATGCGCCGCAGTGCCCGAATTCGACGGTGCCGTAGTAGGCGTCGACGCCGCAGCGTGCGCAGGGTCGCGTCTCGGGGCCGGTCGCGTAACCGCGGTCGCGGACGGCCGCGACGACCTGGTCGTGGCCGGCGAGCGCCGCCTCCCGTGTCGGCCAGGTCTGGTTGTAGTCGACGTTGGCGGTGTCGTAGCTGACCTGGGTGAAGAACATCCCGTTGTCCAGAAGGATCGTGTCGATCGTCGTTGTGCCGACCTCGGCGTGGACTAATTGGTGGTCGGTCACCTTGGCCTCCCGAGCGACCTTGTCCACTGTCGGCGTAGCGCGGCCCGGTAGGCGCTGCCCGCGGTGCCGGCGGCCTCGCCGAGCTCGCGGGTCAGCTCGACGCGCTGGGCCCGGCTGAGCCTTGACAGCGACCGCTCGAAGGCGGCTGTCAGCCCGCGGCCGTCGAGCAGGTCCTGCCCTTCTGGTGTCAGTCGCCACAGCCGCTGGTCGGGGTGCCGCTCGAGCCACCCGTAGCGCACCGACCACGCGAGTCGCATCCCGACCCCGGAATGCTTGACCTCGTCGACCTTCTCCCCGAGCGTTAGGCGAACGTCGACGGCGGCGGCCCACCTGTCCTGCGAGCCTTTCGCGACGTCGTCGACGATCGCCAGTAGTTCGGTGTCTGAAATGCCCCACAGCGAAGCGTCGATCCCCCGTCGGTGCCCGTTGCCCGACCCGGTCATCCTTCGCGGGCCGCGACGCGGGTGAGGCGGTAGTAGTGGCTGTTGCCTTCGCGGCGTGAGAACCGGACGACCTGGCTTTCGCGCAGCTTGAGGAGCGCCTGGCTGACCGCCCCGGAGGAGATCGGCCTGTCGCTGTCGGCGAGGCGCGCCCGGATGTCGGTTGGCCGGAATTCGTGCTCGAGGTCGCCGGTGGTGATCTCGCGGATCACGGCCTCGATCTGTGAGAGGCGGGCGGCGCCGACCCCGGTCGGGTGGGCGGTGCGCTTGGCGCGGCCGACGCTCGGTCCGGTCCCGGCGGGCGGGTCGGGGTCGAGGTCGCGGACGACCTTTTCCCAGCGCTTGACGGTCTCGCCGGCGTCGGCGAGGTCGCGCTTGATCTGCTCATGCCGGGCGCGGGCGGCGGTGAGGCGTTGGCGGGCGGCGGTGAGGAATGCGCCGTCGTCGTCGGCGAGCTCGAGCACGGGTGCGTCGGGTTTGAGGGTGGGGGCGTCGCCGTTGAGCGGCGCGGTGGTCTGGGGCATTGGGGGTCTCCCTTCGATTACTGGCGCGGCGGCCCCTGCCGGTGGGAGACCCCTCTCGCCGGCGGGGTCGCCGCGCTGCCACATTGGGCGTTCGTCGCCTAGGCGACGGCCTGACGGCGGGCACTGTACCACCGCCGCCTGCAGCCTACGCCCGGTTCGCCCCTGGGGCCGCCAGCGGCGTTCTGCGGGCCGTCGCTGCCCGGGTGGTAGGCGAGGTCCAATTCGGCGGCGCGGGCTGTCACGGGCCGGTCTGGCGCGTGACGGGTGCTAAACGACGCCACGCCCCGGATGCGGGGCGTGGCAGGCGGGCCCTCTTGGGCTCGGGGTTCTTCAGGCGCGTGCCTTGGGGCGCTTGGCCGCGCCGCGCGGGTTGAGCTCGCGGACGTCGAAGGTGCCGGGTGCGGTCTTGACGAACCGGCCGCCCTTGTTGGCGTCGACGATGAGGTGCGCGCTGAGGGTCGCGGCTGGTGTCTTGCCGGCGGGGATCGGGCGGACGAGCGGGATCGCGGCTTCGGCGATCGCCTTGACCTTGAGCGGGCCGTCGGCGGCGCGGAGGACCTGCTCGGCGGCGTCCTTGAAGGTGACCCGCGGCTCGTCGGCGGCGGGTGCCGGCGCGGCCTTCCTGGTCCGCTTGGCCGGCTTGTCGGCGGCGGCTTCGGCCTTGAGCGCGTCGGCCTCGGCGGTTACGTCGGCCTCGGGCTCGTCACCGCGGCGCGGCAGGTCCTTGACGCAGGGGGCGAAGTGGAAGTCCGCGATCGCGCTGGCGTCGAGCTTCATCGAGCCCTCGGCGATGTGGTCGCTGTAGATGTACTCGACGACGTCCTCGATGGTGTCGGCGTCGATCGCCATCGGGTGCTCGGACCCGTTGGCGGTGACTTCCCACTTGTTGTCGCGGCAGCCCGCGGTGTGGACGTGGAAGGTGCCCTTGGTCTGGTCGTGCAGGTTCGGGCCGTGGATCTTGAGCTTCATGTCTGGTCTCCTGGTGGTGGTCCCGGGGCCCGTTGCCGCCGGGGTTACCGACACACACGCACCGGCCGGCCAGACGTTGCAGCAGTTTCGCGACCAACACGAGACGGACACACGGAACCGCTGGGGCCTCGGGCGGTCCCGGCGGTTCTGGTGATCCCCTGGTGATCCCCGGCGCACAATTCCGGTGATCCAGGCGGGGCCCAGCGAGGGCGGGAAATTCCTGGTAATCGCCGGAAAGCCGACGCGGGGACTCGAACCCCGGACCCCTTCATTACGAGTGAAGTCTCGCGCCGCGCCGTGACCGGCGACGCCCCGTGTTTACGGGCCTTTTGGGCTCCGCGAGGCGGCGTTCCCGGTCACGGTTTGTCATCTGGTGATCCCCTGGTGATCCCCGGTGATCCCCGGCCAGGGCTCGGTCAGCTTGCCGCGGGTGGCGTCGATCAGGGTGTCGAGGTCGGGGTAGCGGTCGCTGCCGAGCGCGCGGATGACGTGCATGTAGTAGCGGGTGTGCGTGTCGGGGTCGTGGCCCATTCGGTCGGCGGCGCCGGCGAGCGTATAGCCGGCGTGGTGCAGCATCGAGGCGTGCGAGTGGCGCAGCAGCTTGGTCGAGGCGTTGGCGATCCGTCCGTCGGTGACCGCTTCGACACGCGGGCGCAGTCGTTTGGTCCCCCACTGCTTGAGCGCCGACTCGGTCATCGGACCGACGATCGGGTCCTTGCCGCGGTGCCCGGACTCGAGTAGCCAGGTGCGCAGCTCGACGTGGGTTGCCTTCGGGACCGTGATCGCCCGGTGCCAGGGGGCGTTGGGTTTGGTGTCCTCTGGACGAATCTGCAGCTGGCCGTCGACGAGCTGCTGGACGGGGACGAGGCGAATCTCGATCGGCCGCAGCCCGAGGTGGCCGCCGAGCAGCGCGATCGCGAGGTCGCGGCCCTCGAGGTCGGCGAGCAGCCGCTCCAGCTCGAACGGCGACATGACCTCCACCCGTGTGCGGACGTGCTGCTTGGCCTTGCGGAGCCGATAGGCCGGGTTGCCGTCGATAAAGTCCTTCTCGGCGGCGACCTGCAGGACCCGGCCGAGGTACATGAAAACCTCTTTGAGCGTGTTCGCGCTCGCCGGCTCGCGCCCCCACGACTTCGGGGGGTCGATCATGCCGGCCTGGTGATCGGAGAGGCGAGCGCTGGTGAGCTCGACGAGCGGGACCTCGAGCAGTTCGGCGAGGTGCCGCTCGAGCGCCCAGGCGTATTTCTTTTTGGAGCCCTCGTCGAGCAGCATCGTGATCGGGTCGCGCTTCCAGGGGCCTTCGACGAACTGCGCGAGCGTCATGCCGCCGCGCGCCGCCGCGACGGGAGGCCAGGGCTCCCCGCGCGACAGGGCGTCCTTGCGCCCGCGGTCGTAGATTTCGGCCTGGCCCCTGAAGTCGAATGTCTGCGAGCACTGCCGCCACTCGCCGTCGGGTAGCCGCTCGCGCCATTTCAGCTGCCAGCGGCCGTTGCGCTTCTGGAGGTTCATGGCTGCGCCCCCTTGCGGACCCGGTTGTGGTAACGCGCGACCGCCGGATCCATCACCTCGTCGGCGCGGCCGCGCGAGACCTTGATCGTCAGTGACGCCACGCGCCGGCCCCCTTCAATGACGTCGTCGACCCGCTCGCTGTCGGTCAGCATCTCGCCGAGCGCTTCGGCTGCTGCCTGCTTAATCGCGAGGTATAGCGCGTACTGGCGATGCTCCTGGGGCGTCGGCGCCGGCCCGTCCGGGTCGATGTCGGCCACGCTGGCGTCGAGCTCCTCCGCGGCCGCCGCGATCTCATCGTCATCCGGCGGTGTGATCGGAAAAGCGTCGACGAACTCGGCGCCGTCGTAGGCGAGCACGGTGTACGTGAAACCGACCTGCGCGGCCTTGAACGCTTCCGCCGCCTCGAGGGACGGGAAGTTGCGGCTCACGACGGTGCCCGTGGCACCGTCGCGGTATCGGGCCTGGAACCGCTCACCGATCTTGTAGATGCCGGGGTGCCCATCGATCCGCCGGCGGGTAGGTTTGTTGGCGCTCATGGAGATAGCTCCTCCGTGGGTAGTGCCCCGGTTGCCGTTGTCCGCGGCGCCGGGGCGCGTTACGTTGTAGGCCAACAATAGCACCAGCTTGTTGGCCTACTCGTGGAGGAAGTCAAAACGCCGCGCCGGCGCGGCTCGTGGGCGTCGGCCGGGGGGTTGTCCGATCCGTTCGAGCCGGTCGATGTAGTCGGCCAGCTCGTCGGCGCGGATCATCGTCCGGTCGTGCTCGCGGACGGCGGGCAGCTCGCCCTCGTCGATCCGCCGGCGGATCGTCCGCGGCGAGAGGTCGAGCAGGTCTGCGACGGACCGGACCGACAGCAGCGCCGGCACCTTGACCAGCGCGACGGTGCCCTCGGGCAGTTCGGCGCTCATTCGGGTGCGCCTCGTTGCGCTTCGCGGATCGCGTCGCGGGCGACCTGGCCGGACGGGCCCGGGTCGGTGCCGGCGATGTGCTCGAGCGCCTGCTGGTAGATCGGGATGATCCGCTCGAGGTCGTTGAGGCGGTCGACGAGCTCGCGCTGCTCGACGCGGTTGACGTGCCCGGTCATGGCCGGGAGGTCTTTCGCGGTCTCAGGCCAGCTGCGGTGATCGCGGCGTTCCACCGTCCGAACCGGTAGAGCACTTGGGTGGTGAATGGGTAGCGAGCGTCGGCGCCGGCAGCGACCCGGCGTGCGGTCGTGCCCCATTGGTTGGCGGCGGGCGGGTAGCCGTGGAGGGTGTTCCAGTCGCGGATCGCGTCGAGGATCGCCTCGCGCGTCCAGCGGGCGTTCTCTGTCTGGAACCGGGTGGCGCAGCGGGCGCAGCGGACGCTCGCCTTGTCTCGGCCCCTGGATCCGTTGGTCGGGGCGCCGCAGTCAGTGCAAGTGCCGGCGTAGGACTGCTTGCGGGCTCTGATCTGCGATCCGTCGGGGTCGCACAGCCATGCGCTGACGGTTGACGGTGCGGCGCCGCCCATCACCTCCCCGATTTCGCGCAGCGTGAGTCCCTGGGCGCGGAGGGCCTGCGCGATCTCGACGTTGGCAGCCCGGTAGGAGGTCACCACTGTCACTTCGGCCTCTCCGGGCGGCCGGTCATGCCAGCCGCCATTGGACGGTGCACAGGCCGCTGCAACCGAGCGCGGCGCGTAGGTTCACGTTGAGGTCGAATGTGCGGCCGGTGACGTAGGGGCCGTGGTCGGCCATCGTTGCGGTGACGCACCGGTGCCGGTAGCAGAACCGGACGCGGGTGCCGCAGGGCAGGAATAGGCTCGCGAACCGCAGCCCGGTCTGCGCGCCGCCGGGGAGGTCGCAGGCGCCGGCGCCGTCCTGGTCGTACCACGACGCGACGGCTGCGCGCATTGGCGGTGGGCGGTGTTGCTGGCGGTCGTCGCGGTCGTGGTGGCCGGTGCCGCAGACGGCGAGGACCAGCTCGGCGATGAGGCAGGTCATGACCGCTCCCGGAGTTGAAGGAGGGCGAGGAGCTCGTCGAGCTCGGTGATCCCGAGCCACGGGGGTGTGGCGCGCCCGTCCTCCCAGGTGCCGCGGCTCCATCGGTGCGCGAGGACGGGCAGGTAGCCGGGGCCGGCTTGCTGCGCGTCGCGGCTGACCTGCGCCCAGCACGCGCGGATGGAGAAGCTGTCGGTGAACTTCGATTCGATCACGGTCAGCGCGGGGCCGTGCGCGATGTCGCCGTGGCCGCGGGCGCCGGAGGCGAAGTTGCGGCTGGCGTTCGGCCACCCGGCGACGCGAACGAGCGCGGCGACTTCGTTCTCGCCGCGGGCGCCCTTGTCGCGAGACATCCTGCTCATTTGTCGACCTCCGCCTGGCGGCCGAGGCGGTAGTCGAGCATGCCGTGCAGGGCGCCGACCTCCTGGCGGAGTTGGCGAACCTCGCCGAGGAGCCGGCCGGCGAAGTGCAGCAGGCCGATCCCGACGCCGGCGAGCGCGGCGAGCACCAGTAGGGCTGCGAGCCAGGTCACCGGTTGTCCTCCTCGTCGCGGTGCTGCTGGTCGGCGTTGTGCGCTTCGGCGAGCATTAGCCCGGCGGCCTGCAGCAGCATTAGCGCGGCGGCGATCGCCCACCACCAATTCATGCGTCGCCCCCCGGTTTGACGTCGGCGGGCTTGACGGTCGGCTCGAGCCGGCGGGCGTAGATCAGGGCGGCGGCGCCGAGCGACCGGATCTGGTGGGCAGTCGGCTCATAGCCGTCGCCGAGCGATCGGATGGTCGCGCTGGCGAGGCCGGTGAACGCGGCGGCGAGCACCCCGTCGTCGGGAACTTGGGCCCAGCTCTGCAGGGCGGCGGCCTCGAGGTCGGTGAATGGTGCGCCGGTCATGGCATCAGCTGCTTCGGCATCCCGCCGTCCAGGTATGCCTGCTCGACTTGCGGTAGCAGCCAGTCGCCGACCGTCCGGTTGTCCGGGAGCACGACGTGCGCGAGGAACTCCTCCTCGAAGGTGGTGATGCCGGACTCGACGGCCTCGAGCTTGGCCTTGATCACCAGCAGCAGCGCCCGCCACCGTTGCCGCTCCTCCTGCGCTTCGGGCGGGATCTCCATCGCGAACCGGATGTGCCGCCCCTGCGCGCGGAAGGTGATCACTGATCGGCCGGTGTCCCAGGCGTAGCCGAATGCGTCGGCGCCGTAGCGGCCGAGGACCCGTTCGATCTCGTCGCGGGAGCGTGCGACCGGCACGGCGGTCTTGGCGGCGTACCGGGTCATCGTGGCTTGCGGTGTTGGTCGGCATAGGGGCAGGTCGCGAAGTGGCTGAGGTACAGCTGGCCGGCGTATCGGGCGCGCTGGTCGGCGGGGATGACGATCGCGGTCTGGGCGACGCCCGCGGGGGCGGCTGGCTCGAGGCGCACGTTCCCGCGGGCGGTGGGGTCGGGGTCGAGCGGGATCCGCCGGCCGGTCTGCGTGACCGCCCAGCGGATTCGCGCCTTACAGCTGCTGCAGAGGTCGGGCACTCAGCCCCCCATCTCCCGGCCCTCCATCTCCCGGAGGCGACCCAGCAGCCCGGCCAGCTCCTCGCGCAGGTGGTGCGCGAGGAGCGGGGCATTCCGTCGTCCGGCGGCATCCCGGTCGCGTTCGTCGTCCTCGACGCGGAGTGCGTTCATCAGCTTCGCGATCCGCGCCTGGACGACGGCGATCTCATCGAATAGCCGGGCTAGCTCGTTATGGAGCTCGGTCGGGTTCACCGCTTCTTCGCCGCCTTCGGCTTGGTGGCCTCGGCCAGCTCGGCCTCGTAGTCACCGACCGGCTGAAGCGTCCCGGTGAAGCGGCCAAGAATCGGCCGCATCTCGCCGAGGCCGTAGTAGCGCCCAGCGTCCTGCCAGAGCAGCCCGAGCGTGTGGAAGTCGAGCTCTACCAGGTCGACCTCAGCCACCCAGGACAATGACCACTCGGGGAACTGTGGCCTGGTTCGCATCGTTCGATTGCCGCGGACGCCGATGCCTTTGCGCAGCGAGTAACGCCCGTCCTGCCACATCTCAGCGAGTGTCATCGGCAGGCCGTCGAACTCGATCGCCACGAACTCCTCGAGCGGAGTTACCGCTCGTAAGACATTCGGCCCCCGCTTGTGCCGCTTGCCGCCGTCCTGGAGCGACCGCAGCAGGTTCCAAGTCGGCATCACCATCACCGCCTCGTCAGCGCCGTCTGGCGTCGTAACCTTGCCCGGGTTGGGGTACTCGAGCCGCGGCTCCGTGTAGGCGCCGAAGTACCACTCGCGTCTGCCGATCTCGGCGTGATCTTCGAGTGTCTTGCGCCGTTTGCCGGTGAGGGCTGCGAGCGCCTGGGTGCCTGAGTCGAGTGGGTCGGCGAGTCGCTCGTTGTGGACGACGAGCAGTCCGCCGCCGCCCGCTGATGTGCGACCATCAGCGGTGAATCGAACCTGCATTGTGGCCTCCCTGTTTCGGGGTTGTGGTGTTGGTTGCTGCGCCGCCCAAACGGCGCAGTTAGGGCGGGTTCCCGAGCGGAGTGCGATCTCCGCTCGGACCCGCCGGTAGCCCTGTCTGGCCCCGCCGCCCTTGGCTTGCCAAGTCCTGCCATGCCCCACCACGTCGAGCCGGGCCATGCCGGGGGGAGCCAAGTCCTGCCTTGCCCGCGCCACGCCCAGGCCCGCCTGGCCGTGCCGCGCCGCGTCGCGCCGTGCCACTGCCGAGGGGAGCCAGGCCAAGCCCGGCCGATGCCACGGCGCGCCCTGCCGTGCCGAGCCACGCCAAGGCTGGAAGCCATGCTAGGCCGAGGCTGGACCCAAAGGGGAGCCATGCCCTGCCAAGCCACGCCACGCCGGACCGTGCCGGGCCGAGCCATGTCGAGCCTTGCGCTGCGGGGGGAGCCATGCCGCGTCGTGCCTTGCCCCGCCTTGCCCCGCCCGGCCGGGCCAAGCCAGGCTACGCCGTGGAGCGAAGATTGCGCCGCCACGGTCATCCCTCGACCTTGGCGGTGTGCGCCCGCTCGGTCTGCACAATCTCGCCGTCCTTGTCGCGGCGGTCCTTGAACGCGACCGCGGTCACATACCCGTTGCCGTCGGCGATCAGCTGCCCGTCGGCGTCGACGACGCGGATGCCGATCTCCTCGCCCTTGCGCAGCTCGCGCCGCACCTCGAGCGTGCCGCCGATCTTCAGGGTCGCGGTGTCGGGGGTCGCTCCGCCGACGTCGAAGCTGAAGCGGAGTTGGTCATTGGCCGTCATCGCGGTCTCCTCTGGTCGTTTGAAGTCATCGGCAGCGGGGGCTCGAGCAGCTCCTCGATCGCCTGCCAGGCCTCGTCCAGCCCGCAGGTGCATCGCAGCGCGGTCGTTTCGGCGCGGGCGCAGTAGGGGTGGTGTTGCGTCCATGCGGCGAGCTCCAGCACGGCGGCGGGCAGCGTCACCGACCGCCGCCTCGCATCGACTTTGTGACGGTTTCGCACAATCCCGCCGTCCCGTCCAATCCCTTGCAGAGCAGCGCGCGCGTGCGCACACGCACACGCGTAGGAACGGCGGGAAAGGACGGGACGGCGGGAAAGCAAACAATGCTCATTCGGCATGTCTCGCGCCCGGCGGTACCAAGTAGAGGCTGCGGTGCAGGTGCACGCCGTTGGCATGCCGGCCAACATCGAAGTGGCGGTATTCGATGCCGATCTCGTTCCAATGGAAGGTGAGAACCGCCTGCCTCATCTTGATCTGGTGGATATGCCGCAGGATCGTCAAGGCCTCCAGTGGCCGCAGTCCGAGCGCGCCGGTCACACGGTCGATCAGACAGATCGGCTGCCTGGGCCAGGAGTCCTCGGGCCGTCGACGGACCGCATCCGCATCCAGCGGCGAGAACTCGTTGATCCGCCTGAGTGCCGCGAGCGCGTCCTTCTGCCCCGGGGTGTCGGTCAACGTGTGGCCCTCCAATGGGCGGGCGGCGTCGAGCACCTTGAACAGCCAATCCTTCGCCTTCTCGGGCACGCTCTGACCGACGACCGCGGGCCGCAGCGTGCACAGCGCGCGGATCAGATCGCCGTGCTCAGGTTTTGTCAGTTGCGGTGGGCGGAGCTGCCCGCTGGCCTTCGCGGAGATCGACCGGTCCATCCGTTCCGGTGAGGCGCTCAGGTCCCGCAGCGTGCGCCAGTGGTACTTCGCGCGGTCCTGGCCGTTGCCGAGCTCCAGCTTGCAGGAGACATCCTCGTCGTCGCCGTGAGAGAAGTCGAGAACGCGCCACCCCTGACGCGGTCGCAACGCCACGGTCAACCAGTCGCGCAGCCACTCGGGGTCGTCGAGGATCTCGTCGGTCAACTTGGGGATTGACCCCTTTGGCCGCTTCGCGTCCCAGTTCTTTCGGGCGGCGCGCGCGGCGTAATCCTCGGCGGTGAACTCCTGCCGGCCCCCGCTCCCGTTCCCGTTCACCATCCCAGCGCCTCGTCGATCTGCGCGGCCGAGCAGCCCTGTGAGCAGCGATCGGGCTCGTCGCCCGTGAATGAGCCCGAGGAGAACCGCAGCCGCGGCGGGGAGTCGAGGAACTGCACGACGACCAGGCCGCCGCATCCGACCGGGCAATACGCGCCGGCGCGGCCGGTGCCGTCAAGGCCGTGAGAGACGCGCATGCCGGTCCGCTCCTCGATCCGCCGGCACGTCTCGCTGACCAGCCAGGCGTAACTACCGGGTGGCGGGTCGGGTGACTTCGGCGGCTTGTAGTGGCGGCGGGCCGTCTGGTGGCGGCGGATCGCGGCGCGTGTCTGCGCGCGCTCCTGCGGGGTTCGCGTCGCCGCTCGGCTGTGGCAGTCAGCGCAGCACCTCGCGCCGACCGCATTCGAGAAGCAGATCTCGTCGGCCGGGCGGCCGCACCGCGGGCACGCCTCCTGGTCGTGGTTGTCGTCGAGCTCGGCGCCAGCCAGCACCGCCACTACATCGCTAGTTGCCATGTAGCGGTCCTAGAACGGGGCGTTGCCGTTGGCGTGGTACCTGCGGTGCTGCTGGCCGTGGTGTTTGCGACAGAGCCAGCGAACGTCGAGCGGAAGGCTGTAGTCGTCGTGGTGGGCATCCGTGTTCGCAGCGCCGCAGATCTCGCAGGGCTGGCGCGTGAGACGTCCGTCGCGGATCGCGTTGTGCACTGTCCAGTGCGCGCGCCGGACGATCTCGGAGAGCCTGGTGTTGCTCCTCCTCCCAACGCGGCGATCCTGAGGGCGCTTATCGAGGTATTGCCGCTTCCTCGCCGGCGACAGGTTCGCCCACCACTCCCGCATGTACGCGGCCCGCTTGCAGCGATCGCACTCGCCGCAGCCACCACACGACGACGGCCTACCTCTGCTCGTGGTAGCGGTCATCCCAGCTCCCCTCCTCGTGGTGAAACGGGACGTCGTCGTCGTCAAAGATCGCCGACCGCGGCGCCGGCGTCACCGGTGCCTGCACCGGCAGTTCGGTCTGGACCGGCCCGCGGTCGACCACGCTGGTGTTCAGGAACGTGCCGTTGCGCTTGACGTTGACGACGTAGGTCATGTCCTCGAGCGCGGCGAGCTCGTCGCCGAGCTGCTCCTCGCTGGTGACCGTGGTCAGGTCCAGCCCGAGCTTGCGCAGCAGGTCGCGGGTGAACCGTGCCTGTGCGCCTTCGACGCCGTGCCACGAATCCCAGTAGAACGCCAGATCCTCTGACTGCCACTCCAGTTTGATCCGGGTGCCGTTCTTGGTATCGAGAATCACGGCGTGCACGAGCTGGGCGGTGTGGTTGCCGTCGGGCGGTTCGCCGCCACCCCCGCCGCTGCTGCTGTTCTTGAGGTCCTCGAGCCAGCTCACGACGTCACCTCACCTTCGACGACGGGGCCGTCGGGGATGGTTCGTGCCTGCTCGATCTGGCGCTGCAGGCCGCGGAGCATCTTCAGCGTCGCCTCCGGGATCCCGTTGAAGTACCCGGCCATCGCGACGATGAATTTCTCGGCGTCGATCTCAGGGGCGATCCACTTGACGATCTCCGCGGCCTGCTCGAGGTGCTTGTCGTCATCGGTGACCGGCCCCCACGGCAAATCTGCCGCTGTCGGCTCACGTACGGCGTCCTGCGGCATGTCGTCGGGAAGGGTGGGTTCGTAGCCCGCGAGCTTGACAATGAACCGCAGCGGCGCTCCTAGCGCGCGAGACTGGCCGCGGGTCTGCGCCATCGAGCTCATCGCGTAGTCATCGCGGCCGGCCCACGTCCGTTCGGACCGGTCGACGCGCCCTTCGCCCCACCCGACCTCGCGGCCGTCGTTGACGGCGCGGAACGCGGCGACGTACCCCCACGCCCGGCCGAGCGAGTGCGCATTGACGATCGTCTGGTGGTGCTCGAAGTCGCGGCGCAGCTCGTCGGCCTGCTTCCAGGTCCGCCATTCGACGGAGTCCTTCGGCCGCGGTTCGGGCCCGGTCATCGGCGGCTCGTCGGCGACCCAGACCAGCCGGTCGAGCTCGGGCCACGGAAGCTCGCGAACGCCTCCTGACTCGGTTGCGAACACTCCGGTCATCGATCCGATGGTCTGCCACGCCTCGATCAGGATGTGGTCGCGGTCGCCGATCCGCTTGAACATTCGTTGGCGCTTGACGATGTCGGAGAACCGGGTCGCGATGTCTGCTGCGGCGGCGATCCGAAGCTCGGGGGTCGCGCCGTTAAATAGGGCGACTCCTTCGGCGGGGCGGCGCTCGAGCTCGGCGGTGGCGGTCATGCGAACAGCTCCTCGGGGTCGAGTAGTGGTGGGGGTGGCGCCGGCGGTTGAGGAGACCCCGTCGGCACCGGAGAGCGCGGCTCGGCCGGGTTCGCCGCGGGTGGCGGCGGGGTCTCCTCAACGGTCGGATCCGGCTCGGCGTCGAGCCGGAAGAAGTCATAGGTTTTGGGTGGCGGCGGCTCAGCAGGGTTCGCTGGCTCACTTGGCTCCGGGGGCGGGGGCGGAGTCAGCGAACCCTGCTCAGGCGCCACCAGCGCGATCGAGCGGGTGACGGTCAACTTGCCGGGCTTGTCCTTCCAGGTGCGGCACGCCTTGACGGTCTCGGCGGCGTCGCCGTCGAGTTGGGCGAGCAGGTCTCTGGCCTTGGACTTTGAGACGACCGGCTCGCGGGTGATGACGCCGGTCCAGTCGCCCGGGCGGATGACGCCGTCGTCGGCGAGGCGTTGCAGCGCCGGCTCGAGCTCGGCGGCGTCCCAGACTGACTCGCGGCCGCGGGCGGAGTTGACTTCCCAGTCGCCGTAGACGGCGGCGGTGACCTGCTGAATCTTCAGGCGGCGGCGGAGCTCGCCTTCGAGCGCGTCGTTCCAGCGCTTGAGCTCCGCCTGGTGGGTGTGGACGGCGGCGAGTGCCTCGGCGAGCACTGAGGGTGGTTGCTGCTCGAGGTGCTCGAGGACCTCGCCGGTGGTCAGGTTGACTGCGGCGAGGTCGGTGCTCATGCGGTCTGCTCCTCCTCGGGCCAGGGCGTGCCGTTGCCGTTGGCCGGCTTCGGGTTCTCGATCCCCGCGAGCCAGGACTCGACGGCGTCGGGGCCCTCGAGGTCGATCGTGGCGCGCCGGCGGCGGTGCCGGCGGACGGTGAGGGTGTCGGCGATGATCGCGCCGAACAGCAGCCACGCCGGGCCGGCGGTGATCGCCCCGAGGAGAAACGCGAGCGCGAGTGCCATTAGTCGTCGTCGTCCTCGTCGGCGACCCGGTCGAAGTAGTCGGGCGGCTTGTTGAGCGCCAGGGCGAGTGCGATCGGCCCGACGCGCGGGGAGTGAAGGCCGGACTCCCAGCGGGAAATGTCGCGCTGGGTGGTGTGGGTGCCGGCCAGTTCGCCGACGAGGGCGGCGTATTGCTCCTGGGTTTGCCCTGCCGCGATCCGGGCTCGGCGGAGCTTGCGGCCGAACTTGCGGCGGTGGCGGGCGGCGAGGTCCTCGGCGGCGGCGTTCACAAGTGCGGACGCTTGCACGAGGGGCACACCGTTGTCGCTGACACTTTCTGGCATATATGCCAAATCGGCGAATGACGGGCTCGCTATTTGCGACAAATTCCGCCTATCCGATATTTGCGCTATTTGCGGGCGGCCGTCCGGATCTGAGTAGTGCATCAGCTGCTGCTGGTGAAGCACCGTCACGTAGTGCCGCTCGCCCTGGTCAAGCACCGACCAGCACATCCCGCGGAAGGTGATCGGCCGCCCGTCCCGGTGAAGCAGCGTCGCGCTGCCCGTCCACCAGTCGCGGCGGCGCAATAGCTCGAGCTTGCGCCGGCGGACGGACGCGATCGCCGGGACCACCCGTTCGTTCGCGGGTTGGCCGATCGCCTCCGCGGCGGTCCAGCCCAGCGCCACCTCGGCCGCGTGGTTCCACGCGTCGATCGTGAGGTCGGCGTCGGTGCGGACCGAGAAGGCGGGGGCAGGGTAACGATCTACGAGGTGCTGCATGGCGGGATCCCTCCAGAAGAGAACACTTCGGGGGGGCTTATCCCGGATCAGGCTGGGTGGCGCCCCCCGAACGGCACGCCGGTCCCGGCCCGCTTCGCCCGCCTCATCTTCGGCGCGCGCGGCGCAAACATATCCCCCTTTTATCGCCCAGGCGCTAGTTGTGAAGGTGACAGATGCGGTGCGGAATGCGCGACACTCTGCCCCGGTGACGCGTATTACTTCAACGTAAAAAGCGGGGGATCGATTGCCCGATTTCAGGCACCGCGTCGGGGCGCGGATCGCCGCTCGGCGCCAGGAAGCCGGTCTCACCCAGACCCAGCTCGGCCGGCGGCTGCCCGGCGAACCGGGCGAAGGTCAGATCAGCCGCTGGGAACGAGGCGAGTCGTTCCCGTCCTACCGCTATCTGACAGCGCTGGCACGCGTGTTCGGGATCTCCGAGGAAGCACTCCTGCTGGGCCCCGAGGAGGAACGCCCAGCCCGCCGGCGCGCCCGCTGAAGAAGCCCGGGCGCGTGTAAGCCGTTCTGCGGGCCGCCGGCGCGCAGGATGGCTTAGGCCACCACCGTGCTGCCCGGAGGCGCACAGCGGCGCGCACGGCGCGTCCCAGCCGAACTAACGCGCCTGCGCCGCCGCCGGTTACTCCTCGAGGGCAGTGACCCGCGCCTCGAGCGCGTCAAAGTCCGCCTGGCTGATCCCCGGGCCTTGCGGGCCCTGAGCGCCAGCCGGTCCTTGCGGCCCGGTTGATCCCGCCGGGCCGGCGGGGCCTGCCGGTCCGGTCGGGCCCGCAGGTCCGGCCGGGCCTTCCGGTCCTTGCGGACCTTCGCCGCCGCCACCACCACTTCGGATCGCGTCGCGGATGTCGTCCATCCCGCTGATGTCCTCGGGCATTCCTCGGTGCTCCTTTCTTGCGGTTGTGACGGCTCGGCCGTTCAGGCGGCGCCGTCGAGCTCCTGGTCTGGTTCGACGCCCGGGCCGTCGTCGTCGTAGCTGGGCTCGTCGACGAACGGCTCGTCAGACTGCTCCGCGCCGCCGCCGTCGTCGGTCTCCTCCTGCGCCGGCAGGTCCTCCTCGGCGAGGACGGTGACCCGGTCGCGGATGTAGTCGTCCTGCGCGCTCATGCTGATGCTCCTCTGCTCGGCCGCCGCGTCGACGGTAGTTTGGGCGTGCTGCCACCACGCCGCCAGGTTGCTCATCCACTTGGCGTTCGACAGGTACGTCAGGCCGGCGCCGACCACGAACGACAGGCCGTCAAAGATCGCCTTCGCGGTCTGGTCTGACCCGAGCCCGGCCTTGCCAAGCAGCCCGAAGTGGTTATCGAGCCACACGGCGAGCGACCCGGCGACGATCGAGATCGGCCCGGCCGCCCACTGAACAATCCGCTCGTATGGAATCCCGTGCTGCTTGTCAACCTCGGCCGCGGGGTCGACCGCGACGGCGGTCACTTCCCACCACCACCCGGCTTGCCGAGCGAGTACCAGGAGGCGTTCTTCTTGCCCTTGACCGCCCCGGCCCAGCCGCCGTTCTTCGCCTGCCAGGCGTGCCAGACCTCGCCCGACTTGTCCTCGACGAACAGCTCAAAGCGCCCGTCTTTCATCGTGCCTAGTGCAATTGCCATCGGTTGAATCTCCTTTGGTAGTTGTGGGAGGTCTGCCGGCAGGTCGGTGCCGGTTGGTCCCGGGTCCAGGCCGGACCAAACGCCGGCCCGATATTTGAGGTGCCACCACTCGCTCGGGGCGTCAGACCACTCCTTCGCCCACCCGTATTTGCGGCCGATGCGGTCGACCATCGCCCGCATCTGGGTGGTCGCGAGGTCGACCGCGAGCCCCCACCCGTGGTTTGAGGTGCCGGGGCGGGCGGCGAGGTTGCCCTTCCCGGACTGGTAGAGGTTCCAGAAATAGACCTGGTCCTCGTACGGGCGGTAGCTCGACCGCGACCCGGTCGGTCGCAGCTCGAGGCCGAGGCGCCTGGCTTCGACGTTCATCGCGTTGAACGCCGCGGCCGCCGTCTTTTCGAGTTGGCCGCCGGCGATCGGTGCGAGCGCCGCCGCGGGTAGCTTGCCGTTCTCGGCCATCAGCCCTTGCCCGGTGTCCCCAACGAGAACCACTTCGACCAGCTGCCGTCGGTCTGGTTGAAGCGGTGTTTGACCTCGCCCGAGGCGAGCTCGACGAACATCTCAAAGCGCCCGTCTTTCATTTGCCCGACGGCGACCCGGTCCTCGGGAACCTTCGGCTTCGGCTTCGGCGTCGGCGCGGCCGTGGGCCCGGCGCTGACGACCACTCGGGCGCCGAGCCCTCGGGCGAGGCGGTAGCGGTTCTGGCGGTCTGAGAGGCCGTTGTAGCCGCCGTTGATCCGCCTGGTCGCGGCCTCGACGTCGCCGGTGTCTGAGATCGGGTTCAGGCCGTGCGTCGCCCACCACCACGCCGACACGCGGAAGGCGTGCTGCGGGTCGGCGGCCATCGGCGGGTTTGAGACGAGCGGGAGCTTGAGCGCGTTGCCGGCGGCGGTGTAGTTCGCCCGGCCGGTTAGTTGGATCGGCCCGCGGCCCTTGAACCGGACGCCGTCGCCGGGCTGGGTGTTGCCGAGGTCTGACCGGCCCTCGTAGGCGGCACCGGACGCGATCTCCTCGAAGTACCGCAGGCTGACCGATTCGTGGCCGACCTGCGCGAGCCACATTCGGGAGCGCATCTCGGAGGTGATCGCGTATTCGCGCATCGCCGCCTCCATCGGCGGCAGGTAGCTGGTCGCCCGGGTGCGGTCCAGCCCGGGCATCGCGCTCAGCAGCGTGTCGACGTTCACGGCCCCTCCCAGGCCGACGCCCAGATCAACGGTCCGACGACGCCGTCGTCGGTGCCGACGGTCGCCTGCTGGAACTGTCGGGTGGCCTGCTCGGTCTGGAGATCAAACACGCCGGTCGGCTCGAGGTCGTGGCCGCGGGCCCGCAGCTGCTGCTGCCAGACCTTCACGTCGGGGTGGCGGACGTTGTGGGTGGCGCTGAGCCAGTTGACGTGCAGCTTCGGCGCCGGCGCCGGCGTCACGGTCGGCTTGCGGCGGCGTCGACGCTTCGGCTTCGACCCAGGCTCAGGCTCAGGCTCGGGCTCGTCCTCGGCGGCGAAACCGGCGGTGACGTCGTACTCCTCGGTTGGCTGATCGGTCATGGCGCTGGCGCGAACCCCGCGAGGGCGGCGATCCGACCCTGCGCGCTCCCGGCCCAGTTGGTCTGTCCCTTGCCCTGCTGCGTCCAAACGACGGACCCGTCGTCGAGGGTCACGAACAGGTTCAGCGCGCCTCCTGAGCCGCGCTCGGCGGCGACGCCGCGGATCGTGCGGCCCGACGGTGCGTCGGCGAAGCGGGCGAGGCCGGCGACCTGCTTGCCCTGCTTGCCGCCGTTCCAGGTGCTAGTGCCGGCGCGCTGCCACGTATACCAAACGGTTCGGCGTCCCGGCCCGACCGTGAAGACGTGCAGACTTCCGTTATCCGCAACGGCGGACGTGACCATCTCTACCTCCTCGATTGCTGGCGGTTGATCGGGTGCCGGTGCCGTGCCGGCTTGCATCCCGGAGCTCACCCAGGCGCGTAGGTCCGGGCCGGGGCAGGCGGTCGCGAAGTCCCGGCCGTGCCACCACTGCTCGAGGCGGCGCCCGGCGACGCTGCCCAGCCAGTCATAAAGCTCCCTTGAGCTGGCCTTCATCGCCGCGGATATCGGCGCGGTCGACGCGCCGGCGGCGGTCGACGGTTGTAGGTGGCAGACGCCCCACCCGTCGGTGTTGCGCGGTGGTGAGTGGATCCCTCGGCAGTCCCGGCCGCAGCCCTCATAGATCGTGCCGGACTGGCCGATCAGGAAGTTGTAGCCGGGGGCGGCGGCCCACCCCTGGTTGCGGTGCATTCGTTCAACGTCGCGGCACCATTGCCGCTCGTCGCGGGCGGCCATCACCGGCCAGTGCACGACGTAGAACCGGCGGCTGGCCGGTGCAACGGACCGGCCAGCGGGGATCGACGTCGCGGCTCCCCACTCGCGGCGGGTAACGATGCGAGGTGGTTGGGCGCTCATCAGGGGGTGTCGGGTCCGACGTCCTCGCCTTCGCCGTTCTCGAGCGTCCTGGTCTCGGGCTCCTCGGCGGGCTCGTCGTCGGTGTCGTCGGTGTCGTCGGTGCCGGGCTCGGGGTCGGGCTCGGGGTCGGGGATGGGCTCGGGGTCCGGCGTGGTTGGATCTTCAGTGGTCATGCGTCGCTCCTTTTGTGGGCTGGCGTGGCGGGTTCCGAGGTAGGCGGCGACCGCGCCGACCGACGCGCCGCCGAGGGTTGACAGGAATGCGATCTCCTCCGAGGTGACCTTGGTCGGGGTTAGCTCGGCGGTCAGGACGCCGGCGACGAGCGCGACCGAGACTCCGATCGCGAGCACCAGCGCCACGACCCAGTCTCCCCTCACCGTTCATGCCCTTGGTCCGGTGGTCGCTGGTCGACGTCGACCGTCTCGCCCTTGCCCTTGGCGTCGTCCCAGCGCTGCTTGGAGTAGACGGTCGCGCCGACGATGATCGATGCAACGACCACCCCGGCCGCCCGTAGGGCGTTGTTGGAGTCGACGAAGTCGATGAGCGTGATCGCCGAGAGGTTGGTGAACAGTGCGGTGAGCCCCGCCCACAGGGCGATCTCATGTCGGTGGTGACCGGAGGTGTCACTCACCTACCGACTCCTCGGCGGGCTCCTGCTCCGGGCGGCTGGTTCGGGCCTGCAAAGTGCATCCGGGGGTTCTCTCCCTTACGTCTTGATCATCACGTTGACTGCCACGAACGGCGGCATGTTGTTGTGCGCCGCGCCGCCGCCATCCGAAGGGATCGAATGTGCGTGACGGGCGCTCGCACCACCCGTGGAGGACTGGAAGCCCCAACCGGAACCGCCCGCGATGAAGTTGTTTCCGAGGTTGGTTGCGAAGGCGCTCTCGGAGTTGCCCGGCGTGTGAGAGTGGTCGGGCCAATCCACGCCGCTCGTACCGGTGTGATTGTGAGAAGGCAGCTCCGCTGTACTGAGCGTGTGGGCAGCCTCGCCGCCGGTGGTCCCGATGGGCCTGCTTGAGCTGGCACCGACGATCATCCGGTCGCGAAAGTCCGGGAGGTTGAATGTGGTTGACGCATCGCCCGCCCCGTAGGTCGTCCCGATGGCCGCAAACAGGGCCGCGTAGATGGTGCGCGAGATCGCCTGCCCCTGGCAGAGCAGCCAGCCGGTCGGCGCAGCGAGCGCGGCGGTTGGCTGCAGCGCGCCTGGTTGCCAGCCGAACTGTCCGGCCGCCGCGTGGTTGTCGAGCGCGTCGGCGAGCGCGCCGATGTCGGCGGGTGCGTCGGCCGGGTTCTCGTCGCCCGGCACTGGCAGATTCAGAACGGGTGTGTTGCGTGCCGGCCTGTCATCAACCGTCGTCATTGAGGTCCTCCTCCTGTGATGTCGGTGGCGCGGTCAGCACATCGCCCCAGGTTGGGTAGTCGGCCAGCACGTCACCCCAGCTGTCAGAGGTGGCCTTCAGCATCCCCCAGGTCTGGCCGACGCGGACCTGGTAGTCGAGGTTGAGTCCGGCGGGCTTGGCCTGCTCGAGCGCCTGGCGGACGAGCGCCGCGTCGTGCTCGACGAACGAGTAGGTGAACACGGTTAGCGCGTAGGGGTCGCCGCCGGCCCGCTCGATGAATGTGATCAACGACTCGGGCGTGTCGGGCGGCAGGAACCGGCGGATCGCGGCGATCATCGCCGCCTTCGTGCCGCGGGTGAACCCGGGCCCGCCGCGGCCGATCAACGTCCGGAGGTCCGCCTCGGCCATCACATCGGGGCGGCGGACGCCGGCCCACTGTGCCAGCACGTTTAGCCAGTCGCTGGGGCACCGCCACGGGCTCGCGAGCACGATCCACGGGTCTGACCCGTCGTCGGGCCTGGTGATCTCCGCGATCGGGTCCAGCAGCTCTGACAGCGCCGCGCAGAACACGAGCCAGGTGTTGTCGTTGTCCTCGTCGGCGAACGCGGCCGGGTAGGTGCCGTCGTAGAGGTCGTCGCCGGTGCTGGTGAACCCGATCGTGCTCATTGGGTGGTCACCAGTTGCGCCGGGACGGTGACGGTGCCGGTCATCGTTCCGGGCCTTGGCAGCGTGTATGGGCCCGCCATGATGTGGTCGCCGTTGCCGTTGATCTCAACGGTCCCGACCCAGTCAACGCCGCGCTGGCCGTCGAGCAGGGCGACGTAGTCGTTGACGCGGAGGGTCTGCCGGCTCGGTGTCTCGCCTTCTGCGGGTGGTGGGATCAGCTCGCCGCCGGCGATCGCCGGGGTGGCGGTCCCGAGCCGGAACAGTGACGGTTGCAGCGCGGCGGTCAGCGCCGCGTCGCAGGCGGCCTGCACGGTCGGGCCGTCCTGCTCGGAGAACGTCGTGACCGCGTAGTCGATGTTGATCGTCTCGTATTCGGCGTCGATCACGTTGACGATGAAGTTGACCTCTCGCAGCGAGTCCAGGTAGCTCTGCACTGCATCTTTGACCCGGTGGTCGCACGGTTCGCCGTCGACGTCGGTCAGCATCAGCGTGACCGTTCGCGCGTGCCCCCAGGTGCCGTCTGCCGGGTCGAACCCGTCCATTGCGACGGCGCGTGCGACCCCGGCAATTCGGAGCGCCATGATCGCGTAGTCCAACGGCAGGATCGGCCGCAGCGCGATCAGGCGTAGCAGTTGGATCAGTTCGGTCAGGTAGTCGTCGGTGGTCTGCCCGTCGTCGCCCTGCGTGGTCGGTATGTCCACGGTGATCGTCGGGGTCCAGAACAGCGGGTCGATCAACTCGCCGGTGCCGGCGAGGCCGTTACCGGCCTGGCCGGTCGCGATCGCCACGACGTCGACGTTGTCGACCGACGTTGAGCCGATCGGAATCTGAACGGTCGAGACGACCTGGAAGGCGACGAGGTCGTCGCCGGTGCGCGCCAGCGTGAATTGCGTACCGGCGGGGATCTCGTAGCCGCGGGTGTCGGGCGCCTCCCAGGTCGCCACGCCGGTCGCGGGTGCTGGGGCTCTGGCGACGACGCCGAGGACCTCCTCGCCGAAGGTCTGGTAGATCGCTTCCGGGACGGTGATTGCCTCCTGGCGGACCTCGGCGGCGACCGCGGCGAACTCCTCGATTAGCCAGACCTCGAGGTTGCCGTCGCTCGCGACCCACCCATCGAGCAGGTCTGCGAGCGCGTCGAATACCCGTTGGGCGATCGCCTGCTTGTCGGTCTCGACGTCGGGCATCGCCATCGACGTGTCCTCGAGCGCCATCTCCGCGTTGGGGTCGGCCGGCTCGGCGGGGTCGCCTATTGCGCTCACTGTTCACCCCCGTCCTGGTTCCAGCCCCACATTGCCTTCAGCCGCAGGATCCCCTCGTCCGCCTGGCTGTCGTCACTCTCGACCATCCCCTGGGCGCGGGGTTCGTTGTCCTCGATGGTCTGCTGGGTTTCGGCGACCGCGAGGTCTCGGTTCGTGATGAATTCGAGGTTGTCCGGCCGGCCGAACGACGGCAGCGTCCGCCGCTCGCCCTGCACGGTGCGGAGAGTGAGCTCGACGCAGTCGGCAACCTCGGCGGCGGTGTCCTGCTCGGTGACGGCGAGGCGGGTGCCGTCGAGGCGTGGCGGCAGCGAGAGGTGCGGCAGGTCGGTCATTTCGACTCGGCCTCCTCGCGTGCCACTCGGTGGTCAAACGGAGCCACCTCAGGCAACGGCAGGTCTGGCAACGGCGGCGCCTTCAACCTGTCCGGGACCTCTACGTTCTCGGGCTCGTGCGTGACCGTGACAACGCCTTCGTCGTCGCCGACCTCCCAGGTGTGGATGCGCTCCATCAACTCATCGGAGCTGTCTGCCGTGAGCCGAAGCCAAACCAAATATGTGTGCATCTTTCAGTCTCCTTTTTTTGGTCATGTGCTGACCCGCACGCATTGGGCGAACGTCCAGTTGGCCGCGCCGTAAATGCTTCCGGCCCCGGCGCGGTTGAACACACCGACGTAAAGCGCATCGCCTGCGTTAGCTCGCACGAACCCGGTCATGCTCACGGTCTGAAATGCCCCGGCAGGTTTGTTGAGGATGATCGAGCCGCCCGGAGCCTGTGACGGGTCGGTGAGCAGACCGCCCTGCTGGTAGTTGGCGATAAAGACGTCGACGCGTCCGGCCGGAAGGCCAGCGTCAAACATGACGTTGGTGGCGACGGCGTACAGTCCCGCCGCTGGCACGATCAGGCCGCCTTGCCCGGACAAGCTCACCCCACCTTGCGACCAGCTTGTCCCGTTGAACGGGACGATCATCGCCGCGTTCAGTGTCGCCTGCACCGACGCAGAGAGAGCGACCTGCCCGGCTGGTTGCACGCCAAGCGTTCCGGTCGGCCCCTGCGGCCCGGTTGGTCCGGCGGGCCCGGTCGCCCCGGCCGGGCCCGTTGCCCCTGGCGGTCCGGTCGCTCCGACGAGCGCTCCACCGGAGTCGACCGTGACGCCGGTGACCTTCATGATCAGCGCGATCGCACACCACGGCGGCATGTTGTTGTGCGCCGCGCCGCCGCCTTGCGCGGCGATGCCCAAAGCAGGGATCGAGTGGGCGTGCCGCGCGGTCGCGCCCGAGGCGCCTTCAAAGCCCCAGCCGGATCCGCCGCCGAGCCAGACGCTGCCGAAGTTCGACGCGAAAGCGTTCCCGCTCGCCGTGGTGTGCGTGTGGTCCGGCGAGTCGACGCCGGTAGTCCCGCCGCCGGTCGCGCCGCCGTGGTTGTGCGAGGGCATCTCGGCGACGGTCAGCAGGTGCGTCTCCTCCCCGCCAGTAGCGCCGCGCGCCTTGCTCGAGCTCGCGCCGACGATCATCCGGTCGCGAAGGTCGGGGAGGCCGAACGTGGTTGAGCCGTCCCCTGCGCCGTAGGTGGTGCCGATCGCCGCGAACAGCTGCGAGTAGGCCAGGCGGCTGAGCGTCCGCCCGTCGCACAGCATCCAGTTATCGGGGATCGTCGCGCCGGCGAATGTTTTGACGACGCCGATCTGGTCGGTGTCATAGACAGTCCCGACCGGACCCGTCGGCCCCTGCGGCCCGGTGGCGCCCACGGGGCCCTGTGCGCCATTCTGGCCTTGCGGTCCGGGCGGCCCGTCGACTCCTATCGGTCCGACCGGACCGGTCGCTCCTGGCGCTCCCTGTGGGCCCTCGGGGCCTGCCGGGCCGCCAGGGCCGACAGGACCTGCCGGGCCCGGCACTGTCGAGGCCGCTCCCTGCGGTCCCTGCTGCCCCTGCGGCCCGCTCGGCCCTTGCGGCCCGACCGGTCCGGTCGGGCCGATCGGTCCCGGTTCGCCGCCGCCGCCTGCGCCGACCAGCCACGGCCGGCCGCGGTTTGACATCAGCACGGTCACGTGCTGGCCGACGCTGACGCTCGCGCCTGGTGGCAGGCACGGCCCCCACTCGAGCTGGTTGTCAAACCCGGGGACGATCACGAAAACCCCGTCGGCGGTCATTCGGCTGACCCGCGCCTCCCACGCCTGCGAGGTCGAGAACGCCGGCGGCACCGCCGCCGCGGGTGCGAATAGCTGATCGAGCGCTGGCATCTCAGTACCCCGGCCAGTGGCGGGCGACGAAGGTGTCGGTGGACCGCGGCCCGACCCGCTGGTGCGGTCCCAGCGGCCCGGAATTCCACGGGCTGGTGTCAAACCGCCAAGCGTTCCCGACCCCGTTCCACCGGATCCACACGTGCTCGCTCGAGCAGTAGACGGTGAAGTACCGGCCCGGGCCTGCTGCGCCCCAACTCTCAAAGCTGCCGCTGACCATCGGCGCGCCGCCGTAGGTCAGGCCCATCCCGCCAGCCTGCGCAAGCGCCGCCGACACCGACCCCGAACAGTCATAGCCACCGCCGGACGGTTGCCCGGCGACCGAGTGCCCGCCGCCCCACACGTACGGGTAGTTCTTGTCGGAGATCTTGTTGGCGGCCAGGTAGGCGCGGGCGACCGGAAGCGGAACCCCGGAGGTGCTCGCGCCGTTCAGCGCCCCCGACCCGCTGGTCGCGCGCGGCATGTCGGCGACGCCGGCCGTCGGGCTCTTGACCGTGATCGTCTTGGTCGTCGTCGACGGCGCCGGCTCGGGGAGCGTCGCCTGCTTGCGAACCAGGTTGATCGTCGCCTGCTGGGTGCCGAGCGTGCGGTCGACCTCGGAAACGAGCCACAGCCCGTTCGCCGTGCCTTCCTTCTGGATCTCGATCACGTCGCCGGGGAAGATCGCGTAGCGGCGGGTCAGCACCGTCAGCGTCGCCTCGGTCGCGGGGCGGCGTGTCTCCCAGTCCCATGAAAGGTCGACGACGCCGGCGCTGTGCTCGGTCAGCCTGGCGACCGGGCTGCGGCCGATCAACCAGTTGTCTGAGACGTACCAAACGACGCCGCCGCGGCAGAAGAACCGCCACTTGACCTCGTCAGCGAGCCGGCGCGCGCACTGCCAGCTCGTCTCCCGGGCGTCCGCGGACCCGCGGCTGAATTCGTACGGTTCGACGCGGGTGACGGTGTGGGAGGTGGTTGTCGTCCCCGTGTCCGCGCCGGCGCCGAGCGACAGCGGCGACGTGCTGCCGCCCGAGCGGTGAAAGACGTTGTAGAAGTTCTTGCCCTCGCCGTACCACGGTGCCGGCGCCTGCGGATATTGGGAGCGCTGCGTGAGGTTCGACGCGTCGATCCAGCTGTGCCCCTGGTTGCGATAGCCCAGGTACCGGTCAAGGAACGCGTTGATTGCGTGCTCCGGGTTGGTCACGTCGGCGTAGGACCCCCACGCGCCGACGGACGGGCGCTGCTGGAACAGGCCGGCGGAGTCGCGGTCACCGCCGCCCAGGTTCATCAGCCCGGACTCCTGAATCGACGTCGCGATCGCCCCGGCGACGGATACCCGGTCGCCGCCGCGCTTGATCGTCATCGCGACGATCAGCGCCCCGTACTTCAGTTGCTCGGCGTTGGCGCGAACATGCTTGACGGTCAGGCTCGCGAGCGCCGCCGCGCTCGGCCCGCTCGAGCTCCCATCGTCGGCTGCGCGACCGCCGACGACAAGCAGCCGCCGCCTGCTCGAGCTGTCGCCGCCGTCCTTGCCGAGGTCGGGTTTGAGTTGCGGCTGGCGCTCGTCGAGCTCGGGGCAGCGAAACGGGATGCTGACCCTGGTCGGCTCGTCGACGAGCCCCTTTATGAACTGTGCCCTGGTCGTGTTCTTGCGGTTGGCCTTCCGCGGCTTGGAGTACTGGCGCAGCACGTTGATCGCGGTCTCCTCGAAGGTGAGCGTGAGCTCGTTGCCGTCGCGGGCGACCTTGACCAGGGTGTATTCGACGCCGTCTAAAACCAGCTGCGAGTGCGTCCGGACCAACGCGGAATGCAGCAGGGTGCGGTGCGGGTCGCGGACCTTCATCTCAAGCGTCGACGCCCCGTCGAGTGTCATCGTCAGGGTGACCTCGGTCGTTGCGCGCTTGAGGTGCGCGACCTGGCCGCTGTCGCCGCGAAGGTCGAGGTCTGCGACGTCGAGGTCCTTCGCGGGCGGCCGGACCGTGCCGGTCGACGGCAGCGGCTTGGCCTTGGTCTTGACCTTCAGGACGGCCATCAGTTCCCCCCGCCCGGCACTTGGACCGGCTTGGCGCGCGGCTGCGCCTTCTTCTTCTTGTTGCTGCTGCCCTGGGCCTTACCGCGCGGCAGCGTCCGCAGCGCCGCGGGGTCGTGGTACTCCATCAGGTGGACGGTCACCTCCTGGCGCCGGCGGCGGCCGGTTGCCTCGTCGCGGATCGCGTCGCCCCAGTCCAGGCCGGTCACGATCCAACGCTTCTCGGTGTGCGGCACCGCCCCGTAGAGGCGGACGGAGTGCGGGGTGGTGTCGCCCTGCTGGCGGGTCGCGAAGGACTCGAGGCTGTCCAACGCCGACTCGATCCACAGCCCGCGCGGCCGCTGGTTCTGCCGGCGCATCGGCGGCGGCTCGCGGGTCTGCGGCGCCTCGAGCGCCCGGCCGTGCGCCCCGCCCTTCTTACCGAACACCGCGCTCTTTGAATGCTTGAGATGGCCGGGGCGTGACGGTGGTGCCGGCAGCGGCCGCCGTGTTTTCATCCTGGTGACCATCCCGATCGGCCTGCCGGTCTGGGGGCTCTGGAACTTGACGCCGTGCGGCAGCTTCGGCGGCCGGTGAAACGACGCCGGTAGGTGCGGCAGCACCGGGTGCACAAACCACCCGTCGTAAATCAGGTCGAGGTCCATCTCGAGGTTCGCCGGGCTGCCGAATTCGGTGATGCCGATGTGCCTTGGCATCGTGATCTGGTTCCACCCGCCGTAGCCGGCGGTGACCTTCGCGCCGTCGGGGCCGAGCAGCGCGACGGTCCACTGGTTCGCGATCGCGTACGCCTGGATCACGACCCAGAACCCGCCCATCAATTTGCCGGGCTTCTGCTGCGCCGACGGGATGGTGTTCCACCGGGTCATCGCGCCGCCTGCAGGTCGCCGGCGTAGTCGGCGACCGCCTGGCCGATCATCCGCTTCTCGAGGAAGGTCTGCACCACGATCGGCCGGCGGCCGCCGCCGCCGCCGGTCAGCGCCGCGGGTGCGGGGATCGGTGTGACGGTCGCGCCGCCGGGGAGGTGCACGATCTCGGGGCCTCGCTCGCCGACGAGCGCCAGCCCGGCCCGCGGCTGCGTGCCGCCGGTCGCGAACTTCGAGATGAGCCCCCCGGCGAACCCGCCGATCTTCGACGCGATCGAGGTGACCGGGCTGGCTATCTTCGAGGGCAGGCTGGTGACCTCGCCGATCACCTTCCGGATCAGGCTCAGGATCGACTGCAGCTTGCTCGAAACGAACCCGACCGCCGAGCTGATCGCGTTCTTGATCCCGTCAAACATCCCCGCGGTCGCGCGCCTGACCTGCGCCGGCAGCCCGGTGAAGAACCCGACTATCCGCTTCGGGATCGACGCGAAGAACGACGCGATCCCGCTCCCCTGGGCGATCACGAATTTCTTGGCGGCGGCGAACGCCGCCTTGATCGCGTTCAGGACGCCGGCGACCTTGCCGCGGAGCAGGAAGAACGCCGCCGCGACCCCTGCTAGCGGGCCGAGCAGAACCGTCGCGAGGATGATCGCCAGCAGCTTCCAGTGGTCCTTGATGAAATTGACCACCGTTGTGACCACTGCTTTTAGCGCGTCAAACCCCTTGGTCCAGGCGGCCGTGATGAATGTGACCACAGCCGAAACGGCGACCTTGATTCCGTTGAATGCGGCGTTGACCAGGTCGCGGAACCACCCGACTTTCTTGTAGGCGATGACCAGGCCGACCGCTAGTGCCACCAGGGCGGCGATGATCAGGTAAATCGGGTTGGCGGCCATCGCCGCGTCCCACAACCACTGCGCGGCCTCGGCGAGCTTGATCACCACGATCTGCGCCTTGGTCGCCGCGGTCTGGAGAATCGTGGCGTCCTTCATCGCCTTCATCGTCGAGGTGAACCCCTTCGCCGCGCTCGAGATCTTGTCGAACACGAGCAGGCCGGCGAGCCCGGTCGCGACCACGACCAGGGCCGGGCCTAGCGGCGGGCAGATCTGCAGCAGCCTGCCGAACCAGGTAGCTAGCGGCTGGAGCATCTTTGCCGCCTGGCTGAGGACCGGAATTAGCGCGCTGCCGATCGAAACCTTGACGCCCTCCATTGCCATGTTCAGCTCGCGCTGCTTCTGCACGAGCTCGAGCGCGGACTTGCCCGACGCGGCGTTGGCCGGCACCAACTTGGACGCCGAGTCCAGTAGTTCGTTCATGCCCTTCGCGCCGCCCGAGAAGATCGGCAGCATCTGGGTGCCGGTGCGGCCGAGGAGCTTCTGCGCGAGCGTGGCCTTGTTGATCCCGTTGGGCAGCGTGTTGAACGCGTTGGCGAGCGTGTTTAGCTTCTGCTGCATCGGCATCTTGATCAGCGCCGCCTGGCTAATCCCGAGCTGGTCCAGGGCCGTGATGCTCGCCTTCGACGGCTTGCCGCCGAGGGCGCCGAGGTTCCGGCCCAGCGTCGCCATCCCGACCTGCAGCGTCTTGACCTGAATGCCGCGCTCCTTCGCGACCAGCACCCAGGACTGCGCCTGCTTCTGGTCTAGGCCGGTGACCCGGGTAAACGCCGCGGTGTCCTTCGCGAGTTGCACCGTCGTGGAGACGGAGTCCTTCAGTAGCGAGAACCCCTTGTAGACGATCCCGGCGGCGGCCGCGGCGCGAACCATCGAGCTCGCCGACAACTTGGACTGCTTGGCGACCTCCTGCTGGCCTGAGCCCGCCTCCTCGGTGGACCCCGCGGCCTTCTTCATATCCGAGGAGAACTGCGCCTGGCCCTTGACCGTCAGCTCCGCGATGATCTGCTCGACGAGGCTCATCGCCGGCCCTTGCTCAGCCAGACAGAGAGCTCGGCGACGATCAGCCGGGCGTTGCGCCGGTCCAGCTCGAGCCGGTAGTGGGCGGCGCGTTCAAGCACGCGGATCAGGGTCGCTCGCTCGGGTGTGTCGGCTCGGAGAAACTCGGTCGGGTCTACTCCGAGGACGACGGCGGCGCCGAGCGCGTCGATCCACCGCCGGTCGATGGTTCCGAGGCGGCGATCTCCTCCTCGACCAGCCCCATGAATTCGGCGATCTTGCCGATGTGCTGACCGAGCGCGATCCCGTTGCCGTCGAACATCCGGTCATAAACCTCTTTGATCGAGAACACGAACTCGTCGCCGGGTCGCTCCCAGCTCAGCAGCCGTGCCAGCCGGTCGTCGAATTTGACTGGTCCGAGCGCGTCCTCGAGCACGACCCACTCGTCGCTGTCGGCGCCGCGGGCTTCGATCGCGCGGCAGGCGCGGTGAACGATCTCCAGTGACGCCTTGATCGCCTCGCCGGCCGCGATCGTCGAGTCGCCGCCGTCTAGGCCGAGGGTGGCCTGCCAGGACTCGAGCTCGTCGATGCCGACCATGCCGTACCGGGCTCGGAGCGTGCCCTCCCACCGTCCTGGGAGCCCGATCGTGATCTCGGAGCGCCGGCGTTTCTGCGCGGCCTTGGCTCGGAGCTCGGCGAGCAGCGAGTCGGGTGCGGCGTCGCCGGCTTGCCCCGGCTGGCTGACACCGGGGATCGGGAACTTGTCGATGGTGCTCATGCGATCGTGTCGATCGTGAGCTCAACCTCGACCATCGAGGCGTCGGAGCCCATCGAGTCATGCGTCGGCGGGGTGCACCGCTTAAACGTGCCGGCGAGCCACTCGACCGGGCCGGCCTGCGCGCCGAACGTGTTCAGCGGCACCCGTCCGACGGTCGCGCGGCTGCGGCCGCATTGTCGGCGTAGCCACTTCACTCGGCCGGCGATGAAGTCGTCGTGGTGACGTGACAGCGTCACGTTGCCGATCGTCTGTCGGCCGCCGAGGCTGATCTGGTTGTCCATCCCGCCGGGGCGGAACACCAACTCCTCTGAGTCAGACTCGCCGCCGTCGAACGTGTCCCACACGCCGAGGTCGGTGCCGCCGACGTTGAGCACCACCATCCAGGTATCTTCGCGCTGCGCGCTCACTTGAAAGACCTCCTACACCGCCATGCTCAGCGGTGTTTTCTGAATTTCGATCTGCACCCACTCACCGGGTGGTGAAACGCGAACGCGCACGACCGCGTGGACTTCACCGTTGGCGATCGTGTCGATCGTGTTGACCGACGGTCCGGTGTCAATCGTGAAGGCGTCCTCTGGCTGATCGCCGTACAACGCGCCGAGGCCGAAAAAGTCGAGGCAGATGCCGCCGAGGGCGACCTGCAGCTTGGTAAAGAGGCGCCCCTGCCCGTCGATCTGACGGTGCACAAATTCCTCGGAGGCGTTGTCAAATTCGGCGGCCATCGCGAGGATCGTTCGCGCCCCTGGGAACCACATCCAGTTCGTGTCGTCGGGGCCCGCGGCGGTCCGGGTGCCGTAGGTCCGGATGACGTCGGAGCGCATTAGCTTCGGGAGCGTCACCCCGAGGTCGTTCAGCAGCTCGCGGGTGTCGTCGTCGAAGTCCAGGGATAGAGCGAGCGCGGCGAGCGACTCGCCGTTGTTGCCGGCGGCGGCCTCGTTCGGGTTGCCGGTCTGCGCGTCGGCGCGGGCGATGATCCCCGCCTGGATCGCGGAGTAGGGCACCAGCGCGGTCGTGCCGGCGACCGGGCCCGGGTACACCAGCCGGGGCGCGAGCGCGCACGCGTACCGGGATCCGGTGACGACGTGTAGCGCGTTGGCGTCGGCGGCGATCGACGGCTCGTCGGTGTCGTTGAGGTCAAGCAGCGCCGGCCGCCGGTTCGTCCAGCAGTGGTCAAGAATCGCGGCGTGCATGTCGGGGTCGGTGCACCCCGGGTAGAGGACCTGCGCAAACCCCATGTTGTAGGTGAACCTCGACAGGGCGGTCGCGACGACCGACGGTGTGATGTTCGCGTCGTCGACGCCGCCGGTCAGCGCCGCGGGGGTGGCGGTCACCGGGATCCCGTCCTCCTCGGTGCCGTCGTCGGCGGCGACGCTCAAATATTGGGAGGTCTGGCTGGCCCAGGACACCGCGTCGGCGATGGTCCGCAGCCGGGCGGAGCGTTCGGTGACGACGCCGCCCTCGGTGACCACGATCCGCACCGGCGCCGGCGGGGTGCTGCCGTTGCCGTCGCCGTTGCCGTTCCCGTCGCCGGGGTCCTCGGGGTCTGCGAGCAGCAGCGGTGAAACGTCGGAAACGACCGTGACGGTGACGTCGTTGGCCCACGTCCCGGGGCTGCTGGCGCTGACCTGCAATTCGCCCATCTCGACCTCGGCGGTCTTGGCGGCGTCGCCAACCAGCCGCACGAACGACATGTTCGCGCCGCGCTCGGTGAAGAACGCGCGAGCCGAGTTGCGGGCCTGCAGCCCGCCGGTCGATCCAAAGAACCGCTCCCAGTCAGCCTGCGAGTGGACCGTCGCCGGCGTGACGGTCGGGCCGCGGTCGGCCTCGCCGATCATGAATGCCTGGCCGAGGTCAAGCTCCCCGCCGCCGCCCGGCGAAGGCTCGGTGATCAGAATGTCAGTTCCGGGACGTGGCATGAGCGCTCCTCACAGGTTCAGGACGGTGTCGATCCGACGGAGAAGATCTGCCGTGAAACGTCCTCGGCGAGCTCGCTCGGGCGGTAGTCAAACTCGGGCGGCTTGGCCGCCTGGCGCGAGGTGCCGAGCCAGTTAAAGCTCGCGTATGGCGCGTCGCTGGCGATCTTCACGTGACTCTTGTCGACCGTGACGACCTTGACGCTGCGCGCCAGCCGCCCGGTCTGGCGGGCCTGCTGCAGCTTCACTGTCTCGAGCGCCTTCTTCCCCGCCTTGTCGAGGTCGACGTCGTCGGCCTGGTCGCCGAGTTTCTTCAGCAGCTTGGTCATGCGTGTCGTGTCCAGCGAGACGGGGGTGGGCCTACTCGTCGCCATCGGGCTCCTCCTCGAGCGGCAGCTTCTGCAGGTCGACGTCGACCGTTCGTGCCAGCGGCCACGGGCCGTAGGTGTCGGCGTCTGGAATGTCCGGGCCGGCGGTCGGGTCGACGATCTGGTTGGTCCAAACCTGAAAGATCGAGGTGGCCTTGAGCACGTAGCGGCCGGCGCGGTCGTCGCCCGGGACCTGGTCGAGGCGCATCCCGGTGTAATGGATCCAGTCCAGCGGCGTCCCGCGACCGTGCTGAGTCAGCAGCCGGCGGGTGACCGCTTCAAACACCGAAGCGGTTCGCCTGGTCTCGCGCGGGTCGCGGCCGCGGACCGAGACTGACACCTCGGTCGTCCACTCGCCGGCGTACATCTTCTCCATCCCGCCCTGCGCCGATGCCATCTCGGCGGTCTTGGACACGACCGCGGGCAGCGGGTGGTCGAGCAGCTCCTCGTCGGTCAGCATCGTCGCGTACTCGCGGGGGTTCTGAAGCTCGAGGTCGCGCTCCTCTTTGAGGCGTCGCAGGTAGGTCGGCATCCAGGTGCGCGCGAGCTCGAGGATCTTCTCGTCGACGTCGGTGCTGGCGACCAACGGCCCCCAGTCGGCGTACCCGATCTTCTGGCCGTTCTCGAGCACCTCGGCCCAGGTCGTCATGCGAGCCTCAACGCGCCGGCGTTGATCTGCGCGAGCTCGGCGTCGGTCAGCCGGTTGATCCCGGCGAGCGCGTCGGTGATCAGGTCCCGGTACAGCGCGACCTGCGACTCGGTGACCTGCTCGCGGAAGAATGACCCCTCGATCAGCACCGCGGTGTAGAGCGCGATGATGTGCCGGACGTCGGCGTAGAACCGCTCGGGGAACCGTGGCCGTAGCTGCGACAGGACCGCCGGGACGGCCTGCGCGAGCAGCCGGTCGACGTCGTCGACGCTCGGGCGTGTCTCGTCGGTAAAAACGAGCTGCTCCTCGACGCCCTCGGTGTAGGTGCGGGTCCGGACCAGGATCGCGACGTCGTCGACGCTGGGTGTCAGCTCCTCGGGGTCGGGGTCGGGCCAGTCGATCGGCACGTCGGGCCCGGTGCCGGTGTAGGTGAACAGCGGCACGAAAATCTCGACCGTCGGCGTCGCCGCGTCGTCCATCCAGACGAGCTGGAACGCGCCGGCGGCGAGCGCCTGGTCCATCGCCGGGTCGCCGCCCTGCTCGGGTGGCCGTTGCGAGGTCCGCGGCGGCGCGTCCATCTGCACCGACCAAACGAACCCGACGAGGTCGGCGGCCTGCCAGTAGCCGGCGATCGCGCGGGTGACCGGCACCTCGATCCTCGCGCCGAGCCGCACGCCGTCGAGGCCGCTCGGGTTGAGCAGCGTCGCGGTGAACGGCTGTCCGGCTGGGACGTGCATTAGCCGCTACGGGCTCGCCTGCCGCCTCCTGCCGGCTTCGGCTTCGGCTCCTCCTGTGCCTGCTCCTCGACGTCCGCCGCGGCCGGCTCGGCCGCCTTGGCGGCCTTGGGCGCCTTGGCCGGCGGCGCGCTCGGGTCGTCGAACGCGCCGCTGTCGACCTCGTAGTGGTCGGGGAACGGCCGCCCGGCGAAGATCCGCCGCTTGACCTTCACCCCGCCTATGTCCTCGAGGCCGTAGGTGTCCTGGCGTGCGATCCGCACCATTGCCCCCGGTCCTTATGAGCCGTCGTCGATGGTGGCGACCGCGAAGCTCGAGGGCCTCCACACCGGGAACGCCACGCGTGTCTCCGCGAGGATCGTGACCCGGTTTCGGACGAAATCGTCTTGATCGCTGTCTGAGGTTTTGACGTTGACCCCCTCGCGAACCAGCAGCGAGCAGCCCATCGAGTCGCCAACGAGCGGCTGGTCGGCCGGCACCACGCGGCTGGTGGTCAGCGCGAGGCCCCAGATCGTCTGCGCGACCATCCCGCCGGGCAGCTGCCCGGGCGTGCCGTAGATGTAGTTGCCCTGGCTGTTCTTGAGCAGCAGCAGCTCCTGCCAGGTGACCGGGTTCAGCGCGGCGAAGTTCGGCTCGCCGTCGGAGAGGACGATCACCGTGATCGCGCGCAGCACGACGTCGGCGATGTTGTCGCCGGCCTCCGCGCTGACCTCACCGATCCCGGTGGTGTGGTAGATGCCGGTGATGTTCTGGCCGGTGCCGTCGCCGTTGAGGATCTGTGAGAGCACCTTGCGGCGAACGTCGTAGGGCAGCAGCGTGTTGATCATCGACCCGAGGCCGGCGGCGTCGTCCAGCGCGGCGCGCTGCACCTTGATCCACCCGGCGATCGTCCTCGCCGGCGCGGTGGCGTCCTGCAACGTCAGCCCGGCCTGCGGCTTGATCGCGCCTTCGGCGACGACGTCGGAGGTGCCGGGGACGGCGATGACCTGCACGTATTCGACCGCGTTTGAGTCAGTCGTGCCGGACGGGATCATGTCCAGCAGCGACAGGCTCATCAGGTTCGGCGGGACGACGCCCTGGTAGTCGGGGCGGATCGCGCCGCCGACGCTGACGGACGTGATCGGCCCGGCTGGCGCGCCGGGCAGCCCGTCGGCAGCCATCGACCGTGAGCGTAGGAATCCGAGCGCCTCCTCGCGGCTTGCGAGCTGCCCGAGCTCGATGACGCCGAACTTGCCGGTCGAGCGGAACGTGCCGCGCTCCCGCGCGTCGGCGTAGGCGTCAGAGCCGCGCAGCAGCGCGTGGCCGTTCCAGCCGGCGCCGTGGCGCAGCTCGAGCTGGCCGACGGTTGCGGCGTGGCCGCCGCTGCCGTTGTCCGAGGACTGTCCGAGCAGGCCGAGTAGCGCGACCTCTGACTCCTGGTGGGAGGCGATCTCGTCCTTCAGGTCGCCGACCTTCTTGACGGCCTGCTCGGCCGCCTTGAACTCGGATGTCTCGGTCAGCTTGACGTCGTCGGCGAAGTTGGCGCCGCTAAACGCCTCCTTGGCTGAGTCCTGGTCTTTCTTGGCCTGCGCGAGACGGTCGCGGAGGTCCGCGAGTTGCTCGCGGATGTTCTGTAGCTGGTCTCGGATCCGGCTGTCTGCGGTGACGGGCATCGCGATCTCCTCTGGGTCGGTTAGGGCTGTTGGCCCATCACGGCCAGCAGACGCTCCCTCTCGGTCGACGTGTATGTGGTCGTCTCGGGCGCGGCGTCCTCGGCGACGGCCTGCGCGCGGCGCTGCTCGAGCGCGGCGCGGCCGGCGGGACTGGATACGCGGCGGATGGTGTCTGCGAGCGTGCCGACGCGGTCGGCGAGCCCGGCGCTGACGGCCTGGCGGGCGTGCAGGCTGCGGCCCTCGCCGTAGCCGTTGCGGACGTCGTCGACGCTGGCGCCGCGGCCGCGGGCGACGGCGGCGGTAAACATGCGGTAGTAGTCGTCGACGTCGGACTGCATCGAGGCGCGCGCCTCGTCGCCGAGCGGCTGGTAGGGGTTGCCCTCGACCTTGTATTTGCCGGCCGAGATCAGGGTCGGGACGATCCCGGCCTGCTCATGCGCGGCGGACAGGTCGCGGTGCAGCTCGTAGACGCCGATCGACCCGGCGTCGCCGGAAGGTGTGACGACGATCTCGTCGGCCTGTGACGCGAGCCAGTAGGCGGCCGAGGCGGCCTGCGTGTTGGCGACCGCGACGATCGGCTTGGTCGCTCGCGCGGCGCGGATCTGGTCGCCGGTCTCGGGGATCTGGTCAACCATCCCGCCGGGCGAGTCGATGTCGACCACGATCGCCTCGACCTCGGGGTCGGAGGCCGCGTCGGCGAATTGCTGTTGGAAGGTCTGCAGTCCGCCGCCTCCGAACAGGAGCGCGAACAGCCCGCCGACCGGTGGCATCAGCACGCCCTTGAGCGGCACGACGGCGACCCCGGCGCCGGCGCGGGTGGGGCGGCTCGCCTGCGCGGCGAGGTCGCCGGCGAGTTGCGTCTCGGATGCAATCAGCGCCCGGTCGAGGTCGTACAAGGCGGCGAGCGCACGGGCGTCGATCGCCCAGGCGCGGCAGTCGGCGAACACGCTGACGGCGGCGCCGATGACGGCCGGGTCGATCTCGAGCGCCGCGGTGCTGCTGTCGTCGGAGCCGCTGCCCTGGTTATCGAAGTGATCGATGTGGCGCTGCAGGTGGGAGCGGACGGCGTCGTGGTCGGCCTCGGGGATCCGTGACTGCGCGAGGCGCTGCAGGGCGCTCCGGGCGCCGTTGACGTTCGCGGAGGCGACGCGCCCGTTGTTTAGAACCTGGTGGTGCGGGAGCGCGTAGGCGGCCTTGGTGTCCGCGTCGCCGTCGGGGTCGCGCCAGGCGTACATGCGCTCGAGCACCGCCTGGCCGGCGTCGCTCGGGATGCGGGCCTCGTTCGCGGGGCCGTCCCACGGCTGGTCCACAACCGGCGTGTCTCGGTACGGGGTCGCAGGCACCTCCTGCGACGTTTACCGGCTCTGAGCGGCAGTTTTAGGTCTGAGCCCGGTTCCGCAATATTGCGGGGAATCTTGCGGCCGTGCTGCCAACCAGCGCGAAGTGTGCGGCCTGGTTGCCGCAGGAGCGGGTGTTGCCCGACCGCAGGTTCCCCGACCAGACCAGCGTCCGCCGACCGCAATCGCACTGACACCAGTACCGCGCCTCGCGGTGTCCGTTCTGGGATTCGACGCCCTGCACGACGAGCATCCCGAACCGCTGCCCGGTCAGGCTGCCGTGGATCACTGGGCGCGGACCGCCTCGACGATCTCGCTGATCAGGTCCTTGCGCTCCCGCCGGCGGTCATACCCGTCGTCGGTGCCGGTGTCGCGGTGGACCTGGATCACCGGCCCCTGGTGAAGGTCGGGGGCCAGGACGGGCTCGAGGCGCGGCGGGCCGACAGTCCCGTCGGCGCGGACCCGGCCGGCCATCTTCTCACCCGCGGTCTGGACCCTTGCGCCTGCGCCTGGCACGGCGGTCGTGAACTGCACCGGCGCGGTCGGCTGCGAACCGACGGGCTGCAGGTTGTTTGCGGGAATGTAGAACTGGTCCATGCCGGGGATCTGCGCGTGCGCCAGGTTGAGCACGGCGCGGCCCTCGTTGGGGGTCATCAGCGCGGAGGCGATCGCGTCGCGGAGCGCGTCGATCTCCTGCAGCCGGTCGCCGCGGAGCACGGCGCCGAAGTCAAACTCGACAAAGACGTCCGGTTCGCGCATCAGCCCCCACACCAGTTGGGCGTTGATCGCCGCTTCGATCAGCACCAACGGCGGGCCGAGGCACTCGGTGTAGATCATCTCCCGTTGCGTCTCGATGTTGGAGTAGGTCGCCTTGTCGAGGATCCCGAGCATCGGCGGCGGGATCATGTAAACGCCGCAGATCTCCTCGCGGACGACCTTGCGCTGGTCCATCAGTTCCGCCTCGACGCTGGTTGACCCGACGGCCTTCCAGTCCAGGCCGGGCGGTAGCAACGCCGGCTTGCCGGCGTTCTCCGGGCCCGAGTACAGGGCGGTCAGGTCGGCGCGTAGCTGGTCGAGCAGCTGCTGGCGGACGGCCGGGTCAAGGCCGAGCCACTCCTCGGACGCGACGACGGCGGATGGTGGCCTGGCGCCGTTGGCGAACGTTGCGCGGGTGAACCGTTGCGCGGCGTCCTCGATCTGCAAGGTGACGCCTAGCTGCTGCAGCGGTGAGCAGCCGAGCGGGCCGGCGGGTGACCAGTAGGCGATGTGGAGCACGTTGTCGATCGACACGTCGCGGCTGACGGTCGGGTCGTCGGTGTCGAACTTGAACCCCTGGATCGTGTCGCGCCAAGGCATCAGCGGCTGGCAGTAGCGCCAGTCCTTCGGGGTGAACGTGACCGCGTCGTTCGTGCCGATCTGGACCTGGGTGACGGATTTGCCGTGGACGAGCACCGGGCCGAGTAGCGCCATCGTCAGTTGCGGTGCGGAGCGGCCGTCTTGCGCGTGGATCGCGGCGGCGAGCGGGTGCTCCCACTCTCTGAGTCTGCGGCGGTTGGCGGGGTCGTCGCCTTCTCGGATGTAGACCTTCAGCGGCACTCGGATTGCCCAGGTCAGCATTCGCATCACGGCGGCGCCGATCCACGGTTGGCTCTGGAACAGGCGGGCGAATGAGACGGCGCGGCCGCCGACGGTCCAGAGGGCGGTCGGGATGTCGTTCTGCCCCCAGCTTGAGATGCTTAGGTCTCCGCGGCCGGGGGCGACCTCGACGGTGCCGGTGCCGACGTTGTCGGGGGTCGGCCAGATCGTGCCGGCGTGCCGCTCGCGGCGGCTGCGCTCGAGCCGGTCGATCCGTTCCTCCCGCTCTTGAAGTGTCTCCATGACCTACAACGGTGTCCCCTGTGGCCTAAAGCGGTTCGATCCTGTAGTCGGATAGGTTGCCAGGTAGGGTCGGCGGAGTCGAATCGGGAGGCGTCACGGCCCGTGCTTCCCATGCGAGCACGGCGGCGAGCGCCCCGGCGATCGGTGCCTGGTGTTGAAGGTCGGCGGTCAGGTAGGCGTGGCCGCGGGTGCGGGCCATCCTGGCGGCGAGCACGGGCGCGGATAGGCGCGGGTCGCCGTCGTGGTGAATGTCGCCGGCGCGGGCGTCGGCGCGGAACCGCTCGACGATCTGCGCGGTCCGCGCCCCGGGCAGCTCGACGTGAACGTCGACGACCCGCTTGCGGCCGAGCTCGGCGCGCCACCCGTCGACGAGGGAGCGCCACTCCGCGCCGGCGGACGCGAAGATCGCCGCGACGCGGTAGCGCGCGAGCGCGGCCTGCAGCGCCGCGTCGGCCGCCTGGCGGTCCGGGGTGCCGGGCTCGCCAGCGCCGAGGGTGAACAGCAGCCCGTCCGCGCGGCGGCATGCGACGAGCGCCCACCCGTCGCCGCCGCGAAACCCGACGGTGATCTCGTCGCCCTGGTGGGGCTCGTCGACGACCTGGAGCGCGCGCCACTCCTCGAGGTTCATGAACGCCCCGGCGGAGCTCGCCCACACGCAACCGTGGAGCTGTAGGAATCGGCCGGGGGTCAGCTTCGGCGACCGCGACAGCGCCTCGAGGCGGCCCGAGTCGATCCATGATGCGGGGTTCGCGGCGCGGATCGCGTCGAGGTCTGACGGGTCGCTGGTGTCGGCGCAGTAGTTGTAGACCAACGTTCGGCTGGCGTGGTCGCGGCTGATCGTCAGCGCCCGGTGGACGCGCTGCAGGTCGCCGTCGCGTTCGTTGGCGTCGATCAGTTGGCCGAGGATCCCGTCGACCCGTTCGTGCGGTTCGCCGGCGTGGCTGATCACGAACACGCGCGCCGCTTCGCGGGTCAGTTCGCCGGCGGTTGCGATGTCGGCCCAGGTGCGCCGCCGCCGGGCGGTGATCCACTCGGCGAGCTCGTCGACGACGACAAGGCTCGGGTTGTAGCCGGCGGCGGCGCCGGTGTCCCCAGACACGCGGTATAGGGTGCCGAAGCTGCCGGCGTGCGCGATCTGCCCCTCATGCTCGCGGATCACCAGGCGGGCGCCGAGCCACGGGTCTGATTTGACGTATCGGACGGCGGCGTTGAATAGGCGGCCCGCCTGCTTGTCGGTCGCGGCGGCGAGCAGGATCTCGGGGGCGCCGTCGTTCTCGACCAGCTCGTACAAGGCGTAGGCGGCGAGCATCGACGTCTTGCCGTTCTTCTTGGGCAGGACGAACACGACGGTCTGCCAGTAGGCGGTGTCCTCGCCGAGCTCGGCGAGCGCCTCGTCCATCATCGGCCGCTGCCAGTCGGGCTCGAGCACGAGCGGGTAGCCGGCGAACCGGTCGGTTGATTGGAAGCAGTGCTCCGCGCACCACCATGCGAAGTGCTCGCCGCGGGTCGCCTCGGCGTAGTCCTCCCAACGGTCGCGGGCGACTACGACCACCCGGCGTCAGCCCCAGATGAACGAGAGAATGACGTCGGCGTCGGTGACCGTCCCGGCCGAGTCGACAACGTTGACGGGCACTGAAAAGACGCTGCCCTCCTTCGTGATCTCGGCGATCGCGTTGGCGTCGTCGTCCCAGGGAATTTCGAACCTGACCCAGTTGACGTTGTCGAAGTCCTGGCAGGCGACGTTGATCAATCCCGCGGACTTCCCCCCGATCGCGGTCCAGTCCGGCAGGTCCTTACCGTTCTGGTCGGCGTCGTTGATCTTCAGCACAGTCGCGTCCGCCAGCGCCCCGGCGGTGGCGACCTCCCCGGTAGCGGGGTCGGCCGCCGTGCCGGTGTTGAGGCGATATGGAGCTGCCGCCGTCCGGAGCCCGCGGTTGGCCTCGTTGGCGTCCAGGCGGGCCGACAGGACGGCCAGTCCTGCGCCGCCGCCGCTGTCGCCGCCGCCGGTGCGTATCGCTTCGCGGATGTCGTCTAACCCGCTGATGTCCTGGGGCATTTCGTTCTCCCTTGCCTTTGGTTGACCTTCACTCGACTGCCCGCAGCCGTCGCCGTGGCGGGCCTGCCGCGGCGCGGTCTGGCGCCGACGCGGCACCCGGCGGTCGGCCGGCGCCGACGTGCCGCGACAGCTTCATCCGCCCGGTCGGGTCCATCCCGAGTAGCGACGCGAGCTGCGCCGCCTCACGGCGGGCGAGCGCGATCTGCGCCAGCAGCGGGTGCGGAACCTGGGCGGTGCCGGTCGCGCCGCCCAATGCGACGCCCGGCCGGCCGGCGTGCTCCCATTGCGCCTCAAGCGACGCCCATGCCGCGACGGCCGCGGCGTATCGGTCGACCGCGCCGGCGCTCCTCTCGACCGGTTCGCCGAGGGCGGTCAGCGTCGCCTGCGCTTCGGCGCGCGCCTGGTCGCCGGCGGCGTTGGCGATCGCGACGACGTTGAGCGGTTCGCGGCCGTCGTCGTCGTCGGCGCCGAACCGCCGCTCGAGCAGGTAGGCGCCGGCGCGCCAGTCCTCCGCGGCGGCGGTCGCGATCTGCGTGACCTGGCGGGCTTCGCCCTCGGCGCGCGCCGCCTCGACCCGTGATCGAAACGAGGCGTAGGGCTCCTCGCCTTGCGCGCCGAGGCGCATCCATGCGTCGATCGTCGTGCGCGACAGGCCGGCGGCACGCGCCGCGGCCTTGCGGGTGTTGCCGGCGCGCAGCAGTCCGACGAGCCGCTCGACCCGGTCGGCGCTAAACGCGCCGTGGGTGCGGCGCAGGTGCGGGCCGCAGACGTCGGCGTCCGGGGCGGCCGGCCGGCGGCACCGGCGCCCGGCGGCCGTGGTCGCGACGCACTGGGTGCTCACCGCGACCCCCTGGGCCCAGGTCGAATTTCCGGTCCAGCTAAACGGTGAGA
>Ga0210397_10000168_pt1 | contig 48138 bp, 73 predicted proteins | sample IncBWH2OmetaG_FD_160126 | JGI IMG/M metagenome (GOLD analysis project Ga0210397, IMG submission 160126) | Forest soil microbial communities from Barre Woods Harvard Forest LTER site, Petersham, Massachusetts, United States - Inc-BW-H-2-O ...
ATCAAACCAGTTTCAACTCCTATTACCCCTCCTAAAGCAGTTATGCCTGGGTTGAATAACCTGTTCCAGACATTGTATGGTGGGACTAATGGAGCAGGTGCAGCAGGTATAACAACTCTAGAACAGACAGCTCAGGGGAAGGGAGCGGGAGCTTCTACAGTCACCCCAGATATGATTGCTGCGATCCGACAGGGTGCAGCAGCAAATCAAAAGTCGGGGTTTGGCCAAATTCAAGATAAGTTTGCCGCCTCTGGAATGTCGATGTCCTCCGATCTAATGAAGTCGTTGGGGGATTATAATACTAACTACGGAGCTCAGACTGATGCGACTGTGGCCAACCTCCAATTCCAAGGAGCTGAATCAGCAGCTAACCGGCAATTGGGGGCTGCAGGGATATTGGAAAACACTTTCTCCAACGCAGCTCTAACCTTCGCCCCAACAGAAGCAATAGGTGTGCAAGGTGGGTCTAACCTCGGTGGAGCAGCTGCTGGTGCAGGTAGTTCAATCATCTCCGCCATGATAATGGCTGGAATGTTCGCTTAAGGAGTTTATATGGCAGGAGCAAGTTCTATTTCAGGCGTTGGTGCAAACCTCGGCTTTATGCCCGGTCCAGATTACTCCCCGATTGAGAAGGGGATAGCTTCCATCGTAGCAGCCCATGATAAGAAAAAGGAGATGGGAGCTCAAGAGTTTGATCGGTTGATGAAAGCTGTGGATATGGGACTGCCTGTTGATCCCAAACAGATTGAGGGGTCATTGAAAAAGTCCGGGATTAAATTGATGAAACCGGATGAGATGAAAGCCCATCTACAGGCAAAGAATGATGGCACGATTGATAAACTTCTGGGCGGGGGAGACACTAATACCACCACTTCAGACAAAGGTGTTATCAATCAAGATCTGCCGGGGGCTCCCCAAACTGTTAAGGGTGGGGCTTCCTCAGGTGGACCTGTGGGGGCTGTAGCTGGGGCTAAACAAACCCAACAGCAGGCAAAGGATAGTGTGTTGAAGGGGTTTGTCGACCACGCAATGGCGGTTGCGAAGTTAAAAGGGGAGACACAGGAAAATCAGTTGAAGCTGCAGAATAAACTGTCTGACCTCCACATGAAGGCAGCTAATGGTGATGCTGAATCTTTAGGTCAATTGATGGCGATTAACGAAGTACCTTTCAACCTGCAAGCGCAAGCGTGGCAGAAGGGAACCCCAGAACAAAAGCAAAAGATGATGGATGTAGCGAGGGGGGCTGAAACCGACGCTCAGGTGGCTGCACGTAAGGATGCTATATATGGTCAGTTGATGTCCGATGGTAGGTTTAAAGACCCATCTATGGGGATGAAGGCTGCTGAGGTTATCGCAAAAGGTGGAGAATTACCGAGTGACATCCGTAATGCGATGGTTCCCAACACTATGTCCGATCTGGTTAAGGAAACACAGTTAGCTAACCAGTTGGTAGAGATGGGAGTACCCCCTGATCAGATTGGGACGATAGCGGCGAACGCTCAAAAGGTTGGCTTGGCGAATGCCTTACCCACCGGGATGAAACCATTGGCAACTCGTCAGGTACAGGCGCAAGAAACCCGTACAGCTGTTGAGGTAGCGAGGTTTAAGGCAGAAGAGGCTCACTACCAAGCTATGGCAGCTGGGATGGATGCCAAGTTGAAGGAGGAGTCCTCTCGAGCAGATCTGGAGATGTTTAAATCTCTCGTGGAAGTTAAAAAGCTATCCCCCTCAGCGGTCACCGACGATATGATCTCCGCCGCTCAAACGAAAGCGATGCGGGCGATGGGATGGACACAAGAGGAGACCAAAGGATTCTGGAACCACATCACGGGTGGGTTAATCCCCACCACAAACAAATCCTTCCGGCCTCAAATGACCCCTTCAGGTCAGAGTAAGATTGATGCTTCAATCGGGGGAGGGAGTACTTCTTCCCAGTCTGCCCAATCTACTGTAGGTGCAATCGGTAACTCAATCAAGAAGAACAAATCCCTCGACCCAACTATGTCTGACGATAATGAGAAGGGACCCTACTAATGCCACAGGACACTCAATCTCAAGCTCCTCCGTTGGATGTGGATAAATGGGCGGAAGGGATTGTTTCTTATGAGTCGGGAGGCAACCCCAACGCTAGGAATTTTCGCAACAACAACCCAGGGAATTTAAAATACGCCAAACAGTATGGCGCCAAGGGGTATGACAAAGACGGGTTTGCGGTGTTTGAAACACCTGAGTTAGGGATGAAGGCGTTGAAGGCACAGTTGTCGTTAAATTTACAACGCAATCCGAATTTTACTTTGGTTCAACATATGCACCACTACCTAGGGGGTACCGGGGAACCCAAGGTAACTGCAGAAGGAGACCCATTTAAATACGCTCAAGCCTTATCTAAACACATGGGGGTGGACGCTGGATCTCCTTTAGGTGGTAAAGTTCCTACCATGAGTGGAGCTAAACCTTGGGCAGATATAGCTGCACAGTTTGACCCTATGATGCCTGAGGAGACGTACCAACAGATGAAGCGGTTGTATTTTGATAACTTCATCGCTCCACAGTTGAGTAAGGATGATGATCTTTTAACCTCGTTTAAGTACTTCGATGAGAAGACCAAACGTCCGAGGTTGTTGTCTGATGACGCTCTAGCTAAACTGAAACCCGTTCAGGGTGTAGCATCAATGATGCATGGGTTTTATGCTCCCATCGACCCTGAACAGGCGAAGAAGTTTAAGGATATCCAAGACCACGTTTCTGTGTTACAACAGAGGGAAGGGCAGAATCCTGCCTTCGAACAAATACCTGGGGAGATGTTGGGGTCTACCCCTCCGTTAATTTTAGCTTCTGAAGGAGCTGAACCTGTTGCTGGTGCTGTGGTTGAAGATCTATTCGCGTTGACGAAAGGCACGGAAATCGCGCACCGAGCCTTACGTGGGGGAATGGCGTTCGCAGCTTATGAAGCGGGAGCTGCTGAGGGGAAGGATAAAGGGGTTGCTGCCCTAAAAGGGTTTGTGTCGGGGGCTTTACTTGATGGGGGTTTATCCTTAGGTGGCAAACTCGTCTCTAAAGGGGTTGAGGGTTCTGCAGATAAGTTGTTGAGGGATGCTTTAAACCCTGAACAAGGGGTGGATTTAGATGCTGACCGTGTGTTGAGTGATAGCATCATCCAAGACCAACATCTGGCTAAACAAGAAGGGCGTTCTTCCTTCCTCCGCGAAACTCATGATGTGAGAGGAGGGCAGGTTCAGATTAAACTCCCTGATGGGAGAATGATCCAAGAATCCATAATGGCGAATGATGTAGCTTCCACCCACGCTAAGGTAAACTTCTGGGTGCAACAAGGAGCTGAAGTGCAAGGTATTGACTTTCAACCCGGATGGCAAGGGAAGGTACAGGAGTTTTTAGCACTACAGAATAAATCCCAAGAGTCGGGGTATACCTCACGTGTGGTTAATACTGAACCGGGGGTTGCAGAAGACACCGCAGAACAATTGAGACGTCAGGGTCATCCGGCAGAAGCGGTTGGGGATTCAAAAATACAGGTGGCCCAGCCTAAACAGAAGGTGCCCTCCCGAGATGAGTTGAGAGAAGTCGTCGACCAATGGGGAGGGGATGATAATTTTAAGCAGAATACCGTTAACCAGTTAAGGCAGATTTGGGAGCCCAAGGTACCCACTAAATCCAAGCGGTTAATGGTGGATAAGTTAGCAGATACCGTTGGCGCAGAAAAAGCCAATTCCCTTCTCCCAGATGAGTGGAAGATTCAACCTAAGGTGTCTGGGATATACTCCTCCGAGTTCGAACAGTGGTTGTATTCTTTGGGGGCGATGAAACCTGCTGATATATCAATGGCACATGGGTCTTGGAATTCTATGATGTCATCCGCCTCTTCCGGTAACGCCTTCCAGGGGTTGGAGGAGTATGTATCGGATATAGAAAAGAGACTGCCGAGAGGGGTTAAAGTGCCTGAGAGGTTTTTGCCTAAGGAGTTGGTGGCCAAGCCTATTGGGGAGATTGAAGTAGAGAAAGCGTTGGGTAATCACGTCTCCTCTACCCAAGAAACCATCCCCACTTTGGATGTAGAGGAATCCCGCACCTCCAAAATGCGAAGGCTTTATAACATCATGACTGGGGTAGGGTATGGGAAGGGTGGGACTGTAGATCAGTCTGCCGAAAGGTTGTTGCAGGACCTCGGCCATGATCCTTATAGTATTGATACCGAGGAACTGTCCTTCGCTCCCAACTTTGAAGCCTTCCAGTCGGAGTTGAAGGGGTATGAGATCATTAACTCGGCGAGAGAGGAGATCGAGTCGAAGGTAGCACAAACGGGAACCTCAGTTGAGGAAGCCTCCGCGTTTGAAGAATCAGTTAGAAAAGGGGAAGTTGAACCTTCCCCGATTGAAAAAAGAATCCCGACTTCCGAACGTGGTGAAATCACCCAGACTGAGGACGGACCGAAGTGGAGAAGTATCCACGAGAATGAAGCCAGGGTTAGGATTGGGGTACACCCTGATACTCTAGAAGACCTCCATCCGGGGGCAGCTGGGTTGATGGTACCCCCTGAAGCGTTAAAGTTCCGCGAGACGTTGGTGAAACAATTAGGGGTGGATTTAGATCCAAGAGACCCACGCCCTTGGCATGTGGCTACAACTCCAAACCGGGATTATGTGTGGCATGAAAACATGCATGTGAATTTGTACAATATTACTAAGGTGCCTTTTGGGATTGCAGATAGCTGGGTTGAGGGGCACAGCTTAAATACCGCTAAGGAGATAGGTGCGCAGTTAATGCAGCACGCCGCGTATTCAAAGTCCCTCCAACCTCAAATGATTGAGGAGGCTTTTGTACATGCCGCCACCGCCTTAAGAACGGGGGATGTAAACTACCTAGCTCACCTGGCTTATTGGGATACCTCGATTGGAAGCGTGTTAGGGATGGTGGAAGATTTTGGAGAGAGGGCGTTAAATAGGGCAGCCTTGGAAGCCGACACGGTCCCCATAAGGATGGCCAAACGTTCGTTGGAGGATATTGTGTCGAGGGCAACCTCCGACCGAACTGCTGAGTTAGTTCGACTGGGCCGCAACACCGATGGTATGGTATTCTACGACGCGATGGAACAGTCGTGGAAGTATATTGATCAAGACGGGAAGTTTAGAACCAGTCAGAATTATAATGGGGTGATTGATCATCTAACCGAGTTGGCTAAAGGGGATGATTTTGCTCCCTCTGCCTCACTGTGGGCTGAGATGAGGGGGCTACGTGGAGAGATAGGACCTAGAGGGTTGAATCCAACTCAAAACATGCCGATGCCTGATCACTCGTTAGGTCAGGATCAGAAATGGATGGGGTGGAAGTCAGTTGAGGGAGCGTTGAGGCCGATGTTGCCTTGGGTAGCAGATTTGGATACCAAGATGAACGACGCGTTTTCTCGTTCGGGTGAAAGACTCCCTATCTACGAGAAAGTTAAAGCGGTTGACGACGCCTTAAAAGCGGGCGATGATTGGTTGACAAACCAGAAAGAGTTGGCTGCCGACTTCCTTAAGGGCAATCCGAAAAAGCTGTATTCCTATATGGACGCTCTAACAGTCGAATCTAAACACTGGCCTGGGATGATGGATAAACTGCAGTTAACCCCGGAAGACCTAGTAAACCTAAACCGGGCCGAGTCTTGGATAAGGGATTTTCAAAATGACACTCACATCCCCGCTTTCAATTACCTTAGAGATCAACTCCCTCGACTGCGAGGTTTCAATTTTAATCCCGATTTCGTGTACGGTAGAGGAGCTAAACTCCCTTCAGACATGTCATTCTTCCATCGAGCTATTACGGAGGGGTCTCTTGATCCTAAAGACGCACATCTTGGACGGTTCTTTAACTTCCTTATCCGAGAGGGATTTGAGAAAAAATTCACCGGGGATGCTATAAACGAGTTGAAGAAGGTTGTCGACCTTAAGGATGGGGATGGGAAATACATCCTTGGGGTAAACCGTTGGCCGTTGAACAACTATGTGAATTATGTGAGAGGTATCCCTGACATGACCCAACAGATGATCACGAGGACTTCTGCAGACTTCGGTCGGATGATGGGGGATCAGTTTAAGAAGATCAACCCCTATCTGCCTGATGGGTTTAAACTACCTGAGGAAGTTAACTACCCCGGGACGCTGTTCAACAAACTGATGACCATGTCGTATGTCGGGGCTTTAGGTGCCCGTCCAGCCATCTTCGTCAGGGATGTGTTTCAGGCAGCCACGACTACACTCCCTGTTCTGGGGATTAAAAACTTCCTCAAAGGAGCCGCCCGAGGTTTAACCTCTGAAGGGTTTGAAAGGGCGGAAGCTGCGGGTGCTCTACTCAATAAGAAAAACATAGGAGAGATGTATGGAGATGTGTTCAACGAACTCCCCGCCGGTGGAAACAAATTTGATCAAGCACTCAAGCTTAGCTCAAAGTTACTGGCTCCTTCGCGTTGGGGTCATAACGTTGCGCGTGCAATTGCCTATAACGGTGAGTTTGACTCGACGCTTGAAGCCGTGGGAAAATATCGAGATGGCATCATCGATGCCGATAAACTTATGCGGGATACCTCCATATGGTTTTACGATAAGCCCGAAATCACGAAGATACTCCAGATGGCAACGGATAAAGGCGTGGATCCTGAGTTGGTAGCACATAGATCAGCCTTACAGTTGGTAGATCTAACTCTCTGGCCATATAGACGTGGAGCCCAACCTACACTACTGAGAACAGGTGCGGGACGTATCTTCGGACAATTTGGTATGTGGCCGTTGAACTATATGGATTTTCTCCGTCGGATGGCGACTAAAGTATCGGACTTCCACGGACCGGCCTTACGCACTATCGGTACCTGGATGGGCGCGAACTTCGCCGCTGCAGCCACTATGGAGAGTATCTTCCACGCAGATGTGGGTAAATGGTTTTGGCTTTCCCCAGCAGGGTTTGGAGGCTCCCCTCATTTAGAACTCGCCCAAAACCTGATGAAGATGGCGGAAGAAACCCAAGAGGGGAGGGAAGCTAGACGTAAAGTAATGGAATACCCTATGGATTTCTTCCCAGCCTCCAACGAGATAAAAACCATTATGAAGTCTATGGATGAAGGGGGCCCAGCCTTCGTCGATGGTCACCTCTCCGACAACTTCACGCGTATCTTGGGCTTCAAACCGTTGTCGGACACCCACGAACAAAAACTTTCTGATTTGGCCCCGGTAGATAGGTTAAGGTATGAGTTCGGATATAAAAAGGAGCAGTAGATGAACATCGTAGTGAACGTCATACCTCATCAACAACAACGTTATGACACATGTGGGGATTGGAGGATAGATTCCAACACCGACACATTGGTTATCAACATCTCCTTTTTAGGAGATTGGAAAATGGAAGCATGTTTAACCCTCCATGAGTATGTGGAAGCGATAAGGTGTATGGCGGATCGGATTGACCAAAACGTGGTGGACCAATGGGATTTCAACTTCACGGGAAAAGGAGAACCTGGAGATGATCCTAAATGTCCCTACCACCGCCAACACTTGGAGGCAACAAAGGCAGAACATTCCCTAGCACGCCAGTTAGGCGTCGACTGGGCGTTGTACGATAAAAAAATAGAGGAGTTGGTATATGTCAATGAAACCAAGGCTGGATGATAAACCACACCCGATCCCCGGTACTGTGAACGAAACCCACGAGGTAACTGAGGTGGGTGGGACTGTCATGTCAAACACCGTTACTCAACCCAAGGTAGAGGAAGATTGTCCTATTCCTGGGGTTGTATCCCAAGGTCATTACAAGGAGTAACCCAACGTGAAATTTCTCTTGATGTCGCGTAGTGGCGATGGGCTGGCCTTAGCCCGACGTTTATCAGAATCCGGCCATGATGTGGCTGCGTGGATTAAGGATCGACGAGCGAAGAAAAACTTTGATGGGTTGGTGAAAAAGGTCGATAAGTGGTCCGATTTTCTAGATAAAAAGACCGTGGTTATTTTTGACTCCAATGGGGGTGGGAAGACCGGTGATATGATGAGATCACAGGGACATCATGTCATCGGTGGTTCCATATTCCACGACCAGTTAGAGATGGATAGGGGGTTGGCGTTTCAGTTGATGGAGGAGGTTGGGATTAAGGTACCTACGACAGTCTCTTTTACCGACTGGGAGGCAGGTAAACACTATGCGAAAAAGTTTGAAGGAAGGTTGGTGTTTAAACCCTCAGGCGAGTTAGCAAAACAAGGTTCGGACTTGGGAATCGACTCCTACGTCTCCTACGATTCTGAAGACATGATTGCGATGTTGGATTACTTCGAAACCTTGGCGGGTTCCACCCCTATCGACTTCGAACTCCAAAAATTCATCGAGGGAGGTGTAGCCATCTCCACGGAAGGATGGTTTAATGGGAAAGACTTCATGCAACCGTTTAACCACACAGTGGAACGGAAACAACTTATGGATCAGAATCTTGGTCCTTCTGGTGGTTGTTCTGGAAATTCTGTTTGGTCTTGCACTTTTAACAACCACATCATCGACGATGGGATTGCTCGTATGGCTCCTACTCTTAGGAGTTTTAACTACATCGGTCCTATTGATCTTAACTCTATCGTTAATGAACAAGGGGTTTGGGCGTTAGAGTTTACTCCCCGGTTTGGCTATGATGCTCTCCCGGCGTTTTTGGAGTTGTATCAAGGGGATGTGGGGGAGTTGTTGGGGTCTCTGGCGATGTTAACCTACCCCAAAGAGATGGTGTTGAAGGGTGGGTTTGGGTCCGCTTTAAGGTTGTCCATTCCCCCCTACCCCTCTGAAGAATACCGGCCAAAGGGTGGGGTTCCAATCCGGGGTTTTGAACGGAAAGACCGTGACCATTTGTTCTTCTACGAAGTCCGTCTAAACGACCGGGATCAACTAGTAACCTCCGATTCTGGGGGTGCGGTCGTCACAATCACCGGGTATGGAGAGTCCATCCCTGGTTCACTCTGGGGGCCTTATGAACTGGCAAAATCAGCTCGTATCCCAGACAAACAATACCGTACCGATATGATCGAAAAACTCTCAGAGGATTATGGTAGATGGGAGACTTTAGTTCAACTCGGGAAAACCTTAAGCAAAGGAGCTTAGAAATGGGTACTTCAGCACCACCCCCGGTAACACCAGTCGCTCTCCCTTGGTGGGTGAGTTTTTCTATCAACTCAGGGATCGCTGCCTTACACCTAGCGTTGAGAAACCCTCAATACGCAGCCACGTTGCAAGAAACAATGGTGGAGTTGCGGGCGGCAATCGATGCAACCTACGGTCCAGAACAGCCGTAGATAAAAACTCCCCTGGTGTAAGGAGAAGATACACTCAAGGGAGTCTAACATGGAATTGTTGAAATGGATCAACACCTACTATCCCGCTTTAATAGCAATAGGTGGGTTCGGGGTGAATTTAGCCACCCTGGTGATTTGGGGGTACCAACACCGTCTTATGTGGAGGGATTATCGCCATCGTCACAAGATCAACGGCTCTCACCCACATTAGGGATTTAGGGAATTTACTGCAGGTGTAGGTTAACCCGAAGATGGGCAACACCCAAAGGATGATGTTTATTCTATTCAACAGCGGTGACGGAGGAAGATATTGGTTCAGTTTCATCACGCAGAGTTGGAGGAAGATGGTTCCGTTAAACACCATAAGGATGGGAAGGTATCCGGCCTTCTTATCTACCACCTGAAACACCAGTTGGATGAAGATGAACATAAACATCAACGTTCCAATTAGATCCACCACGTAGGAGAGGGTTTTAAATCTCTCCGGGAAGTGGTCCAAAACAATCATTTCTAACAAACTGGTGGAGAAGGTGTAGGAGGCTAGAATCCAGATTACCTTCACACGCCGAGTGAGAGTGGTGTACAGCAACACCAGTTCTGCCAAACATTTAAACACCCATAAACCAAATGTCCAGTTAGATATCATAAGGAGACTCCGATGAGGTTGATTATTAAAACTGTGTTGTTTGTCGTTTTGGCAACAGGGGCGATAGTGGAGGGGGTTAAACTTTGTTGTGGCAACCCCCCTTGTATGCCCCCGAGATTGTGTGAGGTACCGCGTTAAACCTCCCGATCTGGTCGTTCACCCCGGAGAAAGGATCTTACTTGGTCTTTGTAATCCTCCGGGGTTTCGTTTTCCTCAATAGTGGAGAGGATGTCGGAGAAGTCCAAAGAGCGAAAGGTGTTGCCGAGAAAGGTGATGTTGGTGCCCATTAATGGAGCGAAATAAACCAACATCCCCACTTTAAAGTTTTCCTCGATTAGGGGGTCGATTGAGGTTTTAACTATAATCCCGCAAGAGTTGCGTGGTTGTTCCTTTTGGGCGGATACTCCGATCAACCCCGCCTTTTTGTATTGTTCTTCAATTGTTAAAGAGGTGGTGATGGTACAGATGATAATCCTCCCACCTATCGGTTTCGGGATTTTGATTATGGGTTCGATTCCTAAAACGGTTTCCATACCTTAGGGTCCAATCCTTTCACGTGGTCTGTGTTTTGAAACGGGTGTTTTGTCTGGGAGAAGGTGAGGAAGATTATCTTCCCGGTTTCCGACAACACCTGAGCATATTGTTCTTCTAGGATGTAGGTTTCTTTAGCATCTTGGAATAAAGTCCAGGAGTGGACGATCCTCTGTACATCACACTTCATCCCGTCGTGGAGGATTTTGCTACCGATTTGGGCTGATGTCGACACCGCACACCTCTAAGTTAGAAAGGATTTGGTTGTGAGTATACATATGTTCAGAATTTTCCAAAGGCAGCATAGCATTGAAATCACACTCAGTTCCGATCTCATCCCATACTCTTTGGTGATCTGCATGGGTTAGAGATAACCCCTTCGTCCAGGCTCTCCAGACGGGAGCGGATGAGTCGATCGAATCGCAATTTGCATCCCTCAACATATTCAACTCATCCACGTTTCCCTTCACCATGCCAAACGCGTGGATGTAGAGTTGGTCGCCAGAATAACGCCGTTTGAGATATTCACACATTCTTACCCGTGTTAAAGGATCGATGTAATAATGGGTGACTAGAGCCCGGGGAAGACCAATCCCGTCTAAAGGCAGTTCTTCCACCATTCTGAATACTCCCTCCATCCATCCAATAATGTTACCTTTGGTCGTTTGGGGCACCCCGATGAACTTACACCCTAAAGCTTTAAACTCGTCGAAGTAGTGGTCGAGGAAGTGTTTCGTTGCGGAGTAAGTACGTTCCCAGTCTTGGTATAACTCATCAGGGCAGACGATGTATTGTGGTTTGTAAAACCTCGCAGCTTGGGCTAACGCCGTGTTGTTGACAGACCCACCTCGTTCGTAAGCACCATTGTCAAGGATGATAGTGTCACCTTTCTCCCTCCTTTGTTTGTAGAAACTTCTGTACTTCTCATCCTTAATCTGGGCTAACACCAAGTGTGTCTTGGATAGTGTTGCATACCTCTCCAGTCCAGCGGTTGGGGTAATGATGCAGAAATTCATCGAATTCTCCCTCATGGTAGTTTTTGTATTTAGAGATTAAAGCGGTGGAGATGTTGGTGTGGTTAGATAGTTCTTTGATCGTTAGAAACCAGACGACTCTCTGGTCGAGGTGAAATAGCTTACCTCTTTGGTTAGGAGAGAAACGAGCTCCCCCGGTTGAACGACGGTTTATCCCGTGATGGTCCAGACGGCGGATGATTGTGTGGGTTCCGTAGTCCAGCCGTTTATGTATCTCGTCAATAGACAAACTTTGAGTTAGATACAAATCCACCCACATGGATTTTTCATCCAGGTAGGATAGATTACGTGCGACTTTTTCCCAGTTTTCAGCCATGGTTATTCAAGGATGTAAAGATGCCCTAACACCCCATTCTCCTCCCGAAGTTGGTTTGATTCTTTCAGTGAGGATATAATACTCCTCACCTGTGTCGCCGCAAACTTATACTGCATCTTCCTAATAAGGTTCGAATGTCCGATCGTTCCCCCGGCTGCCCGAATAGCACGTAGGATGAGTTCAGCATCTTGTCCAGCTTGGGATTTAAAAAGCTGTCGGAATAGGTTAGGCAGAAACTTCTCATTCCAATCGAGGATTTTAACCGCCCTCTCAAAGCACTCCTCGCAGATCGTATGGATGTCATATTCATAGTGGGTACCTATATGGAGACACATTGCCAAACGAACAACATGCCCCTGTTTACGTTGGTAGTAAGTCCCTAACAACTCATGTTCGGGGTGTTGGGAGTCGATTGTGTGTTTACGGTACCAAAGGCAGAATTTGCATCTACAACCTTGGATACCGGTGTGTCCCCCGATCTTACACGCACCCATAAACGTGTGGAACCAGGAGAGCTGCATCATCAATCTTTCTTTGATAGTCGGGTCGCCAGGTCTTGGAATGGGTTCACATCTGGAGGAAGATTCTTGGACCACGAGGAGATTACGAGCAACAAATCCACCACCGAAGGTATCCTCGGGAATATTAGTGACAAACCAATCCGGCGTTGAACACATAAGTACGGAAATGGCGATGTTTCGCAAAGGGGTTTTACCACGCATAATGGTACCAGAAGCCCACTCGTCCGGGCAGTCCATAAAACGAGTGATGAGTTGTACCAACCCTTCGTTGTACTTCTGCTTATTGAGAAAAACGGCCATTTCCGGTGCATAAATAAGTCCAGTTGCATTTTCCCCTTTCATGGAATCGATTAAAGCCTCCGGTGTTAACTTCTCCGAGTATATAGGCGTAATTTGTAATTCCTGTAACATTTTAACGATAATGTCAGCCGCCGACGTTTTTCTAAGACCAGATGGTCCGAGAATAATAACCCCGGTCGCCGGGTAGAAGTTAAAATAACCCATCTCCACCCAAATCCTACGGTTACACACAGCTGCGACGCCAACCACTGATGAGAAGAAATGGTATGCAAGTGGTGCTTCCGCGCGAGAGGTATATTCAACATAATCTCGAAAGAAACCCGTAGGGGGGATGAGTGAGTCCAACTCACGCTCAACCACTTCTGGATCATAACCCGACCGTTTGAAGTTAACGCCCGTTTGATCTCCGTTGTTCGACTGTATCCCATACACCTCCTCGATGAGTTCATCTGGGGTTAAACCGAAGGTAGTACACACTATCGTTTTGAGGTTTTCTCGTTCTTCCATCGGGACAGCCCCAGAGTGTAAAGACTTCAAAAACCCCGTTACGCCAAGGAAGAGGGTGGAGTCTTTATCAAACCTCTTCCCCTCCATCGCTTGCCTAAACTGTGCTAGTTGTTCTAGTACAGTTCTGCTCATACCAACGCTCCTTGGTGAAGGTGTCGTTCCAATTAGGACCTATCTTTGTTTCTGCGCGTAGAAAAAACCCGTTCATTTCGGGGATTGGTGAGGACAGGGTAGCGTCGACGTGCTCACAGGCTTCTGTTGCCGTTTTAACGTCTCGAGCAGCCCCTTGAATATTACAGATAACTGAGTCGTGCACCGTAAAAAGGACTCTTGATCTTTCCCCAAAAAGTCTTGGCAGTGTTCTTTCAAGTGGGAGAATAGCATTTCCTGTAAGCACATCAGGCAGTGTGGACTGGCCTGGGAATGCAAGTATTTGGTTGTGTTGTCCTCTCGGGTTAGGAAAACGTCGCATCCGTCCAAAGACAGTTTGGAGATAACCGTCTCGTGTGGCTTGGAAGATAAGCTCACTGTGAAAGGGAGCAACTCGGCTAAATTTTTTATGGTACCAATCCAAGAGCCATTTATATTTAGACTCCACTTGTCTTCTCCCGTACGTAAAACCAAGAGGGTAGGACTTAGTAACCAAGAGCTTCCAAGGTTCGATGTCTTTGCGGGCGAATTTTTTCTGCCGCGGTTTGCCTGGTTGGAAGTAATCCTCCTTCCAGATTTCTTCGTGGAAGAACCCATAACAATAATCTCCTGATTGATGTATCGCTAACAACTCTGGGTCTTGGGTGTACCAGGCATAGAGGAAGAACTCAGCCTGGCTGAAATCACTGACGAGGATGAGATCATCCGGATGATCCGGGATGACGAGAGAACGTGGAAAGGTACCTCCAAGCTTTTCTGGGATGGTTTGTAGTGATTTATCAACAAGTTGAATTCTTCCTCCAGCTTGTCCGTGTAGTTTAGCTCGAGTTCTAACTCTCCCATCTTTGTCCGCAAGGTCAACAAAATCTGACGCTTTTCGGAGGGTACGCATTTCTTGAACAAGTCCTGCAAGTTGTACTCCTTTTTTCTTCAACCCCTCGAGAGTGTCGTCATCCATACATGGGGTGGAGGTTCCGTTTGGCCGTTTTTTCAACGGGATTTTGTGTCCCATCGCTGTAAAAAGCGTGATCAACTGTTTTGGGGATCCCCAATCAATAGTTGGGATTTTTTCTTGCCACCAGGTTTCGTTCGCTTGGAGGGTTTTAGAAAGGGTGATTAACATCTTCATACTTGATTGAGTGTCGTAGTTACAGCCTTTTGTTCTCCAAGCCTCAACCGCTTTTATCACCGGCATGAGGGACCAGAAGAGCTTCTCCATATTGGTCTTCTTGCGGCGCATCTCTTTCAGGCACTCTTGACCGATCTGCAACGCACCATAGGTGTCACGACAGTTCCCGATGGTGTTGTACCTCATTGGGTCCAACTTTCTCCAGTTCTTGTAATACCCAAAATTGCAGTAGTAAGACGCGGCGGTTGCAAAATCAAACGACATGATATCCGACCAGAGGAGGTAGAATGCAATCATGGCGTCTGCGGGTTTAATATGGTTAAGGCTCCATCTTTTCCCGAGATGGAGAAAGTCAAAGCCACCGTTGTACGCCCATAGTACGACTTCATTCGGTACTCCATCGCCGAACAATGGATCAAGCAGATGGAATTGATCAGGATGAACTCCGATACTTTCTCCAACTGCAGCTGAGAGGCCGATAAGGCTAATAGGAGTCTGGATAACTGCGTCCAACTCATCTTCATCAGCAGAGGCTTCTGGAGTCTCAATATCAACTGCGCCTTCGCGTTGTAGGATAATCCGGTTGACGTATTCAATAACTTCCCTGTCAGATGCGTGTTCAATAAAATTATCTGGTGGGATGACTCGAGAACCTTCTGCAAACTCTCCAGCACGCTGGACATCATGCTCGAATGAAGGTGCATTGAGAAATCCTGATCGCATGACAAAACTTGGATGCACCGTACCGATAACAATCCGTCCGTCTGCCAAACGGAGGGGACAACCTCGAAGCCACGCGAAGGGATTTGATTCGGCTGATTTTCTGTTGTGGACAAATTTAATATCCTTTCCGGTTAGGGTGTCGAAAGCCTCCTTACCAACTGTGAGTATTGTTTTGCAGTTAGAAAGAATCTCCAGTTCTTTCTGGAGGAGTGGCTTGCACTTCTTAACCGCGGCGGGCTCCACCTTCTCCCCTGCGGGTACGAAACACTTAACTGCATTAGACACGTAGTTTTGCGCCCGGGATATACCGGCTTTTCGAAGTGCAGTGTTAAGCACCTCACCTGAGGAGCCGGAAAAAGGCTTGCCCGTCTGTCTTTCCGTATCTCCGGGACTTTGTCCGAGGATGAAGAGGGAGGCGTTAGGGTGACCTTCTCCGCGTACCATAGGTCGATCGAAGTAGGGACAACCGGTACAGGAATCTGGTTTGCCATTCATCTATTTCCCGTTTCCATTTCTCGCCAGTTCGAGGAAGCGGCGTTCTTGGTCTGGGTCGGATTGAAACTCCCCTTTGATGGAGTAAGTGCGGAAGTCTCCCTTGGTGTGGACCCCTCGGATTTTGGCGCAACCATGTTTGCCGGTAACCACACACGCGGCCCCTTTGCAATCAGGAAGAACTTCGTAGATTTTCTCAATCACGTCATTGGTAAATTTTTCTTGCAAGATCGGACCGCGGTTAATATCATGAAGTAACCGGCAGAGTTTGGATAACCCCAACACCTTCCCGTTGGGGATGTAGGCGACGTCCACTGACATCTCTACAGGTAATAAATGGTGAGGACACATTCCCCATATTTCATGCCCGCGGAGAAGGATGAAGTTGTTGTAGCGTTCTTCAAATGTTGGGTAATCGACTTCCTTATAGTTAAACATCTCGTCATAAAGTCTCGCGACTCTGTCTGGGGTGTCGAAGAAGTTCTGATCACGCATATCACATCCCAACCCCTGTAGGATCAACTTCACACCTTTTTCGATTTTACCGTGGTCCAATTGTCGCCTCCAGGTTTTGGATCGTGCGTTGTAGATACCAAGCAGCCTTTTTAAGGTCTTCGATACGTTTTACAGCCGATTCACTATACCCCATTTTATACATAGGGAGAAGGGTTTTACTCTCTCGACAGATATACTTCACCACATTGCCGAGGTGAAACCCCAATCGTTGATCTTCAATAAAGTCGATTACCTCGATCTTCCCCCTATTATAATGAGCGGGGTGGTTGACGTTATCACTATGAGATGATGTTTGGCTTTGGGTTGGTGTAACCCTTTCTTTTGGCGTTCTGTCCGAGATAGTTTTGGAGCTCGATTTCCCAGTCATGTTTTTCCTCCGTTTCAGGTGCTTTGGTCATGCCTTCGAAGAACTTCTGCCAGAAGATGAGGGCTTCCGCTTTTGGGTCGTTGGAACCAAAAAACGTGTTGTAGTGTCTAGCTCTATCTTCTGATGTTACAGTATTTATAGCCCCCACAATCCAGCACTCCTTCCCCGCCTCGTGATAGTGTCGTCCGAGATAGAGATAGTATTTGTTGGACCAGGACATAGTTGATTGTTCGATGATGCATTTGGGTTTCCGGAAGGAAATATGAGGATCAGCCATGTCTACTCCCATCACACCAAGCTTGAAGATGGCCACATCTTTCACATATCGGCCAGTCTTCGATTGAAACACTAACATCCCCAATCCAGGCTATGATACCTGCAGCTTCAGCTGCTCGAGCCTCGAGTGTGATTAAAGCAGAGCGAAGAGCACGAATTATGGTATCATTATGGGGAAAGTGGATTTGTTGGTCGACATACTTTTGTCTCGCAATCAAGGCACGGATAACCTCTTGTGAGGTCGTACCTGGGAAGCTGTTTTTATTCCCCGGGTATTTTTCTCCCTGCCGTTTTACAAAGTGTAGGAGAAAGGATTTGTTTGGGGGAGCATCAAGTATGTGTAAATCAAATATATGCCCAGGATCGAGTATTTTCACATCTCACCTCAACCCTAAAAACTTATGCAGTTGAACCGATAACTTCCAATCGGGGTGGGTTTTTAATATCTCCATACATCTATCCACATTCTTCTGGTTGACGGTTTTCTCTTCGTTTATCGGGCAGATGTAAATCTCCTGGGAAAGGCTTTCAGGTATCCATTGGAGTATCTCGGAGACTTTAGCGGTTGAGAAGTTTTCATCTATCAACAGTTTTATCTCATCCGCGCACATGATCATTTCTTCGAGATAGTTCCATTTGGGAGCGACGGTAACCCATATCCGGAAGTCGTCTTTCAGTCTGGGGTCTAGCATAACGGTACCAGAGGTTTCGATGTGGATGTCGATTTTTCTGGCAAACGCTTGTTGAAAGAAACCGGCCTCCAGTAAGGCCTTCTGGTGGATTAGGGGTTCACCGCCGGTCAGACAGATGTGGTTTTCGTGGGTTTCCCCTATTAGTTCATCGACCGTTTTGTAGGTATGGCAGGAGAAATCGGTGTCACAGGTAAATCTTCTACCATCCCAAGTTTTGCATAGAGAACCACGTTGTCCAGATTGCAACACAGGAATTACTTCATGGTCTCCTGGAGATAAGGCAGTTACAGCTTCTTCGGTAGCCTTAAATCCCACAGGACACCCCGCCAACCGAACAAAATGCATAGGGGTGCCGATGTAGGTGCCCTCACCCTGTATACTATGAAACGTCTCAGCTACCGGTAGTCGGTTTATCATCTTTCACCTCCTGGTGGAGTTTAACTATATCCATAAGAACCGGGTTAGATGGGTCGAAGTGGGAAGAGACCTTCAACTCAACACACACCTCCCCAGCCATCATCCCGTGACGGTCTTTCCCTAAAGGCATTATGGCACCACCCGGTTTGATCGCCGTGATCTTCCCAACTTCCCATGCAGGTGGGTTGCCGATAGACACGTGTACCAAATCCCCCACCTTCAACTGATTCCCAATCACATCCTTAACCATTTCTCACCTCGATTTGTAAGCGTGATGGAGGGTGGTGTCGTGCAGGTATACATCCTCCATTTTAAGTTTAACTTGGGGGGAGCAGATACAACATATCACATACGGCCCCATGTGTTTTTGAATCTCAGCTTGGATGTTGGAGGCTGCAGCCCTCATTTGAGGTAACAACATCAACATTTTAGCAGGGTCTTCCTGCTGGAGGTAGATTAAAAGCGTCACAATCCGTGTGATTAGTTCGTTAGGGATTGTTGGATCTAGGGTTAAACCTACTCCCGCGCTCATTTTAGTAGGCTCCCGGGCGGTTGGATTTCTTCGGTTTGGGCGATTTTTTCTGCTTCGGGGTTTTCTTTGTTTTGGGTTTCTTGTCCTTCATAACGGTTAATTATCTCCTTTCGTAGAGCGGCACGTTTTTTGTTGTGGTAGGATTTATGGCAGGAGGAGTGACAATCCGCAATATTCCCCGGAGTATTATTCTCCCGATTCTCATCAATATGGTGTTGGGTAACTTCCTGCGGGAACTGTGTGTGTCTTCTATGACCTAAAGTTGGTTGATCTACGATAGGCGGGCCTAACTCTCCAGGAGCGTTGACTAACCAACATTGGCAGAAATAACATGTTTTGTAGTAGAGATATTTCCATGCTAATTCTCTTCCGAATTGGAGTTCGGCTTTAACGTCCGATCGCATTGAACTCCTCCCAGGTTAAACTGCAGGAGGTGGTACAGGTTTCGTTGAGGGTAAGGGAGGAGAACGGACATCCGGTTTTAACGAGTTGTTTCGCTATTTCTACCAACAGGTTTTCTGAGGTGGGGTTGTACATATTAAACAGCCATTCAACTTCTTTAGTACCCCAAGGTAAAGTTTGAGTATCACTTCCACGGTGAGTGATTAAAACTCTGTCGGTAGACCAAGCCCCTAAATGCGCATGGTCGAGGTCGTTGATAATTGGGTTAACCGCCTTCGCCAAATCTCCATAGTCTGCAACCATCCCGGTGTTTGGGTCGATGTCTCCCTTTATCGAGACGGTCAACACCCAGGAGTGCCCGTGTAAATTACTGCACTTCCCTGGATGGTTGGGTAATACATGTGAAGCTTCAAACTTGAAGGTTTTACTGATCTCCATTTAGAACTCCGGTTCTTCGGGTTTTTCTTCCTTGATAGGGTAGAGAGTGATCTTCGTTTCCGGGTTGATGGTGAAGTTAGCAGGAAACTCTATCTTCAAACTTATCAACCCGTTATCATTAGCCCATGCAACCCCTATTTTGGTCCATTTATACTTCTTCGGTGCGTATTCTTCCCCTCTTAGGGATACATCATAATCAGGCATGTTTGCCATTTTAATCAACCTTTTCGAAAATCGGGGAGGAGGTACAGGCAAATCCCCCTCCCCATCTGGCCGGGTCGTTCTATTTCAACCCTAGACGTCTTCTGCGTCTTTCGTTGAAACGCCGTTCGTATCTATCTTCATACCAGAAGGTAAATACAATCCATCCGATGATGAGTAAAAGGGGCACTACTTACCCTTCGGTGCGGAACCCTTACCCTGTTGCATTGACCGGATGGACCAGGGGGCCACGTTCGCATACTTCTTATCCCCGTTAGTGTTGTGGACAACATACACATAAAACTCGGTGTCCAACAGTTTCTCCGGGTCGTGACCCTCCTGTCCTGGGTTGTAACCAATAGCGGTGTAGTAAGACTTCACCTTGGCTGCACCCATCGGTACATCAGCTTGAGGGTTGTCAAAGATAATCCTTCCGACAAACCCCTCATCTTGGATGGCTAACTGGAGGTTCACCCTGTTTTGTTCTGCGGGGATGTGTTCAACGTTCTTAACCCGCACTGCATACCAACCTTCGGGCACTAAGTCACCAGCTGCGGCAACTTTTGTCATGTCTTGAGCGATCATTGTCATTTTATTCTTGTCCTCGTTTTTGGGATTTAACTACACTTTCAATGATGGGACGGAGAACGTTGTGTATCTCGTTCTCGAAGGAGGTGTACGCTAGGTCATAGCGCTCCTTCTTCTCCCTCATAATAGATTGACCGAATTCGTCATGGGCAGAAATAACCATTTGTAGCTTCGGCCATGAGTTGGTGTTGATGGTGATGTCAATTTTAGCCATTAGAACGTGGCCTCCAGTTCTGATACAAACTTTTCGTAATGGGAGGTTTCTTCTACGTCAATGTCAGTAACAATATCAATTACTTCACCGGCTTTACGTAGTGCCTCCACCTCACGTTTGATTACAACGGTACCATGGTCAAGGTCGAAGATCTTTATTGGGCGAGGGAATTTCAGTAGGCTGCGTGTCTTCTCCATCCCGATAGTGCCGTAAAGAATCCAGATATAGGCTGGGTCAAGTTCAATCCCTGCCTTCTTCGCTGCCTCGAATAGTTCGTTGTAACCCACTGGTAGAAACCCGTTGTTGATCTTTTTACAGTCAAACCGAGCTTTCGCCTCCCAGTAATCTCCTCCTCCACCTACTGGCTGACGAATGGACCGTCAGATAATTTGGCTGTTAAGGGCGCGCACACGGAAGACATTGTCTGCAGCCCGACATACCTCTTCAGGGGTTTGTTTGCCGGGCATATCAGGAAGGCCTTTGATAGCAATTGGTTCTTGTGGAGCTTGACCTTTAACTGTAATCATCCCGCCTTTAGCGTACACCTTTTCGATTTGTTCGTGAGCGATAAATACGACATTCACCCCTTGGTGATCTCCACCTTGGTCTCGGAGGTTTTTACAGCGACGGATCAACATGTTTAACCGTTCTGTAACTCCGTTGTAGTTGTTTACTCCTCGGATCGAGTCCATGTCGTCGGCAGATTTCTTCATATCGTAGGAGAAGTACAGTCGGGCCAGTTCCCCTATAGAGTCGAACGCAACAGTTTTGTATTTAGGTGGCATTATACCTCATACTCCGTTGGGTCGTCGATCTCAGCTAAGATGAAGGCTTCCTTCCGCTCGACACAGGTACCACACTTCCCACAGTGGAGGATTCCTCCCTTATAACACGACCAGGTTTGGTCCAAAGGGGCGTTCAATTGGTGGCCGAGTTGCACTATCTCCTTCTTGGTTTTATGAATGAAAGGTGCGGTTAGGGCTATAGGTGTCCACTCATTACCCACAAACAAAGCTTGGATCATTGCGTCGAGGAATTCAGGCCGGCAATCCGGGTAGATTGCATGGTCTCCAGCGTGGGCTGCCCAGGATATAGTTCTTGAACCTGTTGCGATCGCCCATCCTGCCGCGATGGATATCATAATCATGTTGCGGTTGGGGACAACTGTTGCTTTCATCGATTCTTCTGCGTAGTGGCCTTCAGGGACAGGGTCAGAACCTGTCTGGGATCCGGAGGAGATTAGATGTTTAATCATACCGAGATGTGCCACTTCATATTCAATTCCAGCAGTTGTACATATTGTAACTGCGTGAAGAATTTCACCAACATGACGTTGTCCGTAATTGAATATTATAGCTTTAACATTAGGTCTTAACGACCAAAGTAAAACTGTGCTGTCCAACCCTCCCGAAAATAACACGATGGGTTTGCTCATATCTCCGTTACCTCCTCAGGTGGTGCGAGTTGTAAGGTTGATGGGGGTTCGATACTGAGTATTTTGTAATACTCTAGGTCGACGTAATCTGCTGCCTTCGGTTTGAACTGCTCGGGGATCACCCGACCGAAGTTTTTACATACGTCCCAGAAGTAACATCTCCGGTTCCAGGAAGTGCAAGAATCGGGATTCATCCAGATGATGTTGTCGGTTACTGCTCGTTCATACTCCTGGGCTTGGAGGATAAACTGGGATTCAAATCGGGATATATCCTCATCCGATCGTAGATAAGGTTCACGCTCGAAAGATACCGACAATTGGTCTTTCGCGTTCTTGTTAGGTTTTTTAAGCACGTTGAGCAAAAATCCATGAGGTCGTGTTCCGAGAGCTTTTCCAATTCCATATAAATATCCGGTGGTTTGAAAGTCGAGCATAAACTTGTCGTAGAAGATATTCCCCGTCATCGCTGTCGTTTTGTGCTCCAACAACCATATCTTCCCCTTCCACGAAATCACCGCATCAGTCTTGCCACGGAAGTAGTGGGGTTGCCAACAATGACCAACTTGACGTGGTTCACTATTAAAAGTTTTACTACGCATTTTACATTCGTGGAAAGGGATATCGGGATGGAGGAGTTTATGGAAGAAATAACAATGGTGTTCGGTGTTTGGGAGTGGGATGCAGAATTCCACTTCAGGGGAGATAACTACCATTTCGGTATCGTTGAAGTGGGTGGCGAAGACATCTACCATTCGTTTCGCTAGTTCAACCTGTTGTTCGATCGACCGCCGTTCTTCCGGAAGGATCATCTGTCCTTCCAGCTTTTTACGGTAACTGGTTTCAGATTCCTGAACGGCCGATTTAACATCTTTGGTGGCAAGGTATTTGGCAGCCCCTTCGTGGAAAGCTCCACCGGTCATTAGGGGTATCGCTATTGAGTTTTCCTCCAACTCATCTACGTGGTGGTATTTCATCTTCTGCCGGCATTGATTGAATTCTTTAACACGGGATATATTGAGGATCATTTCTCCTCCGCATTAGAGACGTGTTTAACGGCAGAGATTATATCCTCTCCATTTAGCACTAACGGGTCTCCCGACTTTGGGTTGAGTGTGAAGAGGTGAGGTTTCCCAGGTATCATGGATATCTCAACATCTTCAACCTCTCTCACGGTAGAGTCCTCATTTAACTTAAACCGTGAGATAGTTACACACATCTGTTTGACAGACATATTTCCTCACTCCAATTCTGATGCTTAGCATCGATTATAAATGCCTTTCAAAATCCTTTCAAGAGCCAGTGGGAGACTGGCTAAAAAGTATCTGCTCCGACAAATAGCACTAGAGCTGCCCATGCATATCTTTCTATCACAATTCGGTTGGTTGTTTCAATCCCGTTTTCTGTGGTAAGTACAATATGATCAGCTTCCTTTGTTACGTAAACTCCGTCTCCAAGGAATTGTTTTTCCATATCACCACTCCTGCCAGGGGGCTGGCTTGTCCAACACTAGGTATTGTCTTTCATCAATATGAGCATACCAGAAAGATTTCAACGGGAAGTTTTTAGTGATTGCATCCACACTAGATTGGTTTATAACAGACCTATCCTTGTTATATATCAGTATCTGACGTTTCTCTCCCGTTGTCGTGATGGAGTTTTGAACTTTTACGATGAAGGTTTTCATAAATGTTTACTCCATATTAAAAATCATCACATGGTTGATCACACTTATCACAGAAATACTCCCGACTACAAGCTCCAGGGGCACTACCTAAACTGTACCCCCAAGAATCCATTCTAGCCTGGCATTTAGAACACCAGCGACAGTTTATTATACTCCAGATTTTGACAATCCAAAACCACATTAGGTTGTCCTTTCCTTTCTCCTCCAAACACAGCAATAGGATAGAGGGCGTGGAGATCAACCGACCCTCTATCCTGGGTGTGAAGGGATATTAAACACCCTTGCTGTCGGCGCGGAGTGTTACTGGCGCCAGATGGTGGTTAGGCTGCTTCGGTTTCGGAGTCTTCCGACTCTTCAGCCTGTTTCGCCAGGAAAGCCTCGTGGTTTTTGGCTGCCTGCTCGTCCGCAGCCGCATCCAGCTCGTCCGCTTTACCGGCGGCAGCGATTTTTTCGCGGATCAACTTCTCAATCAGCTTCTTCTTCTGCTGGTACGCCTTCATCGCGCCCGAACCCTGCTGTTTCTTCTGCTGGGTTTTCTGACGGGTGCGGAGTTTCAAATACTCCGCCTCCAACTGTCCGGATTGCGCGAGTTTTTCAACCTCAGCATTGATTGCTGCCATGTCGATCTGTACATTCGGTGTGTCTGACATTTGTGTTGCTCCTTTTATAAGGGTTAGATTTAACCCGATTTATACTACTATTTTACATCAAAAATTTTTAAAAACAATAGCCAGTGGGAAGGTTTCCCTATTTTGCGCTTTGTGGCTCCTCCGGCTGCCCCTGCTCAGGTGGTGTAGGGAGGAAGAATTGGGCGAAGTCAGATTCGTTACCGCAAGAGTTGCAATGCACAATTACCTTTGCAGAAATTCCCCGCTTACCGCTCGAGCTTGCAAAAGCCTCTAAGTCCGATTTGCCGCACTTCGGGCATTTTGGCTGCGGCTGAGTCGCGCTCGGCTCTTGCGGCACAGTCACGGCCAGATGGTACAAATACTCCTGCACGTGATCGTCGCCCCAATGATTATCGTCAAAGCCGCGAAACTCACGGTATTGCTTTGGCGTCATTCGGGGCGGCATCTCCGGGCGTGGAGTATCGGCTTCGCGGTTCTCAGGGCGGCGTAAATATTGAGGCATCTCTTTGAGTTTTTGGGCAGCTTTATCCAAAATGCTCTCAAGTGAAGTCTTCCCCGGCTCCTGTGAAGCTGGCACTGATGAGGGCTCTGGTTCGTGTAGTTGGTTAGTTCCCTGGCAGTGGCTGTACTGCGTAAAAGGGGCTAAATATACCCCATTTATCGCTTTGTATATTTTTACGCCGCAATGTTTACAGATCATTCATCCCTCCCTGCGCCCTCAAATTTGTGCCCACCTTTTATGCCCAAAATAGCCAGCAAATGAATCCAGGCATGTTCGGATTTTCCGCACACCTTATTTTTACGATTACTGTGTTTGCAGTTCATTTCCCTTACTCCATTCTCTGTAGGTCACGAATCACTTTTTGAACCGAACATGTACAAAAATCTCCATCTGGATTTGAATCCCCAAATGGGCAGCCGGCAGCGTGGTCAATATACGGAAGAAGTTTTTGTAAATCCTGCTTCCGCGTCTCTTGCTGGATTAGGGCGGCGAAGTCGGCCCATGAATTGATTTCCCCTTGCGCGTCATCACACAATTTTTCAATGTCGGCAACGCTAAAGTTATGGCCGGAATCGCGTAAAATCTGCCGCATATTTTCCCGCGCCCGTTCTCTCAATCCCTCAATCTCTGTTGGTGGCATTTCTCTCTCCTTCTTGCTGAGTTAGATCTATCACCTCAGTTCGAGGATCGTTCTCCTCTTGTACAATCGAATCTAAATGTTGATTCCTTCGGTTATGGATAAATTCTATCGCCTTTTTAGCCTCTGCCACAACCTGTTCCTTCGTCATCCCATCCCATTGATGGAGGTAGTTTTGGAGGAGGGAGTCACGGTAGGAGTTGGGTACGATAGACTTCGGCTCTTTTAAATACACCCCACCGAAAGGGTTGGGAGTTTGGGATTCTGCCCCAGCCAATTCGTATATATACGACACCCAGGGTTGGGAGAGCAACGCGGGGATGAGTTCATCATCCCCTTTATTGGTGAAGTACAACCGAGGTTTAACCTCACCCGACGTCATTACTAACAGTCGTGTTGGCATCCCCTACCTCCTGTCTCGATTGTATCCTCTCCCAGATGTCTTGACGAATCACCATCACACCTAAAGGAGTTTTTCTCTCGCCGATGATGGTAGGGCAATACCCCAAAAGCTTCAACTGTTTGGAGAAAACAACAATCCTCGCGAGGTTTTCTGGGGTGGATTCCCTAACATAGTTGGTGAGACTTTCCTGCAGTTTGTCTGACAGCTGGGTGATTAGGGATTCTAAATCGGCCTGTTGACGGGGCTTCGCCCAAGGTGGGTTGAAGTTCTTCTGCAACCTCGACTCTATGACTTTTGTGTAAACCTCCGAAAGGTTAGCCATTATTGATCATCCTTTCGGCTTGTTTTTTGATCGCGTCAATCTCATCCTGGGAGAGAGTTTTTCTCGCCAGCTCCATGAATATCTTCGACTCAGCCTGACGTTTCTGGTGGTAGGATTTACGATTGGATAACATCGTGTGGAGCCAGTCGAGGGCTTCAACAATTTCTTGGAGAGTTTCATTACGTTGTGTAATAGCCACCTCTTCATGAGGCATTAACGAAGGACTCTCTAAATCTGTGTCAGACCCACGTTGTGTATTTTTTTGGTGAGTAAGAAAATCCATCAGTTCTTCCAACCTATCTGTTGATGGGCATTTCGGCCCGTTGTTACCATTCTTCCCTGCCATGTTGATCTCCATGTTGGTGCGGATTTTTAATACTAGGTCCCCTTGTGTTTTTATCACAACATCTATTCTACAGTCTACTACGTTTTGTTAAATTTGTCACTATCCAGTGGGTTAGTGTTTAAACCCTTTCTCAGTTTTTAGTTTCAACGGTTTGTGACAGATACAACATTCATCATCCCCTACAATAAAAGGTAGACAAACATGACTGTCTAGGTGAGTTTTGTTGGTTTTGTCGGGTTTTTCTGTTACCTCAGAGGAGGGTTTCACCCTGGGTTTGAACGTAGCACAATAATGGGTAGATAACGCTTCGTTTTTAACCACGGTTCGAATCAAACCAACAATCGGTTGACCGTAGCAGAATCGTCCTGATTGGGCGATATTCTGCGTTCCTAGGTGGACACAATCTCGACAACACTTCACACTCATCACTGCCCTCCTGCTTGGTCGGAGTATTGTGGGACAGAACGTCCCGCTTGGGAAGTAACCTCACGGAGTTTCCTCCCATCATCCAATGGAGGCCGATAACTCTCCATTATAATCTCCCTCCATTCCTTCAAAAACCGGTTAAGGGCTTCCTGAGAGGAAGCAATAACCACCGTGTTGTTTATCTTCACTTCTTGGAGCGGCGTGAACCGTTTCGGTTGAGGTTCGTTTTCTTCCTTCATCTTCGCAGCTATCACTTCTCCTCCTTAAGTAAGTCTGGGCGAACTATTTTTATAGTCACTCTATGTAGATTGGCTAGTTGTTTGCCCCTCACTATCTCTAAAGCTTTAAGTAATTCTACCACAGGATTTATCTTAAGTACTTCCATACATCCCTCCATGTGCTTCATCAGCGTAGAACTGCTGTACCACCATCATCCCCAACGGTGTTTCGACCACAAACGGATCGTCGGCGAAATGGTTCCCGAAGAGATACCTCTCAGCATACTGCCTCATAATCTCCCTCTGCATCTCAAGCAGCGTTGGTGGGGTTTGAATATTACTCATTCAGGTTTAGGCATTTCTGCCTTCTCCCGGTATATAGCAGAGAGATCGTCAAACATCTCTGCCACAATCTGGTTTAGTTGAACTTCATTCAGTTCTACATTAGCGAAAGCTGTTGCATACAGCCTTATCCTCACACCCGGGAAGGAAGGATGAGTAAAATGGTGGTCGTGTATTTTAAGCTGCTTCATCCTTTACCTCCACACCTAGTTTCTGCAACACCCCTTTAAACCTCTCGACCATTAACGGTTCCCCAAGAAATATCGCCTGTTGATAGGCTTTTTTATACATCTCCACCTCAGCTGAATCGGCTTGAGGGATAACTTCATTTGTTGTGGTGGTCTTTACCACCTCTCGTGCTAAAACGGGGGAAGTAACCTTCTCCTTTGGTATTTCCCTCCCACCGTTAAGGATCTTCGCCTCAATCCGGGTCAACTGTTTCTCCCAATATGCAAAATCTCCCGTTCCAGCAGTCTCCCTCATCATTCGTTTATACTTCCTCCAGTGGGAGCAATAGGAAACATATGTGTTATCTGCGAGCATTTTGGACCTCCGATGTTATCATTATACCTCTTAACTTTTGCTTTTGCAAGAGCCAGTGGGAAGCTGTGACAAAGTAATAAAAACAACAGAAGCTTGTATGGTTCTGCCGACGTAAAGTAGACCATTTGTTACTTCTGTTGTTTTCTCTTGGTTAATACTTCTGTTTTTTAGATTGTTTTTTTTGCTTTTTTTATTTTTATTAAAAAACATGAACCTCAACACGGAGGAAGAAATAAAAATCACAACTACCCCTTTCTAACGTCGGCAGAACCATCATGACTTTTGTTATTTCTTCCTCCGACGTCCAGAGGTTGAAGGTTTATTCCTCCCTCACCTCAAACGTTAGGGTTTTAGGGGGTGTGGTTGTCGGTAACGACTGGTTGTGGAAGAGGCTGAACTTCGGGATTTGTATTGTCTGCCCCCGAACTCTTCCTGCCCAGTGGAGGAGGTAGATGTGGTGTTGTTCGGTTTGTCTTACCCACGTGAGCTCGCCCGTGATATGGAACTTCGGTTTCGGGTTTGTTTTATCTCCCATCTTTAAACGCCTCCTTCACCGCATTGGTAATCTGTTCTTCCGTCGCATTCACCCAGGAGGTTGTGGGATAGAGTCTTTTGAACGCCTCCTTCACTGGTTTCTCCTGGTCTCGGAGTTTCTGAGACCGAACGCGGTGGGACTCCCTACTATACTCCATCTGATACAACGCTCTATTCACCAGCGCCACGACCTGTTCAGGAGTAAACACATCCAGCACCGCGGTTGTGTTCATGTTGGTTCCTCCCTCCTCCAGCCCTTTTCTATCTAAAGGGTCAATTCGTAAAAACTGGAATGCGGGATCCCCGTCTTTACTTCTGGGAATCCTCCCCTCCAACTCCTTCAGCGGTACCTCGACCTTCCTCGTGATATCTTTCCCCCTCATTTCAACCCCGCTTCTGCCTTCTGTAAATCCTTCCAGGCTCGTTGTAAATCAACTGATTTCACCGAAGGGGTTCTGTGTCTTTCACATAAATGATCAACCCTGTTTGGGTTACAATCCCTCAACCATCTCTCCAACCGTTTATACAACAACTCCGCAGTCACCTTAGTGGTCTCATTTGGGTGACGCCGAGCTTCCGCGGCAGCATTCACAAACTTACAACAATAACACTTCATCGTGGTTTTACCTCCGTGGTTCGTTACTTCCCCACTTCGTTCTTAGGTAGATCCCCGTCTACCTTCGGTCTATTGGTTCATCGTCTCAACTTCAAACAACAACGCGTCCAAATCCTCTACAGTCTTCCCTTGTTCGTTGTAGAGATCTGCTACATACTTCCCAATCAACACCAATAACTCTTTCTGTTTCTGCGTCACCTACTTCACCATCCCTTCAGCAACCCGGTTGAGGGTTTCGATCTTCCCAGCAGCCTGCAGTTTGGCCCGGATCAACTTCTGCGTGGCAGCCTTCTCGGCGTTCCGGATCTTGCGCGCCGCGATCACTTCCGGACGGAGATTATAGGCACGGCGATATACGATCTTCCCCAGGTAGGACTGGACGTCCGACTCAGGTAGGCCCAACTCTTTCGCGAGCTCCCGGATCATCCTTGTGGGTTCTGCTGCCTTGGTTGTGATCTCATGGGCGAGGTTCTTTGCGTTATCGAGGTTGGACATGTTGTTATCCTTCGTACTTCAGCGTTGGTCGCCACCCAGTTTGTTACTATAATACAGTATATAATAAACCAGATCCGTTCGGCAACAAAATAATTCTAAAGTTTTTCTTAGAGAGCGGCACTCTCCAGTGGGTTAGTGCTCTCGCCGCTCTCGGGGTTCTCTGCTACGTCCAGCGCGGACCCCTCCAGCGAGGGTTTCGGCTCCGGAGCAGGTTTGAGGTTTCCCTCACGGCATCCTGTGGTAGTTCGCCGTTATGACGTATGAAGTTGTTGTAGTTCGGTTACTACGGTGGTGCTCGTATTGTGTTCATTATGTTACCTGCTATCACACAGACTCCGCATTGATGATAAGTTGTATCTCCTCATCAGTTAATGTGAAGTACCAACTTCCATTGCCTGTGTATACAGTTGTGAGGCCTGACGAGTCTCTCTCACAGTTAACTATCTTACCCGTTTCGAATTCGTCTGTTGATTCATCGTACTTATTGAACTTCATTAACTTCATGTTAATCTCCTATTTGTTTAATTATCCACCCTGCCTTGATTGGCCTTTCACTATCCAGTGGTTGTTAGCTCTTCAAACTCTGCTTCCAAGCTTTGATCTGTTGCCACTGTTCCTTGTTCCGTTTCGTTCTATACGTCAGATCATACAACCCTCTATCGATGATCTGTGTGAGTAGTTCAGCGTCTGTCTTGTCTGGTCGAGTTGCTTTCAACTCCTTCATCTTCAACTGCTGTTCCTTACTCAGTTCGATGTTCATATTGATCTCCATATTTGAATTAGGTATGCTAAGCACACCATAGAGTGGTCTGTCACACCACTCTAGCTATACTTAGTTCTTCTTCACTCTCCCTTCTTCCTCTAACTTAATAGTAAGGAATGATAGTTCTTCTTCAAGTTCACTAGCTGGACATCCATTTACATCTTCATCTCCAAGCGCCGCTAGCTCTGAGTTCTTCTCTTGTAACCATTGATACAATGCTTTACTTATTTGCCACATATTGATCTCCATTTCCGATGTAGGTCATCACCCTGATTTGTGTCTACAGTTCTTCCATCTTTGCTAGTATTGTCGCCCACTTAATCATCTCTGACTCTGTAACTTGATATTCATTACAGAACCATATATCAGTAAGTCGTGTAATCTTAACGCCCTTAGATTCAAGGATGTTAATTGCTCTTACAAGGTTCATAGTCCTCCTTTCTGTGGTCTTCACCACCCGGGTCCCCAGAAATTTTCGTTTTTGGATACCCTGTATTAGGTCAACCCAATAACCACGGGTGGTTAAAACTAATGGGCTTTTGAAAGGGCTGTTCCCGTTCTTCACATGCTGCCCAAAAAGGATGTTGCTTCTGCCTTCCAGCCAGCCTATAATGGAGGGTTAAAGGGGCTGTTGGTATGACGAATCCCGGATATTTTTCTGAAGAGCTGAGAGTTAGACCAGGTCAGACTGGGGCCATCCCTTGTGATAATAAGGCTGCGAGGATGGCACAGCAGGAGATTGTGCTGAGGTTGTTAGCGTCGGGTTTACCTATTTATGAGGTGGCGAAGCAGACAAAGACTTCGGGGGTTACGATCGCCAAGTGGTTTAGGGATCCTGTGATGATGGAAAGGTTGAAGGAGTTGAATGCGATCGTTTGGCAGGATATGGATTCTCAGTTGAAGGTTAAGGCCACCCAGACATTCGAGAGGATTCAGGAAGCTTCGGATGAGGCGTTGGATAAGGTTTTGGAGTTGATGCATAAGGCCGATTCGCAGGCTATACAGGCCAAATGTGCGTTTGATATTTTGGATAGGGATCCTAGCACGTCCAAAACGAAAAAGATTGAGAAGACCTCCCGGAGTGTGTCGATTTCTGCCGAGTTTTTACATCTGGTTGAGTCGGCTGAGAAGGAAGCTGGGACGGGGACCACCATAAATGGATGAGTTGTTACATACCGCGACCAGTGCGCAGGCTGATAGGTTGAGATCAACCTTAAGGAGAAAGGTACTGGGACCTCAGTTGGGGTCGTTCTACGTCTTTTGTAAGACGATAATGGGGTATAAAGACCTCACCCCTTCTTTCCATCTCCCGTTATGTAATGATATACAGTCAACGTTGGGGGATTTGAAACGAGGTTACCTCGAGCCCCGCGGTTCGTTCAAGTCGACTATTGTGGGTAAATCCTACCCAGCTTGGAGGTTGTTGGGAGGGGGGTCCCCTTGGATTGAAGACATCCTGAAGTGTGAAGTCAACGATCAGCTGTTGGAGTATTATGATAAGGATCATGATGTGGATCCGAGGAACCATCGGATTTTAATCCTCTCGGAAGCCCAGGATATCGCCAATAAGGATCTGAAGGATATCAAGTTTAAGATTGAGAACGACCAACAGTTCCAATGGTTGTTCCCCGAGATTATCCCCGAGTCCGTCACTAAAACGGTGTGGAATGCTGGGGAGATTTTACTGCCAAGGTCTCAGTCGTTTGATGAGTCCACGTTAACGGCGTTGGGTGCCGATTCTGCAGGAACTGGGTTCCATTATACCATCATTGTGTATGAAGATTTGGCCGGTGAAAAGGCGGCCAAATCGGAACCGTTAATGCAGACCGCCAAGGACAGGATTAAGGCATCCCCTGGGTTGTTGGTGAATCCTCGCACATCGGAAGAATTATTCATCGCCACCCGTTGGAAACACGGTACGGCTGACGTGCCTGGATGGATGATGCAGGAGCTGCCTCATGGGACCACCGAATCAGGCCGCCCCACGGGTTTCAAATGGCATATCCGTTCCGCTGAAGAGGAAGGCCCGGATGGGGAGAGAATCCCCACCTTCCCTGAAAAGTACCCGATAGAGGTGCTCGACGATATCAAACAGCGCGAGGGGGAGTACCTCTACAACTGTAACTATATGAATCGTCCCTCCTCCCCGGAAGGGTCCGATTTCAACCCGAAGTTGTATAAACAATTCTCCATTGGTGAATCTTCCCCCGGAGTGTTAGACATGATCATCCCAGATGACGGTACGCCCCCCGTTAGGCTCCGCCATCTGTATCGGTTGGGGTTCTACGACCCCTCCTCCGGCGGGAAAACAGCCAAGTGCGAAGGCGCGATCGCAATTGTGGCTATGGCAGCTGACCGCCGGGTGTTTGCACTCCGGGTGTGGGGGAAGAACAGTGGGTATGATGAAGCCCTAGAAAAATTCTCCGTTTTGAACGACCAGTATGTTCTCCACCGCCGGATGTATGAGGCGATCGGGGCTCAAAAGGAAGTTGAAAATATTGTCAAGATGAGACGTCAAATCCAGGAGTTGAACGGGAAGTGTTTGAAATGTGAAGCCAAACATCGCAATTTTACCATCGACCCTTTCAACCCCGGCACGCAGAACAAGGAAGAAAGAATCCGGGCGTTCCTAGGCCCCGCCTACGAACAAGGCAGGTTCTACGTCCGTAAAGGGGAGACCGAGTTTAAAATGCAGATGCAGGACTTCCCCCACGGTGCCTTGATCGACCGATTGGACGCCACGGCTTCGGGCGTAAAACACCTCCGTGCTCCATTATCAGCCGACGAGATTGAGTCATTACAACTAGAGACCGAAGCAGTCCATATGCCGAGAGAGTCCCGCACTTTCACCACCCAGAACTACGGAGGGTATGTGTGACCTGTGAAATTTGTTCTACTTCTGAAGGTCGTTTAGTAAGAGACCATAATCATTCAACTGGGATGATTCGTGGCATGTTATGTAATCATTGTAATTGTTGGCTTGGAGTTTACGAAGCCAATTTAAATCGAGAAAGACAACGTGGTAAAAGTAAGTACAAAGTTTGGGTTATTAAATATGAGAGTATTATTAAATCATATTTAGCACAAGATAAAGGTATTATTTTTCGTTCTTATCGTCAATTATATCATGGGGTAGATAATGCCCACTAAACAACTGGTGATGTTGCAGATCCCGAAGGAGTCCCAGCAGAATATCTTCGGGAAGTTGTCTGCGTTTCTAAACCAGAAGTTGCAGAAAACGATCGAGGCGAGGTCGTCTCAGATCGAACAAAAGATGACCCAGTGGGAGAGTAATTATCAGGGCATTCCCAGAACTCAAGGCACTCGTACTACCCCGTTTGTGGGAGCAGCGAACTTCGTCCCGGGTCTAATCCGCATGCATGTAGACATCATGCATGCACGCATCCAAGGGTTACTCTGGGGGGTAAAACCTTTCTGGAAACCCACATGGTACAGCAGTTCAATCAAACACGAGTGGTTGGATCAACTTTCTGAATGGATGGATTACAAATGGTACAACGAGATCGAAGCGTTCGATTCGGTAGACGCCTCCCTCCATGATGTAGCCAAACTAGGTGTGTCGATATTGAAACCAACCTGGGTAGAACGTCAGAAGTTCTTCGCCACCCAGCCCGGTCGAATCGAAAATAAAACGTTTAAGAAAACCGAAATCTTCCCAATTGGGTTTAACGACTTTCTCCCATACCCCATAACGGCCCGAACGTTAAAACAATGTACTATTAAGTTCCACCGATTGAGATACACCCAAGAGGAAGTCCAGTTTAAAATAAACACCAGCGAGTGGGATCAATCCGCAGGTCAACTGGTGCTCCGCTCCCCCATCACCTCCGAAGGCACAGCCGCAGAAAAATCGTCAAACTTCTCTGGTATCTTCCTCTCTCCAGACGTTACTCGCCCCTACCAAGTAGTTGAGGCCTGGTTGGATTATGAGTTATCCCCAGGCCAAATGCATTCAATCGTGGTGGTATTTAACCCTCAGATGAATTCACATCAATCGATCATCAGGGCTTACTACCACCCGATTGGGTTGGATCAGGAAGCGTTTGTTGACTTCCGGTTGTTTATAAAGAATAACTCATTCTACCCCGATTCTATCCCTCAGATGTTGGAGGATTCTCAAGAAGAAAAAGCCCAGATCCACAACACACGACGTGACGCCTCAACGGTCACAAACATCCCTTCCTGGGCGAAAAAACGTTACTCCGACGTCGGCTCTCCCAAAGACGAATGGTTCCCAGGCAAAGTCTGGGAGTTGGAAAACATGGATGATCTGAAAATGCTCACCATGACTGGTAATTACAACCACATGATTGAGGAAGAAAGGTATGTCGATCAAGATGCTGAAAAGCTCGTTGGTAATCCGCCTCCTAGTCAGGGGTTTGCTTCTGGTTCTATGGGTAAGCGTGGTGTGTATAACACTCAAGGTACACTGGCACTCATGGCTGCTGGAAATGATCGCCTTGACAATATTATGCGTCGGATGCGTTTGCCTTTCCATCGTATTGGACGGGCGATTTACAATAACTACCGAGACTTTGGGGATGAGGGACAAGCTCAAGCGGGGGAACCCGATCTTCAAGCTGCTTTCAATCTTAAACCTCCACAGGGCTACGAAGGCACCTTCTTCGGTCTTGGATGTTCCGACGCTGGTTCCAACCGAGAAACAGAACGCACCTCCCTCCTCCTTATGGGGAACACTATGGCGAGCTACTACAGCCAGATTATGGGGTTACTCCCCCAAGTGGTTCAAGCCCAAGGACCTGTCCAAGAACTTATGTTTGAAGTGCTTGACGGAGCACGCGATCTCGCCTCAAGACTACTTACGGCATTCAACATCCCAGACAGAAAAAAACTGGTCCCCGACCTGCGAGCAATGCTATCTGGAAAAAGCCCTAACGACGGGCCTACCCCCCCTAACCGTGCGGGAGTGCCTGGACCTGAAGCGCCTGTTCAACAGTCCGACTTACAAGACCTATCCTCAACAGTTGCTGCGATTGCGGGTGCAAATCGTACGGGAGCTGGCTCGGGTGGGGGCGCCAATGGACGACCTCCGGTTTAACCAAGGAAGGTTGTCGGTGTTAAAGGCGTTAGAAAACATGCCGGTGGAAATCGAAAACGAACTCGAGAGATTCGAGGAAGAAGATAATAAAGGAAAACAAGAGAGGAAGAAGGCAAATGGCAGACCCAGTGTTTGGTAGTGAGGATAGAGTAAATGAAGGAGCTTTCCCTGCTGATCTAATGGCTCAGTTGGAGGGGAAGGATATTAAAGATCACGCGAGGATTATTTCAAAGTATTATAAGGATAGGGAGAATTCCTTACTGACGGAAGCACGGAAGAGGATTAACCAAGCAAGGGAAACCGCTCCTAACGATCCTCCGAGACGTCAGAGTTTGGAATCCCCAACCCTGACTAAAGAGCAGGTGTGGAATGATCCTGTTAAGGTGTTGAACGACCTGAAAACCGGGTTGATCACTAAGGAAGAGTTTACCCAGCAGACTGCGTCCGCTCAAAAGACCATCATCCGGATGGCTGAACAATTGTCTCGTCAAGACAAAGATGCGGAAGGTCAGCGGTTGTGGATGAAGTACCGGAGTGAAATCAACGGTATTATGAACAACCTTCCCCCTGATCAACAGGCGGATCCGGCGTTCTGGGATACAGCTTTTAACGCTGTGATGGGAAATCACCTTTCAGAAATCCGTACCGAGGCTGTTAAAACAGCTACCACGATAGCTGAACCCGGTCAGCCTGAATCTGAAGAGGCTGCTGTTCCCGAGGACCTCTCAACCCTGCGGGCCGGCGATAAAACCGCTTTAGACGTCTGTGCAGGTTTGGGTATTACCGGTGATCGTTACCGGAAAGCAAAAAAAGAGATGTACACCGGCACCCTCGGTATGACACTCACAAATGTAGGGAGATAATATATTGTCGACACCAACAGTTCCACCCGTTGTTGAAGCAAAACCCGTTCTAACTCCTGAGCAGGAGAAGGCAGCACGTAAGGCTCGCTATGCAGCCTACCGCAAAATTCAAGGACAGCCGAAATTGGCTGTGCAGGCAGTTTCTCTCAAAGGCAAACACTTCTTCTGGGCGCCAAACCCTGGTACATGGAAAGGCGATGACTCTGAAATGGTCCGCCTTGACATGTTGGGTTATGCCCTGGTGAAAGAACCGAAGGCGAAAGAAATCCTCTCCGGTCAAGACGTGAAAGATCGTTTGGTGATAGCAGGTGGTTTACGCCAAGACGGTACCTACGTTATCGGAGACGTCATCCTAACCTTCTGTGATCAAGAGGTTTACGAATTCCACCTGCTAGATGTGGAGGAGAGGTCCGATCAGCTCATCACCGGAGCACAAGAAGACTTCAAAACCGAAGCACAACGAGCAGGTATTCCGACGTTCGAAACATCCGGTCGGAAGAAGTAACAATAAGGAGAGAATATGGCGGCGAGCAGTAACGTAGCAACGACCATCCTCCACAAACGCACGCGTTTGGACACCTCAGCTATCGCCAACATGAAACGTATGTTGGAGAAGTCGGGGAACACGTTCAACAACGCAGTGCCGGTTCAAGTGGAGGCCGCATCAGGGTTCATCATCGAATGCGCGACTATTGTGTCGGTGGCAACCGCAATTATCGCGGGGTTTGCCACCGAGCCTGGAAATAACCTAACCACGTCGGGGGTTGCTAAAACTCTCAACACTGGGTTTAAAGTAAACAACCAACCTTCTGCTGTGGTGATTCCCATTGGAGCACCCCCGAACGACGGAACCATCGGAATGGTGTTAGCAACCGAATCGATGGAGTTTATCGGCACCTACGGTGACTCCGCAACCGCTGCGAACGCAGTGTTGGCTCAAACCCAAGTCGGTGCCATCCGCGGCCTAACCAAAGATGCCGGAAACGCCTTCTGGTACGTCGACAACAACATCACCACCCTCGCAGGCGGTGCATGCGTTGAAATTGTCGAACTGGTTGACCCTGTTGGTACTCTCAACGGTAAGGTTATCTTCAAAGTCATCAAAGCAGCGCAACAACTGAGCACATAACAAGGAGACAGTATGCCGGCAACACGTGGTGCATTTTCACAACTATTGGCTCCCGGATTGTACTCGGTTATTTACGAAGACCTCGAGATGCATCCGGAGGAATACACACAGTTTTTCAACGTTTACAGTTCAACAAAGTCGTATGAGGAAGATCAACTCTACGCAGGCTTGGCGGCAGTTCCGTCGAAGCCTGAAGGGGAACCGCTGAAGTTCGACGAACCCATGCAGGGTGGTTCGGTAAGATACCAACATGCAGGGTTTGGTTTGGGCTTCCAGGTTACCCGAGAGATGTGGGATGATGATCAGTACGGGATCATGAAGAAGGTTTCGACCGACTTTGGTGGTTCTATTCGCCAGACGGTTGAGTCGGGAGCTGCTGCGGTTATGAACGGCTCCTTCACCTCGATTAAAACGATCGACGGTGGAACCTTCATCGGTTCTCACAACCTCATGGGGGGTGGATCTTACTCCAACGCTTCAGCAACCAATGTCGCGTTTGGCGTAACTGGCCTTCAAGAACTCATCCTGATCTTCGAAAAGATGGTGAACGAGCGCGGACTGATCAAACGAATGGTACCGGAGAGTATTCTCATCCCTGTGGACTTGCAGTTCAAGGCACAGGAGGTACTACACTCTTCATACAAACCCTATACGGGGACGAACGAAGTCAACTCCGTCCAAGGTCGTGTCGCTCCAATGACGGACCACTATCTTACTTCTACCACCGCATGGTGGATGTTGGCGAGAAAGGCCGGTCACACTCTCAAAGCCTTCTGGAGAACTCAACCAGAGTTCGACAGCCAAGACGACTTTGCAACCAAATCAGCAGCCTTCTCAGTCTGGTTCCGAGAGACCTTCGGAGTCACCTACTGGCATGGTGTTGCTGGTTCCCCAGGTCAATAACAAGGAGGATTTATGGCGGTTATCTCAATCGCAGATACGATTTTCGACAATCCTACCTTTAACGATCTAAACCCTACAGGGTTGATCCCTCAAGGCGGGAGGCTTATGTCTTCCGCCCCTCACACTGACGCGTTGATGGTCGTGGGGGCCGAGGGGTTGGGAAAGGATTCTGCAAACCTAGTTCTCACCCGTAACGGTAAAGGTGATTGGTCTTTAAACCGGACAGCTGCGGGTGCGGAAACCTACAACGTTCGGTTATATTTAGACCAAGTACTACGCACGGGTGAGAAGTATTTCTTCGACCTTTTCAACCAGGACAACAAAGTGGCGGCGCCGGATAAAGGAATTGCTATCACGGATTTCTTTATCATCTACAAATCAGGAGTGGTTGCTTTAACCACCGCGACTCTACGTCTTGGCAAAACCGTTTACTCTGCAGTGGGAGGTGGTGCTGCCCCGGTCCAAACGGATCTTGTGGCGGCAACTGGTATCTCAACTGCAAACACTGCTCAATATCAATTCCAAAAATTAGCTGGACCTTCCCCTGTGGTCTTCCATAAAGACGACCTAGGGCTGATTGAAGTGGAAGCTGTCATCGTTATGGCGAACACCGGTACGCTGCAAATCGCAGCAATTGGGTGTCATGCGAACTTCAACTTTAACTAAACGGAGACGAATGTGTCGAATTTACTGCAACCAAACAATGTGTGGTTAATTGATACTCCTGGGGCAGGGATCATCAACTCCCAGAAGATAAAAGTTAGTTCTGTATATTGGAATGGTCCTGCAGCTAACGCCACATTCGTTATCCAGAATCAATTCGGGAAGATTTTGATCGAAGCAACCTTCACAGCGGGCCAACAGCCCACTTGGTTCCCTAATGATTGGTGGGATGGATTGATAGTTCCCACTCTCTCCTCGGGGGTATTGGTAATTACACTGGAGTAGATATGTCTAACATCATAACTCAAAACCCGGCGATTATTGATACCCCTGGAGCAACCGTTTTCTTCCCGAAAGGGTGTAAGTTAAAACACATGGAGTGGTCGGGGTATTTGGCGGGAGCCACTTGTGTGGTGAATAACGGGTTGGGCAATCTTGTATGGAATCCCGATCCAGCTTCCGATCTGGAAGAGGTGAGGACCGCAGCAATCGGATGGGTTGATACGGGGTTAATCGTTCCAACCCTAACTTCTGGCAAGTTGTTAGTCTTCTTTGAGTGAGGAGAGGTATGAAGAAATATCTATTATTGTTATTCCTATCAACGTGTCTTTCCTTTGCTCAGGTGCCTGTTACCATCACAGGGGTGGTGCAGGACACCACAGGGGCTGCAGCAACCTCAGGTACGGTTACTTTTTCCCTTCAACCGCAGAACAGTGGGATTATTTATTTCGTTACGGGGACTGGGATTATCGCTCCCCAATCGGGTTCTTGCGGGATTGATGGGTTGGGGAATATTAAAAATCTAGCACTCTCTGGAGCTTGCACTGTCTGGGGGACGGATGTTTTACAGCCGGGGAATTTAACCTACCAGATTCAGTTTTTTCCAAATGGGAATCAAGGGAACACAGTTTCAAACCAGTGCATAACGGGCACGTTGTATAATCTGTCAAACCCCGTGTTTTGTCCGGTGATTAAACCTACCCCCCAGGGTTCGACAGTGATTACTTCACCGATACAGAATAATCTTATCCCGGCAACCAATGGGTTCTTCAACATCGGTTCGGCTTCGTTGAGGTATGCGAACGGGTTTTTTCTGAACATAAATACAGTTACTTGTACTGGGTGCACCTCTCCAATCGGCTATCAAACGATCCAAAACGCAACGGTGGGTATATTACAACGGACGAAGTTGAATTTTCTGTCTCCCCTAACCTGTGTAGATAACCCCGGGAATACCTCCTCTGATTGTGGGTTGTCTGGAACCGCTACTTACCCCTCCTCAGGAGTGATTGAAACTGGGGTTGGAACAACCAACGTGGTCCCGAAGTTCACTAATGGTGCAACCGGAGTTCAGGGTAATTCTAGTATTACTGACAACGGTACGACGGTCTCTACCACAGAGAATTTTTCTGCAACGGGAACGGTTACTGGGTCTAACATCCCAGCAGGCACCATCAACACTGGCACAGGCACAACCAATACGATATCGAAGTTTACCACGGGCGCTTCGGGTGTGCAAGGCAATTCTGGATTGACTGACGATGGCACAACCATCACCGCCACTGAAAAGTTAAACGCAACTGGGAATAGTGCTGGGGGTAATGTCGGGTTGAAAAACTTCTCATTCGATCAAACCCAGTATGTATCCACCTCCGGGAGTGATTCCAACGATGGTTTATCCCCTGGTACTGCCAAGTTGACCCCACAAGCGGCTATGAATACTGCTACTGCAACCGGCACCCAACAAGGCCAGGTGTTTATTTATCAGGGTACCTACCCCTGCCCCACAACCTGGTACAGTGGGTTGGCTATAACCGGGATGACCGATATTTTTACCTCCCTATGGCCTGCCACTGCAGGTATCGCGATAGGGAATCTTTCAGGGGTGAAATTCGACTGTCACGCAGCAAATGTGGTAATGACTGCAATCGCAAACTCATCTTTTACCAACATTGAGTTTAGTTTCGCGAATAGTGGCAACAACGTACAGTTAAAGAACGCAAGTATTCTGCACTTCAAAAAGGTTGCTGTAACACAAGCTGGTACTACGGCAGTACCTGTGCTGTTGATCACTACAACCACCACTGTTCAAAACCCAGCAAACAACAGTGCGTTCAACACTTTTGAGGATACGGTGTTGGATGGACCTACCTCAGGTACCGCAGATGCGTGTTTAAAGCTAGCCGGTTTAGGCGCTGTCAACGCAGGAAGTTTCGTCACTGATAATTCTTTCGTGAATTTATACTGTTCAGGAAATTTAAAAAACGGGTTGGATTTTGAACTTAACTCAGACACCAACTATTTCTCAGGACGGAATTTTATCAACAACACGGCTGGGTCTGCAACCGGTGATGCGATGGTGTTTAACTCTGCAACCCCAGCATCTGATCAAGATGCGAATAATGAGATTGTTACAGGGTTTATATCCTCTGGTAACTTCAGCCATCAAACATCTATGGGGCAGTCTTCCGGTCATATAATCCAATCAGGTGCAGGGTTGGTTAACGTTTTAGGTGGTACCCCTACGTACATGATTCTAGGCTCGGCTTTATCTGGGTTTGCACCAACGTTTCAGATCAACGGAGATCTGTTAGTTAAAACCTTACTGTGTTCTAGTACTACTCCTACATTAACAGGGTTTGGGACTGGTGCTTCTATAACTTCCAACAACGGGAGCTGTTCATTTTCAATTAATGTGGGAACTGGAGGGGTTGCATCAAGTGGCACTATTACCATGAACAAAACGGCGGCTCACACTTGGAGTGGGCAGTGCACAGACAATACAACATTTTCAGCTTCACAGTTCCTACAATACGTACAAGGCAACACAACAGTTATAACGATTGCTAATAAAACAGACACTGCCACTTCAGCAGCTTGGGTTGCGAGTGATGTTTTAAACTGTACAGCGACGGCAAACTAACATGGCTATAGGTAAAGCAATATTTCAAGAGGTGGATAGATGTGGGAGATGCTGGAGGTTGTTTCCTATCTCCCAACTTCAAAAACAGGATGGGCATTTAAGATGTGTTATCTCCTGTACTGATGACCTATCCACCACGACAGAAAAACGCCAGAGGTTAATCTCAGATGTTTTATCCTCCGGTCAAGAGGGAGTTTCGGATAAACCCGAACTCTTCTCCGATCCGGGAGAATTGAGCTTTGAATGAGTATTTTTCACAGTGATGATGTAAAGATGTTCAACGATATCCTAACTGGATATAGAGAACTAAAAAAGGAGATACAACACGTGGCAACTCTATTGGAACAACTCACCGCAGGTGTAGCAGATGAGAATACTGCTATTGGTTCACTCATCCAGCTGTTCGATAATTTCGTGGCGACAGCCAACCAGAATATAAACGATCCTGTTGCAATGCAGGCGTTGATTAATACGGTGGCAAATGAAAAGGCTGCCATCATCGCAGATATTGTGAAGAATACCCCACAGACTCCAACTATCACTTCTCTCCTACCAACTTCTGGTCCGGTGGGTTCGACGGTGGTGATCAACGGATCAGGGTTTGGTCTTACCCAGTCTGCGTCCAAAGTCACCTTCAATGGGGTTGATGCAGGGCTGGCGACTAACTGGACAGACACCCAGATTACGGTCACAGTTCCTCCTGGCGCCACAACAGGGGATATTTTGGTGGTAACCACTGTCGGTGGGTCTTCCGCGAGAGGAAGTTCCTTCTCAGTGGATGGATCTACCCCAGCCGTTCAAGCGCAAGATAAAAAACTCCCGTTGGATGGAGTGAATGCACCTGGATCAGGAGTAGCTTCCCCTGCTGTAGGGACTCAGGTTCCGAATCCTAACAACCCTGCATCAACGGCAATTCAACCCGATCCAAACCCCAACACACCGAAGTCCTAACCCAACTAGGGGAGAGGGCAAAACCTTCTCCCCATTTTTCAAGGAGGTTTTATGACAGCTCATGAAGTTCTAATTGGTATTGCATGTCTATGTTGGTTAGCAGGAGCGGGATTTGGTTTCAGACCTAACCCTTCCTACCCAACTGGTTCGGTGGCGGCAGTTTCCGCTGGTCTGTTGTTTTTTGGTATTTCACTTTTAATTAAGGGGTAGTTATGGCAACAATCTTATCTCCGGGAGATTATACTGTACCTCCTCCACCGCCTCCTGTGTTAATCACCAAGGTGGTTATAGCTGGGTTGCAAATGGGAAGTTTTACTCCTATCTGGGGAGTAGGGAGATCAACTCCTGTAGCTAACCCTCCAGTACACGGATCGATTTCCCAAGTGCCTGGTAGTCCTGCCCAGTATGATTTCAAACCTGCGCTGGTGAAGGATCCATCAACCGGGAAGTTTGTTAGTGATAATATTTACATGTTGAGACAGTTGTTAAACCAGGTGGATAATAATTTACTCGCAGCTGCCAAACAATTCTCAAACTCCTTTTGGTTGAAGATTGACAATCTCAACTTCTGCCAGGCGGTTGAGGTGGACTTCCCCACACCGATGACTGCCGGTACTATGGGGTTGCAGTTCCTCCCCGGTCCTACCTTCTGGCAGGTGAGAGCGTTCGATTTTAACAAGTCTACTTGGGTAGCCCTCCCTGGGGTTTTAATCCCAGCTAGTCAACTACTTACGGGGGTGAACCTTGGTGGTACCTACACCTGTGATGGCAAGACAGTCACTCACACAAGTGTGTCGGTAGCTGGAGTCACCATTCCAGTCAACTACTCCCAAGCCTGTGGCCCCAAACGAGTTCAACCGTTGTTAAACGCTGCCTTCCAGTTGGATGCAACAACCGATGCGAAGGAATACAAACCCTCAATCGACAACTTTTCTATCTCATTCCAGTAGGTGATATGACAGACCTTAACCAAATCTCGCAGTTGTGTGTGTCGGTAGCAACTCTCGTTACAGCAATAGGTGGAGTTATCCTCGCCATAAAGCACAACCAACATAGCGAGGAGAGGAAGGAGGAGATTAAAACCGAGGTGATAAAAACTGTCAAGGATGAGTCGTGTAAGGTGCAGGAAGCGACAAACGGGGTGGTAGATAAACTAGTTCAAACCACCGCCGTGGCTGCGAAACAAGAAGGGGTGTTGGAGGAGAAAGCAAGAACAGATCGGAGAAAGAGTGGGGTATGACAGACGTCGTCAAAGTCGCACTGATTGTTGCGATACCTCCTTTTCTACTGGGAGTACTGAATTTGGTAGTTATAGTAATGTTGCGCAAAACAGTCAACGGACAGATGTCTAAGTTATTAAAAACAACTGCGGTATCTTCTCATGCTGAGGGGGTACTGCATGAGGTAGATAGGCTTAAGGACGAGAGAGGGGAATCTCACTAATGACAACCATTGCGCAGCGAATTGGGGATGTGGCTTTGGAGTTAGGTAACAGAGCGGATATTACTTCTGGCGCTCCTTCTAGAGTAGCTGTTTGGTATAAAAACTCCTATATTTCAATCGCAATGGGGTTTAACTTCGAGCAGTTGGAGGATTCGGTTGTTAACCAAATGTCGAGCACGTTTGAGTTTACTTTCCCCGCGACCGCCCGTGCGATAAACTCTCTGGTGTACTACGATCAAAACGGAGGGGTGAATAAACCCAAGTTCACCGATATTGAGTCGATAAGAAAGTCAGGAGATTTTGCTGGGGTTAGTTCCAACCCTTTAGCCCCAGGTCGACCTGGGATGTATACGTTGTATGATGGGCAGTTGCTGTTTTCCCCACCATTTGACTCAGGCCCGTATAACCTGGTTTTAGACACCTGGGACAAACCTGTTATATCAGCAGATGTAGTTTCGACGGTGTTAAACGTTCCTGATGATTGGTTAGAGGCTTTGGATTATGGGGCGATCATGAGGGGGCATGCTATGCTCGGTGAACCTGATAAGGCTTTAACGGTACAGCGTTTGCTGTATGGGTACACCGACCCAACCTCTGGGAAGTACATCCCGGGGTTACTATCCAACCTCCAAACGAGAAAACAAGCGAACGCTCCCGCGAGAGATTATGGGTTACAACCGAAGGTTTCCAGAACGAGGTATACATGATAAACGAACCCCTCATTAACGCGTTGAATTGTGCCATCCAAGTACTTGAAGGAAATGGAGGAGGATTTTCTTCTCAGGAACAATACAACGCCAAACTTGAACTGATGAAACTTCTCGCTCAAGAGGAATCTAAGTGACCTACGACCGCTCAAGAATAATCGTGCCTCCTTGGGGAGGATGGAATGATTCCCTTCCCTCATTGTGGTCCCCCCACAACTCTTTTAGGCAGATTACTGGGTGGTTGTTTAACAAAAATAGGATTCAGAGCTTCCCCGCCTTCAACGCTTTTTCCAACCCTCCTAACGGGGAGGTGATTGCTGGAGGGATAACGTTTGAGGATCAGCTAGCGAATTTTCACACCGGGATATTAACTAAGGATAATGCTTACTACCTCAACTTTGCTGGGTATTTGAATCAGGGTGCTATCACTCCCACCTCCAGCCAACCTTTCTCGGTGGAGGTGTTTCTTAACCGGATGTTTTTTGTTAACGGTGCACCCGGTTCTACCTTAGCTTGGCTGGATGGTTCTCAAGGGATTTTAAACAACTCGGATATCCCCGGCACCGGGTTTTTCCTTTCAAAGTTGAATGGATCGTTGTTCGTGTTGAACCTTTTTGAGAGTAATCAGAGGTTTCCCATCTCAGGTAGGTTTTCTGCCATCAACAACCATTTAGAGTGGAATTTAGCGGTTGATCCCACCGCTGGAAGTTTCCTCATCCCTGAAGTGGAAGATGAGATTACGGGTGTAGCAATCATCCGAGACAACATGGCTATTTATAGGAACCGGGGGATTTCGATTTTATCCCCAACCGGGAGTTCACCGAGGTTCAGCATCACCAACTTTAACTCCGGCCCGTCTGGGGTGGGAGTGTTTTACGAATACACTCTAGCCAATTATGGGGATGTGTCTATCTTCGCATCGGAGGATGATATATATCTCTTCTCCCTCTCCACACCGGATAAAATCGGTGGGAATGCGAAAAAGGCGATTTATAAAGACCTCAACTCTGCCTCTTCCCGTCCTTGGGCGTGCCAGATAGGACAGTTGGGTCCGGGGGTAGATTATCGCAGTTACTGGTTATCTATCCCACAAGCCGGCAATACTTCAACCTCCGTCTGGGTGTTCCACTTCGACGATAAAACCTGGATTAACGAACAACTCCCCTTCGGTGCTTTAAACTGGATGGGGAATGTGGCGGTGAGTTAATGCCTACCCCAGCACATCTAAACATACAACCCGCTGGGCCTTACAACTTTGGTTTGGTGCCTATAGGTTCGTCTGCAGACATCCCTATCACGTTAAAAAACACTGGACAGACCGATTCAAATTTGAATAGTGTAGTTTTGGGAATCGGAGCTCCTTATTCCATAATCGCAAATCCAGCTCCAGGTGTTATCACAGCAGGAACGTCTTTATCCCCGTTTACATTAAGGTTTTCTCCGGTTGCTGCTGGCACTTTTAATGATAGCATCACTTTTACTTGTGATGTGTTTACTGATGGTTCCCCTAGAACCATTAACATAACAGGTAGTTCTGCTGCACCTGGGGTTGGGAGTTTAAGCGTAACTCCAGCGTTAGTCAACTTTCCGGATACTACTTCGGGGAGGACTGCAACACCTATCGCGGTGGTGGTTAAAAATACCGGGACGATAAATGTTGTTATAAACGCGATAGCGTTGGGGGTTGGGTTACCTTTCGCCTTAACAGGGTTGCCTGGGTTGCCTTTAACTCTAACCCCAGGAAGTACCACAACCTTCAACGCAGGGTTTTCTCCTTTGTTAGTGGGATCGTTTTCGGATTCTATAAACATTACCACCGCAGGGATAGGGGTAGTATCGGCAATGATTCAAGGGAATGGGGTGGCGATAGTCCCTGTAGGGGTGATATCAGAAGATGTGAGGAGGTTGTTATGGTCTTTCACAACCGGATTGCCTACGGTAACTACCCAGTACTTAGACCCGACGAATTTAAACGGACAGCAAGCTGGGTTGATGATTTTCAACGGTACGATATGGGATAACCCAGGGTTTGAGAAGAAGTTGAGAAGGATACGGTTCTGGTATGAGAATTATGGGGTGGCGGTATTAACCGTTACGGTTTCGGTTTGGCGCCCGTCTATCTCCCCAGATGATTTTGATGTTAAGACTGCGGTAGCGTCTTTTGGTACAGTGGCTGCTGATCTCTCTGAACGTTCGGGGTTCTTCGACATCCAAGCCGCGGGCGAGATTATGGTGATGCAGATATCACGAGCTGCTGGTGGGGGACAAGTTTCCCTATTAGGCTTCCTCCCAGAGTTTGAAGATGCAGGAGAAAAAGTTGAGGGTCAATAGTTTAATTCGAGAGGGGATGTCGAGTAGAGAGTTGGTTGACCTCCTCTCCAAAATCATCAAAGCCCTTAATGGTGGGATTGAGTTTGGTACCTTCAACACAGGTGCTGTAAACATTAACGGAGCTTGGGTGACTGGTATAACCCCAGGTGTCATCAACACAGATTTCTCCCTCACCCATAATTTGGGTAGGATTCCTACGGGGTGGTTACTCGTATGGAAAGATGGTTATGTCGACTTCAAAATTGGAGGTGGTGCATGGACGTCGAAACAAATATTCCTACAAGCGAGCGTAGCGGCGGTGAACTACCGCGTTTTCGTTTTCTAACCCCTTTGACTAAGGATAGCGATGAGAAGGTGATTATTGACACCTGGGAGAAGATACGAACCCAAGATTACGCCTTTGATGATTTCTCACGCAACAACCCTCAGCTGTTCTTGGGAGGGTTGGTTCAGGAAACCTCGTTTTATTTTCTAGTGGATGATGCCGCCTTGGCGATGGTTCAGAACTGCTGGAAGTTCTCCACTTCAGTGTCCGTACACTTCTGTGTGTGGGATAGAACCTATCCGGTTCAGAAGATCACACAGGCTGCTAAGGAGTGTTTAGCGTGGATCTTCAACGAGTTTGATTGTCATCGGGTGAATGCCTTAATCCCCGAATACAACACTTTCGCCCAGAGGTTGGCCACAACCTTAAGGTTCCGTTATGAAGGGTCGATGAAAGAAGCCATCCTATACAAAGGTAAATGGTGTGACGAGAGAATGTATGGGTTGTTGCAATCCCATTTTATAAAACCTGAGGTGCAATAATGCCAGGATTTGGCGGATCAAAACCAGTTTCAACTCCTATTACCCCTCCTAAAGCAGTTATGCCTGGGTTGAATAACCTGTTCCAGACATTGTATGGTGGGACTAATGGAGCAGGTGCAGCAGGTATAACAACTCTAGAACAGACA